>CDZP01021446.1_pt1 | contig 106648 bp, 89 predicted proteins | sample 554941 | NCBI WGS metagenome assembly CDZP01 (sample SAMEA3182064, study PRJEB8094) | gut metagenome | biome: human; feature: gut; material: Stool; isolation source: human stools | place: Canada | collected 2013-01-28
GTGCCGCAGCCGTCGGAGCGGTGCTTAAGCCGTAAGGCGGGAATTGTGCGGTGTTGCCTTAAATAGAATCATATAAAGCACTGCCCCGGCGGGACAAGATATCCCGCCGGGGCAGTGTTTTTTATGAAAGAATGATGATACGCTTCAGATCACATTGTATTCTTTCAGCAGTTTTTCAATCTCGGTGCCCTCCAGCTTCTTCAAAGCTTCTTTCAGGGCCAGTTTCTGCACAACGTTCATCTCCATATCGGTGATCTTTTTGCCGTCGCGCAGTTTTACGGTGGCATCCAGCAGGTCGCGGATATCATATACGCTGCCCCAGACCTCCGGTACGCCGCGGTCAACGTTCAGCAGGGTGTAAACCGCTTCCATGCCGGTGCGGATGGAATACTCGGTGGTAAAGATGGTATCGCGCTTGGTCTCGGCAAACTGGCCGATGAAAGCGAAATTCACAGCGCCTTCGGGCACAACATCCGGGCGGTCGCCGGCAGCGCGCGGCATAAAGAAAGCATCGATATACGGCATCATGCAGGGCACGGTGTTGGCACTGTTGGCAGCCAGATCCTCGATCTGGTCAACTGGTACACCAATGTGGTACAGCCATTCCTGACAGATCTCCTCGCCGGTGCATTCGCGCATGGGCTTCTTGACGTAATCGCCGGGCTTATCACTGAACAGACTGTACACCCAAACGCAGAGCTGGTCCTTGGGCTGGTCGCGGAACTGCTGCTGGCGGTTCAGGGTCCAGCTGAGCAGCCAGCTGGAATCCTTGACGGAGACAATGCCGCCGGTGACGACCTTGCCGGTGAAGGGATCGCGCTTGCAGATCTTTTTGATATAGGGCACAATGCGCTGGTCCAGCGTGGTGATGGTGGCGCTCATCCAGTTGCTCAGCTCCGGGTCATAGCAGAACTTGTCCGGGTGGCCGAAGCTGGGATCCTGGGCGGCGATCTTGCGCCACAGATCCCAGCCGCCGCCTTCCTTCAGATCAAACTTGAGGGGGGCAACGGTGGTCTGGCTGCCAATGGTGGAGTTTTCGACACAGCCGCCGTTGGTGATGAACACCAGGTCGTTCTCGGTCAGGTCAATGCACTCTTCGTGGCCGTCGCGCAGAGTATCAATGCGGGTGGCCTGCTTTTTGCCGTTGGCGCAGTCAAAGGCAACGTTGGTCACCTTGACGCCGTAATGGAACTGCACGCCATAGCTTTCCAGGTACTTGACCATGGGCAGGATCATGGATTCATACTGGTTGTAGCGGGTAAAGCGCAGGGCGGTGAAATCCGGCAGGCCGCCGATGTGGTGGATGTAGCGCTGAAGGTAGCGCTTCATCTCCAGGGCGCTGTGCCAGTTCTCAAAGGCGAACATGGTGCGCCAGTACAGCCAGAAGTTGGTGTTCAGGACTTCGTCATCAAAGAAGTCGGTGATCTTTTTATCGTACAACTGCTCGTCCGGGGTCATGAACAGCTTCAAAATCTCCATGGCACCCTTGTCAGACAGGCCGAACTTGCCATCGGTGTGGGCATCCTCGCCGCAGTTGACGGTGGCGCGGCACAGGCTGTAGTTGGGATCGTGCTTGTTCAGCCAGTAATACTCGTCCAGCACGGTGACGTTCTCATCCTCAATGGAGGGGATGGAGCGGAACAAATCCCACATGCACTCGAAGTGGTTGTCCATCTCACGGCCGCCGCGCATAACGTAACCGATGTCCTGGTACTTGTAGCCATCGCAGGCACCACCGGGGATGGGGTCCTTTTCCAGCACATGGATGTGCTCGCCTTTCATCTGGCCGTCACGCACCATAAAGCATGCGGCAGACAGCGCGGCCAGGCCGCTGCCGATAAGGTAGGCACTCTTGTGGTCAACGCCCTCCGGTTTTTCGGGACGGGCAAAAGCTTCATAGTTACCGCTGGAATAATACATAAAAAAGCCTCCTTGCGTTGGTTTTATTGTTTGCTGTTGTTTATCTGGGGTGTTCCTTTTGGAATGTCTATAGTATAACCAGCGGAGGCAGGGTTCACAATCAGCAAAACAGCCGCTGTGATTAAATTTTTATCACGGCGGCTGTTTTGTATAAAATTTGAAGTTTTTGTTACAGGGGCGGCAAGGCAGCGGAAGATGGTGGGGGCCATGGCGGCCTACATTAGTATTTCGCAGATCGTGCATTTCATGGTTCGGCCCTTAACGCAAGATGTACATCAGCTTTTATCAATGCGGCATTTTTCCAACGCCTTGGTCACATCACCGTGAATCAGGGTGGAAAGCTGTTCCACCAGCTGGGCGGGGTCCTGACGCATATCGTTTTTGATCCAGTCCAGTGTCAGCCCCACAAAGGCGAACTTATAAAAGTTGGCGATAAACTCTTTATCCTCCGGGCGAACCGTCATACCGGCGGCGCGCTCCTCCACAACGCCCATCATCAGGTCATAGGTCAGGCGGTAGAGATAATTTTCCAGCTGCTCGCGGCTGATGGAACGGTAGACGCTGGTAAAAAACGCTTTGTCCTTCCGCAGGGCTTCCAGAATCTGCAAAAAGCCCTGCTGCCAGGTATCATAGGTTTTCTGCCCGGCCAGCGCGCGGGCAGCGTCCTCCTCGCAGCACCATTCCACAAGGTCGTAAATATCCTTAAAGTGGTAATAAAAGGTCATGCGGTTGACCCCGCAGTGGTCGGTCAAGTCGCTGACCGTGATTTTGTCCAGCGGTTTGTGGCGCAGCAGTTCCTTGAGCGAGGCTTCCAGTGCGCGCTTTGTCATCTGCGACATGGGTAGTCCCCTTTCCATGGGCGATATTGCTTGAACATCATAGGCAACACCGCACAATTCCCGCCTTACGGCTTAAGCACCGCTCCGGCGGCTGCGGCACGGCATCTGCGTTGCCAAAATGCTCGATAATGTCGGGTTGCGGTACCCGCATCGTGCTTCGGGGGCAAAAGCCCCTCGCACTCTGCGACCGCTGCCCCTGCTTCGGTTCGCTGTTTCCGCCACTGGCGGCGCTCACCTTTGCAGCATCCAGTATTATCTGCGCTTTTGGCTTGGCATCTGCCGCACCTCGCTCGCCGTATCGGCACTTAGAATTATGCGGTATTGCCCATAATATTTATTCTACCACAAGGATGTGAACTTTTCTTGGTAGGAATTTTATGCAAGTTCAAACATGCCGTTGTACAGCTGGTAGTATTCGCCCTTTTGGGCCAGCAGTTCATCATGGCTGCCGCGCTCCACAATGCCGCCGTGTTCCAGCACAATAATGGCGTTGGAATTGCGTACGGTGGAAAGCCGGTGGGCGATAACAAAGACGGTACGGCCCTCCATCAGGCGGTCCATACCTTTTTCAATCAGAGCTTCGGTGCGGGTATCGATGCTGGAGGTCGCTTCGTCCAAAATCAGCACCGGCGGGTCGGCCACAGCAGCGCGGGCAATGGCCAGCAGCTGGCGCTGGCCCTGGCTCAGGTTGGCACCATCGCCCGATACCATGGTGTTGTACCCCTGGGGCAGGCGCTCGATAAAGGAGTGCGCGTTGGCAATTTTTGCGGCGGCGATGATCTCTTCGTCGGTTGCATCCAGTTTGCCAAAGCGGATGTTATCCGCCACTGTGCCGGTGAACAGATGGGTGTCCTGCAGCACCACGCCAAGGCTGCGGCGCAGATCACTTTTGCGGATCTTGCGCACATCAATGCCGTCATAGGTGATGGTGCCGGAGGTGATATCATAAAAGCGGTTGATGAGGTTGGTAATCGTGGTTTTGCCCGCGCCGGTGGAACCGACAAAGGCGATCTTCTGCCCCGGTTTGGCGTACAGCGTAACATCATGCAGGGTTGTCTGGCCCGGAATGTAACCAAAGCTGACATCCCGGAACCGTACATCCCCGCGCAGGGGAACGAGAGGGGCGGCGGGGTCGGCACTGTCGCGCCAGGCCCACAGGCCGGTGCGGCGGCCGCCGGCGCTGGGCACAAGGGTGCCGTCCGCAGACTTTTCCACACGAACGATCTCGACGGTACCCTCATCGGTTTCCGGCTGTTCGTCAAGCACATTGAAAATACGCTCGGCACCGGCAAGGGCGGCCAGCAGAAAGTTGCCCTGCTGGGTGAATTGGTTGATGGGCAAAGCAGACTGGCGCACAAACACCAGATAGCTGGCCAGGCTGCCCAGGCTGGACTGGCCGTTCATAACCATCAGCCCGCCCAGCACGGCAATGACCGCATAGTTGATGTAGGAGATGGAAACAACGGCGGGGATCATGGTGGCGGAATACCCCTGGGCGCTGGTTCCGGCGCTTTGCAGGCGGGCGTTCAATGCCTGAAAACCTTCCAGGTTGGTCTGCTCATGGTTGAACACCTTGACCACCTTTTGCCCGGCGGCCATCTCCTCCACATAGCCTTCCAGATCGCCAAGAGCCTGCTGCTGGCGGGCGTAGAAGAAACGGCTGCGGTTGGTGCTGAACCGGATGTACCAGAACATGACGGCGTACCCCACCACGACCAGCAGCGAAAGCCGCCAGTTGAGCACAAACAGCAGAACCAGCGTGCCCACCACCTGGATAAAGCTCTGGATCAGCAGAGCAAAGCTGTTGTTCAGCGCGTCCGAGATGGTGTCCACATCGTTGGTGAACAGGCTCATCAGTTCGCCGTTGCGGCGGGAGTCAAAAAAGGAGAGGGGCAGCGTTTGCAGGTGGGCAAACAGGTCCCGGCGGATATCATGCAAGACCTTCTGCGCGGCGCGCACCATGGTCTGGGTGTAGCCCAGGGTAGAAAGCGCGCCCACCGCGTAGATGGCGGCGGTCAGGGCAACACCGCGGACAAGGCCGGGAATGCTGCCGGTTTCCAGAATACCGTTGACCACCGGCTTGATCATGTAGGTACCCAGCAGGTTGGCGAGTGCGCTGACAGCGGTAAGCACCCCAACCAGCCCCAGCATGAACTTGTGGCGGCCCAGGTAGTTCAAAAATACCCGGATGGTGTTGCCAAAATGCTGCGGCTTTTTACCGCTGAATGCCTTTGCCATCCGCGTCATCTCCTTTCATCTGGGATGCATAAATTTCCTGGTAGATGGTGTCATTCGCCAGCAGCTCCTTGTGGGTGCCCACGGCGTGAACTTTGCCGTCATCCAGAATCACGATCATGTCGGCATCCATCACCGAGGTGATGCGCTGGGCAATGATGAGCTTGGTTACATCGGTCAGGGCGGCCAGCGCATGGCGGATCTTGCCCTCGGTGGCGGTATCCACGGCGCTGGTGGAATCGTCAAAAATCAGCACTTTGGGGTGCTTGAGCAGGGTGCGGGCAATGCAGAGCCGCTGCTTCTGCCCGCCGGAAACATTCACGCCGCCCTGGCCCATATCGGTATCCAGGCCGTCCGGCATCCGCTCCAAAAATTCATCAGCGCAGGCGGCGCGGCAGGCGGCCCACAGGGTTTCGTCATCGGCGTTGGGATCACCCCAGCGCAGGTTGTCACGGATGGTGCCGGAGAACAGCAGGTTCTTCTGCAGCACAATGCCCACAGCATCCCGCAGGGCGGCAAGGTAATACCGGCGCACATCCTGCCCGCCGACCTTGACGGTGCCGGAGGTGGCATCGTACAGGCGGGGGATCAGCTGTACCAGCGTTGTTTTTGCCGCGCCGGTGCCGCCGATAATGCCCACCGTTGCCCCGGCGGGAATGTGCAGCGTAACGTGGGAAAGGGCATCCCTGGCCGCAGCGGCGCTGTATTTGAAGCTGACGTCCGCAAAATCAATGCTGCCGTCGGCAACGGCGGCAACGGGGTCAGCCGGGGTGGCCAGCGCGGGCTGCTCCTCCAGCACGGCACGGATGCGCCGGGCGCTGGTCAGGGAGCGGGTAAGCTGCAAAAACACGCCGGAGAACATCATGACCGAGTTGAGCACCTGCAGAACATAGCTCAAAAAGGCGGTCAGCTCGCCGACCGTCATCCGGTCGGTCAGAATAAAATTGCCGCCGTACCACATGATGCAGACAATGGCCGTGTACATAACGGCCTGGAACGCAGGCAGGTTGAGCACGGCATACCGGAAGGTGTTGGTGCTGGCGGCGGCCAGCTCGTCATTGACGGTTTCAAACTGCTCATTCTCATAATCGCCGCGCACAAACGCTTTGATGGCGCGGATGGCGGTTAAGGCTTCCTGTACGCGGCCGTTCAGATGGTCCACAGCAGTCTGCTGGCGGTCATACAGCGGGCCGACCTTGGTTACGATCCAGGCCAGAATAGCGGCCAGGATGGGCGTTGTAATAAGGAAAACGATGGTCAGCTTGGCATTGAGCAAGAACGCCATGCCCAGCCCCATGAACAGCATGACCGGGCTGCGCACCAAAGGCCGCAGGCCGGTGGCCACGGCGTTGAGCATGACCGTGACATCGGTGGTCATGCGGGTAACAAGGGACGGGGTGGAAAAATGGTCCAGGTTGGCAAAGTCGAACTGCTGCAGCTTGCGGTACTCAGCTTCGCGCAGAGCAGCGGCAAAGCCGTTGGCGGCGCGGGCAGCGAACCTGGCGTACAGCAGGCCGGTGATCAGGGCCAGCACAGCGCAGATGATCATCTTGCTGCCCTGCAGCATAATGACCTGCATATCATGGCTGGGCACGCCCTGGTCCACCAGGTCAGACATCAGCATCGGAATGACCATTTCAAAAATACATTCCACAAAAACCAGCCCGACGGCAAGGAATAAATCCCGCCGGTAAGGCTTTAAGTAAGAAAAAACGTGTTTGAGATCCTGCATGTGATTCCAGCTTTCTTGAACGGGCAGCGGCCCGGATGATGAAATACTACCCTTATAATTATAATCTGCGGTGCGGGGCAGGTCAATCAAGAGCAGGCGACAGGTTGGATACAGCGTATACTTGCGCAGAAACGCAAAACAGGGTATACTAATATAATACAGGGCAAGGCTGCGCAAAGCCCCCTGAAAGCTGAATTTACATTCCCGCCCATGCTGCGGCAGACCGGCGGCGCATGATGATAGAAAAGGAAAGTTGAGGCTGCATTTTTTATGAAAAAGGCATTGATCACCGGTGTTACCGGCCAGGATGGCTCTTACCTTTCAGAGTTTTTGATCGAGAAGGGCTATGATGTACATGGCATCATCCGTCGTTCTTCCGTTGACTACCGTGAACGCATTGCCCATCTGGAGGGCAACCCGCATTTCCACCTGCATTACGGCGATATGGGCGATTCGATGAGCCTGGTTGCTGTGATCGGCTCGGTGCGCCCGGACGAAATTTATAACCTGGCGGCCCAGAGCCATGTGCAGGTCAGCTTTGATGTTCCGGAGTTCACGGCCGATGTGGACGCTACCGGCGTGCTGCGCGTGCTGGAAGCCGTGCGCCTGTGCGGGCTGGCGGATACCTGCCGGGTGTACCAGGCTTCGACCTCGGAGCTGTACGGCAAGGTGGAGGAAGTGCCCCAGAACGAAAAAACGCCGTTCCATCCGTACAGCCCCTATGCGGTGGCCAAACAGTACGGTTTCTGGATCACCAAGGAGTACCGTGAAGCATATAACATGTTCTGCTGCTCCGGCATTCTGTTCAACCATGAATCCGAGCGCCGCGGCGAAACTTTTGTGACCCGCAAGATCACGCTGGCCGCCGCCCGCATCAAGCAGGGCAAGCAGGACAAGCTCTACCTGGGCAACCTGTCCAGCCTGCGCGACTGGGGCTATGCCAAGGACTATGTGGAGTGCATGTGGCTGATTTTGCAGAACGATAAGCCGGATGATTTTGTCATCGCCACCGGCGTGCAGCATTCCGTGCGGGAATTCTGCCAGCTGGCGTTCCACTATGTCGGTATTGAGCTGGAATTTGTTGGCGAGGGCATGAACGAAAAGGGCGTTGATAAGGCGACCGGCAAGGTGCTGATTGAGGTAAGCCCGGATTTCTACCGCCCCACCGATGTGGTCAACCTGTGGGGTGACCCCACCAAGGCACGCCAGGAACTGGGTTGGAACCCCACCAAGACCAGCTTTGAGGAACTGGTCAAGATCATGGTGGGGCATGACATGGAAAAAGTAGCTGTAGAGCGCGCAGAGGAAAACATCCGCTGCAACCTGGAAGAATACCTGGAAAAAGGCGTCGTAAAATAAGAAAGAAGGCCATTTGTTATGATGGAAAAGAACGCTAAGATCTATGTGGCAGGCCACCGCGGTATGGTAGGTTCCGCCATTGTGCGGGAACTGGAACGCCAGGGATATACCAATATCATTACCCGAACCCATAAAGAGCTGGACCTGTGCCGCCAGGATGCCGTGGAAGAATTTTTTGCCGCCGAAAAGCCGGAATATGTCTTTTTGGCCGCAGCCAAGGTGGGCGGCATTGTTGCCAACCAGAACGCTTTGGCGGACTTTATGTATGACAACATGACGCTGGAAATGAACGTGATTCATTCCGCATGGAAAAACGGCTGCAAAAAGCTGGAATTTTTGGGCTCCTCCTGCATTTACCCGCGCATGGCACCGCAGCCCATGAAGGAAAACTGCCTGCTGACCAGCGAGCTGGAAAAAACCAACGAAGCTTATGCTCTGGCTAAAATCAGCGGCCTGAAATACTGCGAGTTCCTGAACCGCCAGTATGGCACCGACTACATCAGCGTGATGCCCACCAACCTGTACGGCCCCAACGATAACTACCATCCCACCCACAGCCATGTGGTGCCCGCGTTGATCCGCCGCTTCCATGAAGCAAAGGTCAACGGGGTGACCAGCGTGACCTGCTGGGGCGATGGCAGCCCGCTGCGCGAGTTTTTGTATGTGGACGATCTGGCAAACCTCTGCGTATTTTTGATGAACAACTACTCCGGCAACGAAACGGTGAACGCAGGCACCGGCAAGGAGCTGACCATCAAGGAACTGACCGAGCTGGTAGCCAAGGTTGTGGGCTATACCGGTGAGATTAAGTGGGATCCCACCAAACCCAACGGAACACCGCGCAAGCTGCTGGATGTTTCCAAGGCAACGGGCCTGGGCTGGACCTACAAGACCGAGCTGGAGGACGGCCTGCGCCTTGCCTATGAGGACTTTTTGAATAACCCCATGCGTGCTGAGCGCTGAGAAAGGCGAAACCATTATGAATATTGTGCTGCTTTCCGGCGGGTCCGGCAAGCGCCTGTGGCCGCTATCCAACGATATCCGTTCCAAGCAGTTCATTAAAATTTTCAAGTGCCCGGACGGAAGCTATGAATCCATGGTGCAGCGGGTGTACCGCCAGATCAAACAGGTAGACAAAGGGGCGACTGTGACCATTGCCACCAGCAAGACCCAGGTTTCCGCCATCCACAACCAGCTGGGGGAGGAAGTGGGCATTTCGGTGGAACCGTGCCGCCGCGATACCTTCCCCGCCATTGCGCTGGCAACGGCCTATCTGGCCGATGTGCAGGGCGTGGACCCGGAGGAGCCGGTGGTGGTCTGCCCGGTGGACCCCTATGTGGAGGATGACTACTTTGAGGCACTGAAAGCCTTGAGTGAGCAGGCTGCCAAAAGCGAAGCCAACCTGGTGCTGATGGGCATTGAGCCGACCTACCCCAGCGAAAAATACGGCTATATTATCCCCAAAAACAGCAGCGCCGTGAGCGATGTTGCAACCTTTAAGGAAAAGCCGGACGCCGAAACGGCAAAGGCTTACATCGCCCAGGGGGCGCTGTGGAACGGCGGCGTGTTTGCCTACAAGCTGCGCTATGTGCTGGATAAGGCCCATGAGCTGATCGACTTTACCGATTATAAGGACCTGTTTGATAAATATGCCGAGCTGAACAAAATCAGCTTTGACTATGCTGTGGTGGAAAAGGAACCCAAGATCCAGGTTATGCGGTTTGCAGGCCAGTGGAAGGACCTTGGCACCTGGAACACCCTGACCGAAGCGATGGGCGAGCCCAGCGTGGGCAAGGCCATGATGAACGATACCTGCACCAACGTGCATGTGGTGAACGAGCTGAACGTGCCGGTGCTGGCCATGGGCTTGCATGATGTGGTGATCTCTGCCAGCCCGGAGGGAATTCTGGTATCGGATAAAGAGCAGTCCAGCTACATCAAGCCCTATGTGGATAAGATCGACCAGCAGATCATGTTTGCCGAAAAATCATGGGGCAGCTTCCGCGTACTGGATGTGGAGGACGAAAGCCTGACCATCAAGGTGACGCTGAACCCCGGCCACAGCATGAATTACCACAGCCACATGAACCGTGATGAGGTGTGGGTGGTGATTTCCGGCACAGGCCGCACCGTGGTGGACGGCGTGGAGCGCCCCGTGCATGTGGGCGATGTGGTGCAGATGCAGGCTGGCTGCCGCCATACCGTTCTGGCGGACAGCGAACTGCAGCTGATTGAAGTACAGCTGGGCAAAGAAATCAGCGTGCATGACAAACAGAAGTTCCCGCTGGAACAGGAAACAACAAGATAACACGAAGATACAGCAGAGCACCGTGAGCTGATGCCGATAAGGCAGCTTACGGTGCTTTTATGATGCTTCCTGTACGGCCAAAGAGACAAAATATCCGGCGGAGACGGCTTGTGAGATATTTCATATCATATACGGCAAAATCTGAGTAAAGGCAATACCGCATAATTCTAAGTGCCGATACGGCGAGCGAGGTACGGCAGATGCTAAGCCAAAAGCGCAGATAATACTGGATGCTGCAAAGGTGAGCGCCGCCAGTGGCGGAAACAGCGAACCGAAGCAGGGGCAGCGGTCGCAGAGTGCGAGGGGCTTTTGCCCCCGAAGCACGATGCGGGTACCGCAACCCGACATTATCGAGCATTTTTGCAACGCAGATGCCGTGCCGCAGCCGCCGAAGCGGTGCTTAAGCCGCTAGGCGGGAATTGTGCGGTGTTGCCTAAAATCAAAACAAACAGGCCCGAACCTGCCTGCACCATTGCGGTGCCGGGGTTCGGGCCTGTTTGCTTGCTTGTAACTACACATTCCATGCGGCAGAGCAGCCAGGGAACGCTGCATGCCGCAAAAAGCTGAATTAGTGGATGAAGAGGCTCAGGATGCAGATGATGACGGAACCGAAAACGGGAACCAGGATGGAACCGATGGTCCAGGTCTTCAAGCTGGTCTTGATATCCATGCCGCTGAAGCTGGTAACCACGTGGAAGTAGCTATCGTTCAGGAAGGACGGGCACATGGCGGTCAGGCAGACTGCCAGGCCAGCCAGGTAGGGGTTGATGCCCAGGGTAACCAGCATGGGGGCGATGATGGCAGAACCGGTGATCATAGCGGTGGTGCCGGAGCCCTGCGGGAAGCGCATGATGGTGCCGATGAGCAGGGGAACCAGGATGCCGGGGATGCCGATTGCCACGATGCCGTTGGCCATCATGCCGGCAGCGCCGGTAGCCTTAACGACTGCGCCCAGGGCGCCGCCGCCGGCGGTGATCATAACGATGGGGCCTGCATCGCGCAGAGCGTCGTTCATCATGCCAACAACAGTCTTGTTATCCAGGTCCTTGGCCAGCAGGAATGCGCCCAGGCACAGGGAGATGAACAGAGCGATAACGGGGTTGCCGAGGAAGGTGATGATTTCGCCAACGATGGTGGCCTTGAAAGCGGTCTGGCTGACGAGGGTGTTAGCAAGGATCAGGAAGACGGGGAGCAGCAGGATGGTGAAGGACAGGCCGGCGCTGGGCAGCTTTTCGGTGCTGAGCAGCTCGGTGAAGTCTTCGTTTTCCAGCTCTTTGCCGGCCTTGATCTTGGCGTCGATCTTATCCAGAACCTTCAGCTGAGCTTCGGTGTACTTGCTGCGGTCGATCTCGTAAGGAACGATGAACTGCGGGTACTTGTTGCCGAACCAGCGGAACAGGAACACGGAGAAGATGAACAGGGGGATGGAGAACAGCAGACCGGCGATGATGAACATGCCAAGGTCAATGTTGATGCCTTCGTTCTGGAAGGTGCTGACAACAGCCAGAGGGCCGGGGGTGGGGGGAACCATGAAGTGGGTGATATACAGGCCCATGCCCAGGATGCCACCCAGACCGACCATGGATTTCTTGGTCAGACGGGAGAACTCTTTTGCCAGGGAGGACAGGATGACGAAGCCGGAGTCACAGAAGACCGGGATGGAAACAACAAAGCCGGTCAGGCCCAGAACAACGTCTGCGCGCTTAACGCCGACAAGCTTCAGAATGGTGATAGCCATACGCTTGGCAGCGCCGCTTTTTTCCAAAAAGATACCCATGATGCAGCCGAAGCCGATGACGATACCAATGCTTGTCATGGTACCGCCAAAGCCGCCGGTCACGGTGCTGATGGCAACGCTTAACAGGTTGCCGCCTTCATTGCCGGTGCCAACCAGCAGGTAGTTGCCGGAAAGAACAGCGATCAGGATAGCAGAAATAATCAGGGATGGGAACGCGTGCATTCTAGTGCAGATAACCAGAACCATCATGACGACAACGCCGATCAACATGGCTATGACTGGATTCATAAAAACATCTCCTTGCTTTTAACGTTTAGGCAACACCGCACAATTCCCGCCTTGCGGCTTAAGCACCGCTCCGGCAGCTGCGGCACGGCATCTGCGTTGCCAAAATGCTCGATAAGACATCCAGTATTATCTGCGCTTTTGGCTTAGCATCTGCCGCACCTCGCTCGCCGTATCGGCACTTAGAATTATGCGGTATTGCCTTTACTTTTTTCATGGGTGCATCGGGTGCACCTTCAACAGACTCTCCGGAAGGAACGGAATGTGTAGAAGAGTTACAAAAGAAGAATCAGATCACAGGGCCGAGGCAATGGATATCAATGGCGCTGAAATACTGGATGGCTTCGTTCTTGGTCATTTCGCCGCTCAGTACGCGCAGCAGCTTGGCAAAGGCTTCCTCGCCAACCTGCTCAATGGTCTTATCGCCGGTAATGATCAGACCGGCGTTCAGGTCCATATCATTTTCCATGCGCTGGTAGGTATTGGGGTTGCCGCAGATCTTGATGACCGGCATGCTGGGGAAGCCCTGCGGGGCACCGCGGCCGGTAGAGAACATCATGAACTGGGCGCCCGTGGCAGCCATGCCGGTCAAAATCTCAGGCTCACGGCCCGGCGTATCCTTGATCCACAGGCCTTTCTGGTCGGTAACATGCTGCGGGTATTCCAGCACGCCCTGGATGGGGCGGGTGCCGCTCTTGACGATGGCACCAAGGCTCTTTTCCTCAATACTGGAAAGACCGCCGGCGATGTTGCCCGGTGTGGGCTGGCCCTTGCGCATATCGCAGCCAATGCTCTTGGCGCGGTTTTCCATGTTGGTTACGATCTCATAGATCTTATCGGCCACTTCTTTGTTTACGGCACGGCGGGCCAGCAGGTGCTCACCGCCCAGGAACTCGGTCGTTTCGCCAAAGATAACGGTAGCGCCCAGATCGACCAGCTTGTCGGCTACATAGCCGATAACACAGTTGGAAGCCATGCCGCTGGTGGTATCGGAAGCACCGCACTTGATGGCCATAACGATCTTGGAAACATCCACCGGCTGGCGCTGCAGGCCGGAAATTTCAATGACAAGCTTGCGGGCAATATCGGTGCCCAGCTGGATCGCCTTGCTGACGCCGCCCAGCTCCTGAATGTGGATGATCTCCACATGCTTGCCGGTAGCGCTCAGCTCTTTGTACATGCGCTCGTGGTCGGTGCCTTCACAGCCAAGGCTTACGATCAGGATAGCGCCAACGTTGGGGCTCATGCCCAGGCTGATCAGCGTATCGGTCACGCGCTCCAGATCAGGGGGCATCTGGCAGCAGCCCTGATGGTGCAGATATGTAATGGTACCCTGTACCTGGTGGCAGATGGCGTTGGCAACATCGTTGGCACAGGTAACGCTGGGGATGACGGCAACATAGTTGCGCGCGCCAACTTTGCCGTCCGGGCGCACATAACCCATAAATTCCATAGCAGTTTACCCTCCTTACTTGCCTTCCTTGGCCCAGTCACCGCGGCCGCGCATGCTGTCCAGGTTGTGGACATGCACGTACTCGCCTTTTTTGATGTCCTTGGTGGCAATGCCGATCTCTTCGCCGTATTTGTTGATTAGTTCGCCCTTTTTGATGTCCCGCACAGCAATTTTGTGGCCATAGGGAACATCGCCAATCACGGTAACGGTTTCAGCGTTGCCTTTTTTGTCGCGGATCTCAACTTCGGTACCATCGGTAATGCCATTGGCAAAAATGGTGGCGACGTTATCTTTATCGTTGACTTTCAGCGCCAGCTTTATTTCCATTACGCTCACTCTCCTTTTGCGTTTTTTCTATTGGTTCCGGTTTTGCCGGTTATTCCTTAACAGCAAGCACGCTGACGCCATCGGGGATGACAACAACGCTTGCATCGCGGCCCTTCATCTGGTAGGCAATCTCCAAGGCTTCATCCGGGGTGGAAGCGGGGATCATGTTGGCCTTGCGCACTTCCTCCGGCTTGAGGTAGGTGGTGACGAGGATGACGGGGTGCTTTTTCAGGATGCGGGCATAAATCTGCGGGCACCACTGTTCGGGAATGGTCTCCTTGGGCGGGATCTTGGAAAGGTAACCGTCGATCTCGTCCACGGTGCCCATCGTAATGAGCTTTTCAAAGTGGGTGCCGCCCATGCCGTCGGCACAGCTGCAGCACATGATAATGACACCATCCTCACCCGCACAGGCTTCCGCCGTGGCAACGGCCTTGGGGCTCTGGTACAGGTTCTGGTCCAGCGGGTAGCCGCCGTTGCTGGTGACCACGATATCGCCGGTAATGCTGGGGCACTGGCTCCATTTGCGGATAAAGGCAACGCCTTCGGCATGGGCCTTTTCCAGGTCGCCTGCCCAGGCGGCGATGATCTTTTTCTGGCCGTCCAGCGCTACATTGAAGATGAACTGGACATTGACCATCTTGGCAGCGGCCAGCATATCCTCATGGATGGGGTTGTGCTCCAGCACGCCGGTGTTGGCATACGGGCTGGAAATGGCCTTGTAGCTGTGGTTTTCGTTGACAGTCTCCTGGGAGCAGATGCCAGGCAGGATGCTCTTGCGGCCGCCGGAGAAGCCGGCGAAGAAGTGTGGCTCAATAAAGCCCTCAGTCACCAGCAGGTCACATTCGGCGGCCAGCTTGTTGACGTTGAAGTCCGCACCGGAGGGCAGCACGCCCATGTGGATGAACTGATCCGGGTCAAATGCGTTGTTGATGGCGATTTTCTCATGATCCACGATGGCATCGCCAAACATGCGGCGCTGCTCTTCCTCGGTGGTGGGGCGGTGCAAGCCGGTGGCAATCAGGATGGTGATATCGGCGTCCGGGTTGCCCTGGCGGATCTCATCCAGCAGGATGGGCAGGGTGATCTTGCTGGGGACGGCGCGGGTGTGGTCACTGGTGACCAGCACAACTTTCTGTTTACCCTTGGCCAGGTCACGCAGGCGCGGGGAGGCAATGGGATGCTCCAATGCCTCATGAACCAGTTCTACTTCCGTTTTGCCGGCCTTGTATTCGTGCATTTTTGCGGTGACAACAGCTTTCAGGTTGGCTTCGTCAACATGCAGGTCCAAGGTGGAAGTATAGTAAGGAATCGAGATGGTTTTCATACAAATGCCTCCTTGGTTGTGGGTGCTCTATGTTTCGAATCACAAATATAGATTGTATACATCATACGTTTTATACTATGATGATAGTTTTGAAATTGGATAAAGTCAATAGTTTAAACCAAAATAGTAAAAAAAAACATGCAAATTTGTACAATGCAACAGGAAAACGATTCACAGAATGTTCAAAAACACAAGAAAACAATTCCTATATGAGACATTGCAGGAGAAAGTAAATACAATAAACATACTTGGTAAGTATGTTTATTGCGCTGGGGGCAGTATAGCACGGAATAGTGGGGCTGTCAATAAAAAATTAACAATTCAGGGAGAATGTGTTAAAAAACAGCGGGGAAAGGAGCAAAATGGGCAAAAAATCAGGCGCAGACCCGGATGTGGCATCGGGGGTGCGCCTGATAGGAAAGTTATGTGGAATAATTTATTATAGGCAATACCGCATAATTCTAAGTGCCGATACGGCGAGCGAGGTACGGCAGATGCTAAGCCAAAAGCGCAGATAATACTGGATGCTGCAAAGGTGAGCGCCGCCAGTGGCGGAAACAGCGAACCGAAGCAGGGGCAGCGGTCGCAGAGTGCGAGGGGCTTTTGCCCCCGAAGCACGATGCGGGTACCGCAACCCGACATTATCGAGCATTTTGGCAACGCAGATGCCGTGCCGCAGCTGCCGGAGCGGTGCTTAAGCCGCAAGGCGGGAATTGTGCGGTGTTGCCTTAGGTCATCTAGCACAAAGTCCCGGAATGGTCGAGACCATTCCCTACAGGTTGGGTTATAATGTGTAACGGACATAAAACATGCATCCCGGGCGCACAGTGTGCGCCCATTGCCTTGCGGAGGATGATGGGGTGAAATAGAGGGCAAGGCCCGTCCGGGACGATGCGAGCATCGTCCCCTACAAATGATTTGCAGAGTTTATCACCATCGGCAAGGTTTCTCCACGGTACGATGGAAACATCACGCCCGGACCAGAGCGACCGAGACATCGTTGACGTTGGTGCCGGTGGGGCCGGTGATGATCAGGCCATTGCATTTTTGCAGGGCATGGTAGGCATCGTTATCAGCCAGCGTGGCAAAGATATCGCAGCCCTGGGCTTTCAGCGCGGCCTGGGTGGTGCTGTCCACAAAGCCGCCAGCGGCATCGGTGGGGCCGTCGGTGCCATCAGAGCCAACGGAGAACACCGCGCAGCCATCCAGCCCGGCGATACCGGGAGCGGCGGCAAGGGCGAGCTCCTGATTGCGGCCGCCTTTACCGTGGCCGGTCAGATGCACCACTGTTTCGCCACCTGCAATCAGGGCAATACGGCGGCCCGCGGTGCGCTGGTAGCGCACCATGTTGGCCAGGAACACACCGGCTTCCCGGGCTTCGCAACTCAGGCAGTCGGTCAAAATCAGCGGCTCATAGCCAAGGGTGCGGGCGGTGGCAGCGGCGGCGGCGCACAGCTGGCGCACGCTGCCGGTGATCTGGGTTTCTACGTTGTCCAGCGCTTTGGGCGTTTCCTGCTCCAGCAGGGCCAGCATCTGCTCCGTCATGGGCAGGTGGTATTTCTGCACGATCTCCTTGGCCTGTGCGCAGGTAGAACTATCCGGGTAAGCGGGGCCGGAGGCAATCATATCCAGCGGATCGCCAAGAATATCCGAAAGCACGATGGAAACCACATGGGCCGGGGCACACAGCTGGGCAAAACGGCCGCCCTTTACGCCGGAAAAGCGCTTGCGGAGGGTGTTGATCTCTACAATATCCGCCCCGCAGACCAGCAAGTTGTGGGTGAGTTCTTCCAGATCCGCGGCGGGGATGAGCGGCTTTTCAAACAAAGCGGAACCGCCGCCGGAAAGCAGGAACAGCACGGTGTCCTGTGCGGTCAGCCCGCTGACGAGGTCCAGCGCCTGCTGGGTGGCGGTAAAGCTGTTCTCGTCCGGGATGGGGTGCCCGGCTTCCCGGATGGTAAAGTTGGCGATGGGGCCTTTGCTGTGGTCGTACTTGGTAATGACAATACCGGTATCAATGCGGGAACCCAGAATGCGGCTGGCGGCGTTGGCCATCTGCCAGGCACCCTTGCCGGCGGCAACCAGCACAACGCGCCCGGAACCGAAATCGCGTCCTTCCAGCGCTTTGCGGACGGCCTCGTCCGGCTGGGCGGCGGTGATGGCGGCCTGAATGATGGCGTCAGCGTCTTGGCGGAGTTTAGACATAGGGATCACACTCTTTTCTGTTTTGTATGTTGGTTCTTTAATTTCTGTTATAACATGCAAATCAATCATTCAGCAATCGGCAGAACGTACAGAATTGGCGGCAAAATTTTGGCGGCACGGGGATGCCCGCACCGCCAAAAAAACAGAATTTTGAGGTTTTACAGGTCGCGGCCCAGCTTGATGCCGGTCAGGTGCTCGTAATACTGGGCAATGGCGCTGTGGTCCGCCTGGCCCTTGCCATTGCTGTGCAGCCACTGCAAAATTTCCTGCACTTCGGCGGTCATCGGCACCGGGGCACCCACGGTGTGGGCGCAGTCCAGGGCGTTGTTCAGGTCCTTGATGTGCAGGTCAATCTTGAAGCCGGGCTTATCGTTGCCCTCAATCATCATGGGGGCTTTGGCGTTCATGACGGTGGAACCGGCCAGGCCGCCCTTGATGGCCTGGAACACCAGGTCGGGGTCAACACCGGCTTTCTGGGCCAGGGTCAGGGCTTCGGCCACAGCCTGGATGTTGGCTGCCACGATGATCTGGTTGGCCAGCTTGGTGGTGTTGCCTGCGCCGATGCCGCCGCACCGCACAGCGGAAGAACCCATGGCCAGCAGGACCGGTTTGAAGGTGTTGAAGACCTCTTCTTCGCCGCCGACCATGAAGGAAAGGGTGCCGTCAATTGCCTTGGGCTCGCCGCCGGAAACGGGGGCGTCCAGCATCTGGATGCCGCGGGCGGCAAGCTCGGCGGCAATCTCCTTGCTGGCGATGGGGTTCAGCGAGGTCATATCAATAAAGGTGGAGCCGGGCTGCATGTAGGCGGCAACGCCGTTTGCACCCAGCATGACCTGTTTAACCTGCGGGGCGTTGGGCAGCATGGTCAGCACAAGATCACAGGTGGAGCCGATGGTGGGCTGGTCGGCTACTTTGGCGCCGCAGGCTTCCAGCTCAGCTGCGGCGGCGGGGGAGTGGCTGTCCACCGTAACGTCATAGCCGGCTTTGAGCAGGTTTTTGGCCATGGGGCGGCCCATGATGCCAAGACCGATAAAACCAATTTTCATACGATCACACGACCCTTTCTTTGTAAGGTGTATCTGAAAACAAAGAAATAGACTAAATTTTCGACTTTTCAGATACACCCCAGGAAAACATGGGATACCCTGCCGGGACAAAAGCGGCGGGCAAGATAAAAACAATTTTATTATAGTAATAGATTATACAAATTGCAAGAAGAACTTTTGTGAAACACATAAAAATATAGGTAAAAAGTCAGAAAAATAAGGGAGACTGCGTTGCACAAGGGCAAAACGTGTGATAGAATAATAGAAATATCTCCGGTTAATACGGATGCGCTGCGGGGGCCAACCCGCACAAGGGAAAGTGAAGGAAAGAGCTATGGAACGCCGCCCAATCAAAACGATCCGCAATCAGGTGTATCAGATCCTGAAGGATGATATCTGCGAAGGAAGATTTGCTCCCGGCCAGTGGCTGCAGGAAAACGAGCTGGCAGAGCGCCTGTGCGTGAGCCGCAGCCCCATCCGGGAAGCACTGCGCCAGCTGGCTTCGGACGGGCTGGTGGTGGAGATCCCCAACAAGGGTGTGTTTGTAAAAGAGTTTACCGCGCGGGACATTGAGGAAATTTTTGACCTGCGCGTTCTGCTGGAAGATTACGCCATCAGCAAGCTGCAGCACCACCTGACCACGGCGGATATGCAGCAGCTGATCGACTGCCTGAACGAGATGGAGCGGCTGCACGCCCAAAAGAACCTGCGTGCCTACACGGATATGGATTCTAAGCTGCACGGGCTGCTGATTGAACTGTGCGGCAACAGCCTTTTGGAATCCATGTATGCAAGGATCCATTCGCTGAACCAGCAGTTCCGTATTTATTCGCTGACAAGTACCCAGCGCTTTAATGAATCGATGGAAGAGCACCGCGATATTGTGCACTGCCTGCTGACCAACAATGCGGACGAAGCAAGGGCCATCAACAAGCGTCATTTGCAGCTGGCGAAAGATAAAATTATCCAGCATTTTTCTGAGCAGGAAGCCCTGAAACAGGCAGCGGATGCACAGCCCAAAACGACCGCCGAAGCGGACAAAAAAGCAAAATAACAAAATAAAATGTGCCCCCGGCAGCTTTGCATTGCTGCAGGGGGCACTGCTGTTATGAAAGATAAAATCAGGAACTGAGCTGTTCTTTGTGGTATTGCAGGGTGTACAGCTGATAGTACCGCCCATGACGGGCCAGCAGCTCCTGGTGGCTGCCCTGCTCCAGAATTTTGCCGTGGGACAGCACGATGATGTTGTCCGCGTGCTGGATGGTGGAAAGGCGGTGGGCAACGATCAGCATGGTGCCGACGGTGCGCATTTTTTCCAGAGAATCCTGAATCAAAAGCTCGGTTTCTGTATCAATGTTGGCGGTTGCTTCGTCCAGAATCATCACGCTGGGCTTGTGGATGATCGTGCGGGCAAAGCTGAGCAGCTGGCGCTGACCGGCGGAGAAGTTGTTGCCGCGCTCGCGCACTTCCTCATCCAGGCCGTGGTCCAGCTTGTTGATGAAGTAGTCAGCGTTGACATAGCGGCAGACCTGCATGATCTCTTCGTCCGAGATGTTATCCTCCCGCAGGACAATGTTGCTGCGGATGGTGCCGGAAAAGAGGAAAACATCCTGCAGCATTTGTCCAAAATGGCGGCGGAGGGAAGAAATTTTGATTTTGCGGATGTCGATGCCGTCAATCAGAATTTCGCCCTTCTGGAACTCGTAATTGCGGCAGATGAGGGACAGGATGGTGCTTTTGCCGGAGCCGGTGGAACCGACAAAAGCCACGGTTTCCCGCGGGGAAACATGGAACGAAACGCCCTGCAGCACCCATTCGCCGGGAATATAGCTGAACCAGACATCGCGGAACTCAATTTCGCCTTTTACATCGGTCAGCTCAATGGCGTCGGGGGCATCCACCAGCTTGGGCTGAATGTCCATAATAGAAAAGACTTTTTCCGACGAGGCCAGCGCGGATTGCAGCCAGTTGAACTGCTCGGCCAGGTTCTGGATGGGGGTAAAGAACTTGGAAATGTACATGTAGAAGGTGACGATGGTGCCGCCGGTGATGGTCTGCCCCAGGAAAGAAACGTTGTTCAGGTGGCCCATGCCGCCCAGGTAGAACAGGCACAAAATAGAGCTGATGTACAGCATGTAGACCAGCGGGCGGAATACGCCGAACACAAAAATCTGTTCCTGCGTGACCTTGGAAAGGGTCTGGCTTTTTTGGTAGAACTCCGCCATCTTTTCGTCCTCGCGGCCAAAAATCTGGGTGACCTTGATACCGGAAAGGTTCTCCGAAAGATAGGTGTTGATGTCAGTGGTGGCATCCTTGACCTTACGGTAGGCCCGGCGGGAAAACTTGCGGAAGATGACAGTGAAGATGACGATGAAGGGAACAAAGCAGAGCACCATCAGGGTCAGCGCATAGTTCAGGCAGAGCATGGCCACCAGAATGCCCAAAATGACGAACGCATTTTTGATCAGGTTCACCAAAAGGTTGGTGAACATCATGGAAATGGCGTTGGTATCGTTGGTAACGCGGGTAACAAGCTTGCCAACCGGGATCTCGTTGAGCTGCTCATGGGAGAGGGACTCAATGTGGGTGAACAGATCCTCGCGCAGATCGGAGATGATGCGCTGGCCGACCCGCTGCAGAATGACCGCCTGAAAATAGGTGCTTGCCATCGAGAACACCAGAACCCCCGCATAGACCGCGACCGAAGCGAACAGGCGGCTGAGGGCAAAATCGGCGGCGACAAGTTCTTCGATCGCACCGACGATTAGGGGAGAGATAATGTCGTAAGCGATGGAGAAGAGCATCAGGAAGAGAACCAGAAGAAACTTGGCCCAGTACGGTTTGGCATAGGCGAACAGGCGGCGCAGAATCTCGCCGTCTGCCATGGTGCGCTCAAAACCCATGGCGGTCTTTTTATCTTTGACCGAAGCGTAAGCAAAAATCAGCAGCGCGGTAACGGCACCGATGACGCCGCCAACCAGCAAAAGCGGGTTTATATTAAGCATTGTCATCACCTCCGGCTTCATCTTCCAGCCGCTGCAGGTCCACCATGCGGCGGTACTTGGGGCAGCTGGTGTACAGCTCATCGTGGGGGCCGACGGCCTCAATCTTGCCATCATCCAGGAAGATGATCTTGTCCAGCCGCTCCACCGTGGAAATGCGGTGGGCAATCAGCAGGGTGGTCTTGTTGGCGCGGCTGGATTTCAGGTTGTCCAGAATGATTTTTTCGGTGCGGGTGTCCACAGCGGAAACAGAGTCATCCAGAATCAGGATGGGGGCGTCTTTCAGCAGGGCGCGTGCAATAGAGATGCGCTGCTTCTGGCCGCCGGAAACGGTCACGCCGCGCTCACCCAGAACGGTTTCGTAACCATCCTTAAAGTCCACGATGTTGTCCCGCACATCGGCCAGGCTGGCGGCGTGGTCGATCATTTCGGGGGAGGCATCGTCCACACCAAAGCCGATGTTGTGGGCGATGGTATCCGAGAAGAGGAAGTTGTCCTGTGGAACATAGGCGCAGGCAGCGCGCACAGAATGGATGGACAGGGTGTTCACGTCCTTGCCGTCCACAAACAGGGTGCCGTCCGGCACGTTGTAGGTGCGCAGCAGCAGGTCCACCAGCGCCGTTTTGCCCGCGCCGGTCTTGCCCACAATGCCCACGCTTTCGCCGGGGTGGATGGTGAAGGAGATATCCTGCAGCACATCGTATTCGCCGTCCGGGTAGCGGAAGGTCAGGTGGCGGAATTCCACACTGCCCTGCGGGTTCTGCAGCTCCTGCACGCCGGGGCGGTCGGCCACATCAATGGGGGCGTCCAGCAGCTCGGTGATGCGGTTCAGGGAAGCCTTGCCGCGGGAGGTCTTTTCGATCAGCATGGAAATTGCCATGATGGGCCAGACGATGGCCTCAAAATAGCCGATGTACTCTACCAGCTGGCCCGCGTTGAACCGGCCCTGGTAGACCAGATAACCGCCATACCCCAGGATGACACAGATGACGGATTCGACAAACAGGGTCACGAGCACTTCCAGCAGGGTGGCAATTTTGGTGTAGATGACGTTGATCTCCTCGTTCTGTTTGTTCAGCTTGCGGAACGCCATGAGCTCTTTCAGCTCTTTGACAAACGCCTTGATAACGGCAATGCCGGAGAAATTCTCCTGTGCAAAGTCTGAAAGATCGGAGAATGCCTGTTGGCGTTCTTCCCAGCGCTTGGTCATGGCGGTGCCCATGACGGTGCCGATGCCGAACATGATGAGGGCAGGGATCAAAGCCAGCAGGGTGAGCTTATAATCCATGCGCCACATTTTGTACAGGGCCATCAGGCCGAGAACCAAAGCGTCAAAGAACATCAGGATACCATCACCAAAACATTCCTGGATGGTATCAATATCATTGGTGTAAAGGCTCATCAGGTTGCCGACCTTGTTAACCTGGTAATACTGCTGCGAAAGCTGGCGGCTGTGGTCAAACATCCGCTCGCGCAGGTTGGCAGCAACCCGCACAGCGGAGCCGAAAAAGCAGATACGCCACAAAAAGCGCCCAATGACCATGAGCACCACGATCCAGATCATGGGCAGGCAGATGTGCTGCAGCAAAACTTCTTTGGTAAAGGGCAGGGTCTGGCCGTTTACGACCACCCGCCCCAGGTTGACCCCATTGATGACCAGACGGTAAAACTGGGGAATCAACAGCTGGATATAGTCAACCATTAAAAGGGCCAGCAGCCCAAGCAGCAGCACGGGCGCATTTTTGAGGTAATAACGGTTGATGTACTTGCCGAAAATCACGGCATCTCCTCCTTTTCCTTGCAGGGATACAGCCGGGCAGCCCGGTCGGCGGCAAAAGTGCCGTATCTTTCAGTATATAGGACGGGAACGGTTGAGTCAACGCAAAACGCGAAAAAGTGGGGAATACAGCCGAACAGGGGGGAAGCGTCTTTTATTATGAAGCATAGCCCCTACGGCCTCGATAGGAAATAGGTTGTTTCTGGATACACAAATGTTTCTTCTTTATATAAGGATACAAAATGATAAGGATACAAAATGATAAGGATACAAAATGAACTGCTTTTACACATAGATTTCGTTGTTGCGGGCGGGCAGCTTTTGCACCACGGCTTTGTGGGCGGCGGTTTCACGCCAGGCGGCGGGACTTAAACCCGTTTCCCGCTTAAACACGCGGCACAGGTAGTTGGCACCGGAAAAACCGCACAGTCCGGCGATCATTTCCAGGCTGTACTCTCGCTCGGCCAGCAGCAGTTTGGCAGCTTCAATGCGCACGCTGGTCAAAAAGCGGCCCGGCGGCATGCCCATCTCGGAAGAAAAGACCCGCACAAGGTGGCACTTGCTGACCCCAAGCTGGGCGCTGAGTTCTTCCACGCCGTACAGGGCCATGTAGTTATCGCGGATGGCTTCCACCGCGCGGGCTACCAACGGCGAAAGACGGCGGGATTCCTCGTCCCCGTGGGCAAGGGCGCACAGCAGGGTGTAGGGGGCGGCGGCGCTGGCGGCATCGTCGGCATTCCCGGCACCGCACACGCGGGCCAGCAGCTCCGCTGCACCGGGGCAGGAAGCCCCATCCGCAAAGCGCGGCTGCGGCAGCCCGGCCAAAAACTGCTGCACGGCCAGCCCGGTCAGCCGCACGCACAGCAGATGGCAGGGGGTAACAGGCCGCAGCGTGAAGGTGCCAAAGCCCAGCAAAAGATCGCCGGAGGAGCCCGCCGCGCTCTGGCTGCCGGGGCATTCCAGCACGCACTGCCCGCTGGAAAGTACCCCTGCCCAAAGGCCCTCGCCGGAAAGGGTAAGCGGCGCTTCGCCCTGCAGCTCCTGCACTGCGGCGCAGGCGCAGCAGGTGGTTGGATCAAATATCAATTTCTGACCTCCAATATCAATAAAGTGCTATATCTTTTTCAATCGTACCCTGCTATTATAGATTTGTCAAGAAAAATACGTGCTGAGCGTATCAATAAAATCATAAAAACCAATTTGGAGGTAATGACCCATGGCCAGCATTAGTTGCCGTCATATTTACAAAATCTATCCGGGCAATGTTACTGCCGTTAAGGATTTCAACCTGGAAATCGCTGATAAGGAATTTATCGTTTTCGTCGGTCCTTCCGGCTGCGGTAAGTCCACCACCCTGCGTATGATCGCAGGTCTGGAAGAAATCTCCAAGGGCGAAATGTACATCGGTGACCGCCTGATCAACGATGTTCCCCCGAAAGACCGCGACATCGCCATGGTGTTCCAGAACTACGCTCTGTACCCGCACATGACCGTGTACAAGAACATGGCATTCGGCCTGGAACTGCGCAAGATGCCCAAGGACGACATCGACAAGCGCGTTCGTGAAGCTGCTAAGATCCTGGAAATCGAGCACCTGCTTGACCGTAAGCCGAAGGCTCTGTCCGGTGGTCAGCGCCAGCGTGTTGCTCTGGGCCGCGCAATGGTTCGTAACCCGGCCGTCTTCCTGCTTGACGAGCCTCTGTCCAACTTGGATGCTAAGCTGCGTACCAGCATGCGTACCGAGATCATCAAGCTGCACAAGAAGCTGGCTACCACCTTCATCTATGTTACCCATGACCAGACCGAAGCTATGACCATGGGCGACCGCATCGTTGTTATGCGTGATGGCGTCATCCAGCAGGTCGATACTCCGCAGAACCTGTACGATTACCCCTGCAACATCTTCGTTGCCGGCTTCATCGGCAGCCCCCAGATGAACTTCCTGGACGGCACCCTGCAGAAGAATGGCGATACCTATGTCGTCGATCTGGACGGCACCGTGATCCCCCTGCCGCAGGAAAAGACCGCCGATGGCAAACTGGCCGCTTACGTTGGCAAGAGCCTGAAGGTTGGTATCCGTCCTGAGGATATGAAGGATGACGAAGAGTTCCTGGAGAAGCATCCTTCCAGCCATATCGATACTGAGGTTGAAGTTTCCGAGCTGATGGGCGCTGAGATCTATCTGTACCTGACCTACAAGGGCCAGAACCTGATGGCTCGCGTTGCCCCGACCTCCAAGTCCCGCCGCGGCGACAAGGTCACCATGGCTATGGATACGCATAAGATCCACCTGTTCGATCCTGAGACCGAGCTGACCCTGCTGAACTAATCAACAGTAATTTGAACTTTTTAGGCGGCTCCGCTCTTGTGCGGAGCCGCCTTTTGTTAAGGCAAAAGCGCAAACAATTGCGCAAGCGCTGCACAGAGGCAGTGCAGCGGGTGTAAGAGCAAATGGGCAGGGGAAAGCCCTGCCGAGGGGTGTGCCTGAAAACAAAGAGAATGGCGGTTGTGTTTGTAAAAACAGGCTGTATTTTCGGCTTTTCGGGCTCGCCCCAGGATAGGATGTTTGAAGCAAAGGGGGACAGCCGACCGATGCAGATCACAGATCTACTGGTGCCGGAACGCGTTGCACTGAATATGCAGGTGGCGGATAAGGCCATGGCCATCCACGCAATGGTGGGCATGCTGGACCGCACCGGATGCCTGCGGGATGCAGTCGAATACGAAAAAAATGTGCTGGAACGGGAAGCCCAGGGCACGACCGGCGTTGGCGGCGGGGTGGCCATTCCCCACGGCAAAAGCAACGCGGTGCTGGTGCCCGCGCTGGCGGCAGTAACGCTGCGGGAGGCGATCGACTACCAGGCACTGGATGGTGCCCCGGTACGGCTGCTGTTTTTGATCGCAGCTCCGGATGGTGCAAATGACCTGCATATCCAGGTGTTGGCGCGGCTGGCTCAGCTGCTGATGGAACCGCTGTTCTGTGAGGAATTGAAGCAAGCAGCAACCCCGGAAGAATTTCTGGCGGTGATCGCTAAGCGGGAACAGGGCGAGACCGCCCGCGAGGCCCGCGCTGAGGCAGTGGCCGAAGCTGCGCTGACCGAACCGCGGCTTGCCCCCCGCGTGCTGGCTGTAACGGCATGCCCCACCGGCATTGCCCACACCTATATGGCGGCCGAAGCGCTGGAAGCCGAAGCGGCAGAAATGCATATTGCCATCAAGGTGGAAACCAACGGTGCAGACGGGGTGAAAAACCACCTGACCGAACAGGAAATTGAAAACGCAGAGTGCATCATTGTGGCGGCGGATAAAGCCGTGGAGACCACCCGCTTTGCGGGCAAACCGGTGCTTCGCGTGCCCGTTTCCCAGGCGTTGAAAGACCCGGAAATGCTGCTGCACCGCGCGCTGTCCGGCACAGCTCCGCTGGAACCGGAGGATGAAAGTGTGCCGGGCATGGGGGGCAACCGTAAAGCAGGCAGCGCAAAAGATGGTGCTGCCGCCCTGCAGGAATTTGGGCACAAGCTTTACACCGACCTGATGAACGGCGTTTCCCACATGATTCCCTTTATCACCGGTGGCGGTATATTGATTGCGTTAAGCTACTTTTTGGACCGCGGTAATGCGGGCGCAGAAATGTTCGGGCGGGGAACGTCCCTTGCCATGCTGGTGCGCACGATTGGTAATACCTCATTTAATCTGATGTACGTTGTGCTGGCCGGGTTCATTGCCATGTCGGTGGGGGATCTGCCCGCATTGGTGGCCGGTATGGCGGGCGGTATGCTGGCCATCCAGGGAACCTCGCTGGCACCGCAGGCGGAATGGGTGTCCTCCGGCTTTTGGGGCGCTATGATTGCGGGCTTTGCGGCAGGCCTTGTGGTAAAACTGCTGCGGACGGCATTCAAGCGGCTGCCATCGGCATTGGTGCATATCAAAACAGTACTGCTATATCCGGTGGCCAGCCTGGCCGTGGTCGGCTTTATGATGGTATTCCTCGTCAATGCGCCGCTTGGACGGTTTAATACCTGGATATACCAGCTGTTGGCCAGTATGCAGGGCGGCAGCCGCGTGGTGATGGCCGCGGTGCTGGGGGCTTTGATGGCCGTTGACTTTGGCGGGCCGATCAATAAAGCGGCGTATCTGTTTGGCACGGTTGCCCTGGCCGGCGGCCAGGAAGAATTTATGGCTGCCGTTATGGCGGGCGGCATGGTGCCGCCGCTGGGCGTTGCTCTGGCGGGAACCCTGTTCCCGGAGCGTTTTACCACCAAAGAACGCCACACCGCGATGACGAATTACCTGATGGGGGCCTGCTTTATCACCGAGGGGGTCGTCCCCTTTGTGCTGCGGGATCCGCTGCATGTCATTCCCTCCTGCATGGCGGGTGCATCCCTGGCGGCGGCGCTGTCCATGCTGTTTGGTTGTGCCGTACCGGCCCCGCACGGCGGCATGTTCTTGCTGCCGCTGAACCCGCATCCGTTCCGGTATCTGCTTGCCTTACTGATGGGCAGCCTGTTGACGGCGGTGACCCTTGCGGCTTTACGCAGAAAATACCCGCCTAAGGATGAGGAACAGCCAACAAATTGACCTGATGATTTAGAAAAAGGCTTTTGGGCGCTGCTCAAGCAATACACGACAGCCGATAAGCAAATAAAAATTTGCACAAAAGCCTGACTGATATGCCCCCTACATAGCGAACAGTGAAATAAAACACTGAAGGCTATATAGGGGGCATATCATTCTACTATATTATATCCTCAAAAGATTTAAGGCAATACCGCACAATTCTAAGTGCCGATACGGCGAGCGAGGTGCGGCAGATGCCAAGCCAAAAGCGCAGATAATACTGGATGCTGCAAAGGTGAGCGCCGCCAGTGGCGGAAACAGCGAACCGAAGCAGGGGCAGCGGTCGCAGAGTGCGAGGGGCTTTTGCCCCCGAAGCACGATGCGGGTACCGCAACCCGACATTATCGAGCATTTTGGCAACGCAGATGCCGTGCCGCAGCTGCCGGAGCGGTGCTTAAGCCGCAAGGCGGGAATTGTGCGGTGTTGCATTAAGCGCCAAATAAGCGCCTAATGCAAAGTGTTTTGCTAAGGTGTATCTGAAAACAAAGAAAATGACGGATATTTCGCAAACACAAGCAGGATGTAAGGCAAAGAGCCTTGGAATCCTTTGTGGATTCCAAGGCTTTTTAACGCAAAATCCCGCTGCGTTTGTAGAAATAGACGATAGTTTCGACTTTTCAGGTACACCCTGACATAAAAAGAAAAGCAACGACAAACATAACGTTTAATCGTTGCTTTTCTTGGTGCGCTGGAAGGGACTCGAACCCCCGGCCTTCTGATTCGTAGTCAGACACTCTATCCAGCTGAGCTACCAGCGCATCTTATTCAGTTCACAGGCGGTTGGCGGAGCGCCTAACCTCAAGTGCTCATTTATTATAGCATACGGCAGCGGAAAGTCAAGGATTTTTTTTGATTTTTCTAAAGAAAACTTGTTTTTTAACGATGGTGCGACAAACTATTTTGTAACAAGCCGCACATGGGCGTTGCGGTGCAAAAGGGTGCCGGGCAGGGGATCCTGCGCGGTGATGGTGCCCTCGGTCAGATTGGAGGGGGTCAGAGTGGGCAGCAGCTCCACAATGGCAAGGCGGCGGCGCGCTTCGGCGACCGACATGCCCAGCAGGGACGGCACCTGGCGGAACGGGTCTGGTACGGCACGGGCAACGGTAAGGGTAATACAGTCCCCGGTTTCCAGTGCGGTGCCGGCGGCAGGAGATTGCAGAATAACGGTATCGGCCTGCAGGGTGGGATCGTTGCGGATATAATCGACGGAAACGGTAAAACCGGCGTCCCGCAGTGTCTGGATGGCATCGGAACGGTTCTGGCTTTTCAGATCCGGTACGGTGATGGTGTTTGGCCCTTTGCTGACGGACAGTATGAGTTTTTGCCCCTGTTTGACGGTGCTGCCCGCGGTGGGCTTTTGGGCGATGACGATGCCTTCCGCTTGGGCAGAGTAGCGGGTATCCCACACGATGGAAAGCTGGGCGGCGCTCTGTTCAACCTGGGCCTGCTGCCAGTCCATGCCAGACAAATCGGGGACGATGACTTCCCGCCGGATGGAAAACATGGGGTTGGTGCTTTGGGACAAAATGACAGTGATGGCAATGCCAGCTGCCACAACAGAAAGCAGCGCCAGGCAGGCGAGAACCCGCAGCGGGGTAAGGGAAAGTGAATGGTGAGAAGCAGGCATGGAGGTTACCTCGCTTAATACAGCTTATGAAAGATACATATTGTATAAATGATAATAAAAATACATATAGCAAACAAGAAGGATCCGGCGGAGAACAGGCAGGACCTTTTACAGATAGGAATCTTGTCTCTTTGGGTTCAGTATAGCACGCGGAACATGGGGTTGCCAAGTGCGAAGAGAAAATCAGACCAAACGCAAATAGGTTTGTTCATCGGGAGTGAGGTGTTTCATTTTGGCGGGGACTATGATATAATAAAAACAAAAATATCTACGGCAATACCGCATAATTCTAAGTGCCGCAGCCGCCGGAGCGGCACTTAGAATTATGCGGTATTGCCCAAAGTAAAAATACAAAATAAGGCGGGAACTATATGAAAATTGCAGTTGCGGGTACAGGGGCTAGAGATATAATAGGGTCAACCAAGAAAAACCACGATAACTAAAGGGTTTTGACGGCTCGACTCGTTCAACAAAAGTATTTATTTGCTGACAGGCTGCGGAGAAGCTGAAATCCAGAGGTTATAAGTGGGAGGCTTTGGTGCAGCTCTGTTTTGACCCACAAAATGAGCAGCAAGTAAAAAATTAAGGAGAACGAATCGAGCCTACGGTGGATTGCAATTGAGTGATCCGCCGTGGGCTTGTTTGCTGTTTGTAAATAATAATTCAAAAGTACTTTGATGTGGGAGGAAAGATGAAACGATGATGGAAAACAAGACGAAAATCGACTTGAAAAACACAAGCATTTTTATTACGGGTGCGGCTGGTTTTATTGGCTCGAACCTTGCGAAACGGATTCTCACAACCGTAGAGGGAGCAAAGGTTGTGGGACTGGATAACATGAACCACTACTATGACGTTCGCTTGAAAGAAGCGAGACTGGATGAACTGAACAAGTTTGAAAATTTCAGCTTTGTAAAAGGAAACTTAGCAGATAAGGAAACAATCACAACTATTTTTGAGCAGTATAAGCCGCAGATCGTTGTCAATCTCGGCGCACAGGCGGGCGTTCGTTACTCTATCACGAATCCAGACGCTTATGTAGAAGCAAACTTGATTGGCTTCTATAACATTCTGGAAGCTTGCCGTCATTCCTACGATGAGGGACATACTCCGGTAGAACATCTGGTCTATGCGTCTAGTTCTTCTGTCTACGGCAGCAATAAGAAAGTTCCGTACAGCACAGATGATAAGGTAGATAATCCAGTTTCTTTGTATGCGGCAACTAAGAAATCTAACGAGCTGATGGCTCACGCATATTCCAAACTCTACAACATTCCGTCTACGGGTCTGCGCTTCTTTACGGTATATGGGCCTGCTGGCCGCCCGGATATGGCTTACTTCGGTTTCACTAATAAGTTGCTGAAAGGTGAGACGATTCAGATTTTCAACTATGGCAACTGCAAGCGTGACTTTACTTATGTGGACGATATTGTGGAAGGTGTTGTTCGTGTCATGCAGGGCGCACCGGAACGCAGAAATGGAGAAGATGGTCTGCCAATTCCTCCGTATGCAGTCTACAACATTGGCAATCAGAATCCTGAGAACCTTCTGGATTTCGTACAGATTTTGCAGGAAGAACTGGTTCGGGCAAAAGTGCTGCCGGAAGATTATGACTTTGAAGCACACAAAAAACTCGTTCCAATGCAGCCGGGTGATGTGCCTGTGACCTATGCAGATACAAGCGCACTGGAGCGTGATTTCGGGTATAAGCCGAGTACAAGTCTGAGAACTGGTCTGAGGAAGTTCGCTGAGTGGTATGCAGAATTTTATAAATAAGAAAGAATAGGAAATCAGATAAATGAAGTGTGTTGAGGTTTATAAGGAATTATACCATCAGGAACCGTATGGTGTAGCTTTCTGTCCGTACCGCATCAGCCCGCTTGGAGCTCACATTGATCACCAGTATGGTAAGATCAATGGTTTGGCAATTAATAAGGGCATCCACATGGCATACCATCCGAAACACAATGGTGTTGTGGAATTGCAGTCGTTGAATTTCCCGAAACGTGCGCAGTTCTTCGTGAATGCAGTGCCAGAGGAAAAAGAAGGAGATTGGGCTGACCATCTGCGTGGCGCAGCAAAGATGCTGAGCGAGAAGTACCGGCTGAAAGTTGGTCTGTCCGGCATCATCGAAGGAAGTCTGCCGATTGGTGGTCTTTCCTCTTCGGCAGCGGTTATTATCTGCTTTCTGTCGGCACTGTGCAAAGTTAACGGTATTCATCTGGAACCGATGGAGATGATTCTCACTGCAAAAGCCGCAGAAAACCAGTATGTAGGTGTTTCTTGTGGCAAGCTTGACCAGAGTTGTGAAGTCCTTTCCAAGAAGAACCATCTGCTATACCTCGACACGAAAGATGACAGCTACGAGTTGATTCCGACCAACGAGACAATGAAACCTTACAAAGTAGCAATTTTCTTCTCTGGCCTGGAACGCTCCTTGAAAAACTCCAAATACAACCTGCGGCAGGATGAATGCAAAGCAGCGGCTTATGCGTTGATGGGTTATGCAGGGATGGATTATGACACCTTTGCCAATACCCGCTTGCGGGATGTGCCGTTTGAAGTATTTGAAAGCTATAAGGATCGCCTGCCGGAACTGTGGCGGCGCAGGGCAGAGCATTATTACAGCGAATTCGCTCGTGCAGAAAACGGTGCAGAGTTGTGGCGCAAAGGTGATCTGGAAGGCTATGGTCAGCTTGTTTTTGAAAGCGGCAAGTCCTCGATTTATAGCTATGAGTGTGGTTGCGATGAACTGAAAAAACTGTATGAGATCATGACAGATACCGATGGAATCTACGGTGGCCGGTTCTCCGGTGCAGGTTTCAAGGGTTGTTGCATGGCATTGATTGATCCGAACAAAGCAGAAGAAATTGAGGCAAAGGTCGGAGCAGAATATCTGAAAGCTTTCCCGGAACTGGAAGGAAAGTATAGCTTCCACTTGTGTGAGAGCGCAGATGGTGTGGAGTTATGAAACTGAGTTCGATACACCATATCGCTATAATTGTTTCCGACATTGAAAAGGCGAGAGAGTTCTATGTTCAGAAGCTCGGCTTTGAAGTGATTCGGGAAAATTACCGGGCAGAGCGTGGTGACTGGAAGCTGGATCTTCGAGTAGATGAACACACAGAACTTGAGATATTTGCAGAAAAGAACTCTCCCCAAAGAGTGAACCGTCCAGAAGCCTGTGGGTTGCGGCATCTGGCATTTCGAGTAGAAAGCGTAGAAGAAACGGTCAAAGAACTGAAATCGCTGGGAATAGAGTGCGAACCAGTTCGATTTGATACCTACACGAAAGATAAAATGACATTCTTTCATGACCCAGACGGACTGCCGATAGAAATACATGAGTGAGGAAACCATAGATGAAATGTTTGATTTTAGCAGCAGGATATGCCACTCGGCTTTATCCGCTGACAGAGAATTTTCCGAAGCCGCTTCTGAAGGTTGGCGAGAAATCCATTCTCGACTGGCTGGTGGACGATTTAGTGGAAACCACTGATATTGATGAATTTGTAGTGATTTCCAATCACAAGTTTGCACAGCACTTTGAGGACTGGAAAAATAATAAGAAAAAAGTTCGTCCTTATGAGATCACGGTGATTGATGATGGAACCAGCACAAATGAAACGCGTCTGGGCGCTGTCAAGGATATTCAGCTTGCAGTTGAAATGCTGAATATTTCCGATGATCTGCTGGTCATGGCCGGTGATAACGTGCTGGACTTCAGCCTTTCCGCTTTCGTGGATTTTGCAAAGGAAAAAGAAACTTCCTGCGTGATGTGCCACGAGGAAAATGAACTGAAAAAACAGCAGAAAACGGCAATCATCACAGTGGATGATAATAACCTGATTACATCCTATGAGGAAAAGCCACAGGAGCCGAAAGGCAATCTGGCGGTTCCGCCGTTCTATTGCTATCGCAGTGAGGATGTAAAACGCATTCAGGAAGCACTGGACAACGGCTGCGGTTATGACGCACCGGGTAGTTTTGCAGCATGGCTGAGCAAGCAGACCCCGATGCACGCTTATAGGATGCCGGGTAAGCGTTATGACATTGGCGATATTAACAGCTATGAGTATGTAAAAAGCGTGTTTTCAAAGTGAGGGTAAATATAAACAGAAGAAAAAACAGATGAGGAGATAAGTATTATGAGAGAATTTAAGGATTTGAAAATTGCAGTGGCGGGCACAGGCTATGTAGGACTTTCCATTGCTACGCTGTTGAGCCAGCATCATCATGTTACGGCTGTGGATATCGTCCCGGAGAAGGTTGAACTGATCAACAATCGGAAGTCTCCGATTCAGGACGAATACATTGAGAAATATCTGGCAGAAAAAGAACTGGATCTGACAGCAACTTTGGATGCTAAGGAAGCATACTCCGATGCAGATTTCGTGGTCATTGCTGCACCTACAAATTACGATAGTAAGAAGAATTTCTTTGATACATCCGCAGTTGAGGCTGTTATCAAATTGGTAATTGAGTATAACCCGGAAGCCATCATGGTGATTAAGAGCACCATTCCGGTTGGTTACACTGCATCGGTTCGTGAGAAGTTCCACTGTGACAACATCATCTTCAGCCCGGAGTTCCTGCGCGAGAGCAAGGCACTCTACGACAACCTGTATCCGAGCCGCATTATTGTCGGTACCGACGTGGAGAATGCTCGGCTGGTGAAGGCTGCGCACACCTTTGCAGAACTGCTTCAGGAGGGTGCCATCAAGGAAAACATCGACACGCTGTTCATGGGCTTCACCGAGGCAGAGGCAGTCAAGCTGTTTGCCAACACATATCTGGCTCTGCGTGTCAGCTACTTCAACGAGTTGGATACTTATGCCGAGATGAAGGGACTGAATACCCAGCAGATTATCAACGGTGTTTGCCTCGATCCACGTATCGGCAGTCACTATAACAACCCATCCTTTGGTTATGGTGGATATTGCCTGCCGAAAGACACCAAGCAGTTGCTGGCAAACTATGCAGATGTACCGGAAAACCTGATTGAAGCAATCGTGGAATCAAACCGTACGCGCAAAGATTTTATTGCGGATCGTGTGCTTGAAATTGCTGGTGCTTATGAAGCGAATGACAGTTGGGATGAGAGCAAGGAAAAAGAAGTTGTAGTTGGCGTTTACCGTCTGACCATGAAGAGCAACAGTGATAACTTCCGCCAGAGCTCCATTCAGGGTGTCATGAAGCGCATTAAAGCCAAGGGTGCAACGGTTATTATCTATGAGCCGACTCTGAAAAATGGCGAAAAGTTCTTTGGCAGCGTTGTGGTAAACGATCTGGATGAGTTCAAGAAGCGCAGCCAGGCCATTATCGCAAACAGATATGATAAGTGTCTTGATGATGTGGAAGAGAAGGTTTATACGAGAGACATTTTCCAGAGAGATTAATTAGTTGAGGGTGGAGTAATGAAAATTGCAATAATTGGTCATAAGCGTATACCATCAAACGAAGGTGGAATAGAGAAAGGCGTAGAGCAACATGCGGTTCGGATGGTGCAAAGAGGAAATGATGTCACAGTATATAACCGTGGCGGTCACAATGTTTTTGGAAAAGAATTTGATGGCAAGAAGCTGAAAAAATATAAAGGAATTAATATAGTAACGGTTCCAACAGTAAAGGGAGCGGCGTGTGTTCCGATTTATTCTTTTCTTGCAACAATTCATGCAGCATTCAGCCGGTATGATTGTGTGAGTTTCCGTGCGTCAGGATCATGTGCTATGATTCCACTTGCTAAACTTTTTGGGTTACGAGTAGTGGCATCGCTACATGGTATAGATAGCCAAAGAGATAAGTGGGGCGGGTTTGCATCAAAATACCTTGAATTTGGAGAGCGAATGGCTGCAACAAAAGCAGATGTGTGTTTGGTGCTTTCCAAAAACATGAAAGAATATATTGACACAAAATATGGAGTGAATTCGATTCTATTTGCGAATGGTATTGATAAGCCCAAAAGCCATGCACCGGAAATTATTAAAGAAAAATACGGATTAGAAAAGAATGAATATATTCTATCATTGGGAAGAATTGTGCCGGAAAAAGGGATTCAGTATTTAATTAAGGCATTTAGAGAATGTTCAAGTGATAGGAAACTTGTAATCGCTGGAGGATCGGAGTCGAACAAGGATTACTATAATCAGCTCCTTGCATTAGCAGAGGGAGACGAACGAATAATTTTCACGGGTTATGTGTATGGACAAGAGGTGCAGGAACTTTACAGCAATGCTTACATCTTTGCGCTTCCGAGTAACTTGGAAGGAATGGCTAATGCTTTGTTGGAAGCTATGAGTTATGGCAATTGCTGTTTGATTAGCGACATTCCAGAAAACACAGAGGTAGTACATGACAAGGCCCTGTCCTTTGAAAAAGGAAATGAAACAGACCTTCAGAAGAAATTACAGATGCTTTTGGATGACGAAAATCTTGTGAGAAAATATAAGAAAGAAGCGGCACCTTATATCTTAGATAGATATAATTGGGATATTGTAGTAGATCAAATGTTGCGCGTCTATGCGGGTGATGTCGTAGATTATAATACCGTACTGCAAGAACGGGAAAGCAGAAACGGAGTAATACAAAGCAAATGAAAGTGGATTTTTATATTAGTAGCCTCTCTAGTGGTGGGGCAGAGCATGTCTTAACGAATCTTGCAGCTAACTTTGCCGAACATGGTGAAGATGTCAGTGTTACATCTTATGAAAAACGGCCACAGTTTTATAGTGTGGCAGACGGTGTTAAGCTAAATAAAGTCAATTATAACGGAAAGGGTAAATTCCTTGAGTGGATTTATGATTTCCATGCGACTTGTAGATATCTGGATCAGAGAAAAGCGGATGTGGCAATTTCCTTTTTGAGCAGATGCAATTTTATGCTGATTTTAGCAGGGCTTATGTCGAGGACAAAGGTAATTGTTTGCGACAGAAATAATCTTTTACGGAAATATCCTAAATATGTTTTTCAAATCACATGCTTCTTATATCGATTTGCGGATACCATCTGTGTACAGACGAATGAGATGAAATCATTTTATCCAGCATATTTACAAAAAAAGATTGTGGTTCTGGAAAACCCCTTGGACTTTGACGAGATGGGCAAACAATGTGTGGGACAGGATATTGAAAAAGAAAATACGGTGATTTCAGTAGGTCGATTGGAAAAACAGAAAGATTTTGTGACATTGATTAAGTCCTACAAAGCGGTGGCAGAAAAACATCCGTCTTGGAAGTTGAAGATTTTTGGGCAAGGAAATCGTAGAGAGGAACTTCAAAATTTAATAAGGAAAGAAAATCTTGAGGAAAATGTAAAATTGTGCGGTGTGACGCATACACCATTTCTTGAAATGAAAAAAGCCAAAGTGTTTGTGCTTTCATCATTTTATGAGGGATTTCCGAATGTACTGTGTGAAGCAATGCACGCAGGTTTGCCCTGTATTTCTACAAGATGTGAATGTGGTCCCTCAGAGTTAATTGATGATGGCAGAAGCGGTTTCCTTGTACCAATCGGGAATGTTGATGTGCTGTCTGAAAAAATTATGGCATTGATAGAAGATGAAAACTTGAGAAATGAATTGGGCAAAAATGCTGAGATTGCAACAGAACGGTTGAAACTGGAAACGATCTGTCGAAAGTGGAGAGAATTGGCATATAGTGTATGCGGAAAGGAATTGAAAAATGAGTAATATAATCAAAAAAGGAATAGCGGTTCTAAAAAGTCCTAAGAAAAGAACGATTATATTGGCACAGCATGGTTTTTTCAAGAATATGAGCGATGAAGAGTTCTTGAAAATGCAGTTTAAGAATGTGTTTGGATACCCGCTGGATTTGAACAGTCCGAAAACATATAGCGAAAAACTCCAGTGGCTGAAGCTTTATGACAGAAAACCCGAATATACGATGATGGTGGATAAGTATGAAGTAAAGCAATATGTAGCATCTAAAATTGGAGAAGAACATATTATTAAGACACTGGGTGTATGGGATCGTTTTGATGATATAGACTTTTCAAAGCTACCGAATCAGTTTGTTCTGAAGTGTACACATGATTCCGGAGGATTGGTTATTTGCACAGATAAATCAAAACTGGATATGACGGTGGCAAAAAAGAAAATCGAGAAGAGCCTAAAGAACGACTATTATATGCAAAATAGAGAATGGCCATATAAGAATGTAAAGCGCAGAATTATCGCAGAAGAATACATGGTCGATGAATCGGGCTATGAGTTAAAGGATTATAAGATTTTTGCTTTTGACGGTGAAGCAAAGGCAATGTTTATTGCATCGGATCGCACGAATCCGAACGAAGAGACAAAGTTCGATTTCTTTGATATGGATTTTAACCATCTGCCTTTTACGAATGGTCATCCAAACTCCAAAGAGTGGGATAAAATCAAACGGCCTAAGGGATTGGATGAAATGAAGAAATATGCGGAGATCTTGTCAAAGGGATTGCCGGAAGCGCGGATTGACTTTTACGACATCAATGGCAAAGTGTATTTCGGGGAGATCACATTTTTCCATTGGAGTGGATTCGAACGCTTTGAACCGGCAGAATGGGATGAAAAATTTGGCTCTTGGATTACCTTGCCGACGAAATAAAAGAAGAATGGGGAGGAAAGAGCAGGAGTAATGGAAAAAAGAAACATTTTATTTGTAATGAGCAGCCTAAGAAATGGTGGAGCTGAGAGAAGCCTAGTAAACTTATTACAGTTGCTGGATTATGATCGGTATAATGTGGATTTGCTGCTGTTTCAGAATGAAGGAATGTTCTTAAAGCAAGTTCCCAAAGAGGTGAATATCATCTCGAATTGCAATAAATTATATACACTGTATGATAACAACAAAACAGAGGCGTTGAAACATCCATATCTTTCGGTTGTTCATATGATAGGAACTTTTATTTCCCGTAAAAAAACAAACTCTGTTGCGAAAAGCCGCCAATACAGATGGGAGCATTTTTACAAAAAAATCATACCAGAACTTACAAAAGAATACGATGTGGCAATCGCTTATATGCAGCGCGAACAAACATATTTTCTTGTAGATAAAGTAAAGGCTACAAAGAAGATTGCATGGGTACATAATGAATATTCCCAGCTTGGACATTTTAAAGAAATGGACCTTGAGTATTTTGAAAAAGTAGACAAGGTGGTAACGATATCTGATTTGTGTGCCAAAGACCTGAAGAAAAACTTCCCTAGCATTGCAGAAAAATTTGTGGTTTTACCCAACCTGACATCTTCTCAGGTTATAAGAAACTTGGCAAAAGAATTTTATCCGCCTGAATTTAAAAGAGATGTGTTGAATATCGTATCAATTGGAAGACTGAATGCGCAAAAAGGATTTGAATTTGCACTGGAAGCAGCTTTGGAATTGAAAAAATCTAGAGTGAAGTTTCATTGGGTCGTTTTAGGAATCGGAAGTTTAAAGGAAGACTTAGAAAAAAAACGAGAAGAATTGGGAGTGCAAGACTGTTTTGAATTTATAGGGGCACGGGAAAATCCCTACGCATATATGAAAAATGCAGACGTGTTGGTACAATCGTCACGTTTTGAGGGAAAATCTGTAGTTTTGGATGAAGGAAAAATTCTGTGCTGCCCAATCGTTACAACAAATTATCCTACGGTATATGATCAGATTAACGAGGATGAGGGCGTTATTGTAGGAATGAGCGGCAAGGAAATTGCTGACGGTATCATGAAAATTTTGAAAGAACCGCGTCGGTATTCAGAATACCTGTCTCGGCATGAGTATGGAAATGAAAAAGAAATTGAGGGATACTATCAACTTTTTGACTTGCAATAAAAGAAAAAGACGGTTTAAAGCAAATGGGAGATATTGTGATGTTTGACAAGAAAAAAAATATGATAAGAATTTTCATTTATGAGAATGTGATGCTGTATCCACCAACGCTCAATTTGATAGAATGCCTTTTGAACAACGATTATAAAGTTCATTTAGTAGCTGAAGGCGTCAAGAATCTTCCGACGATCATTGCGGAGGATAAGAGATTTTCGTATACAGAAATAAAGGCGGTCAAAAACAGTAACATATTTTTGCGCTTAAAAAAAAGAGGTATAAAAACCAAAGGATATCGAGCGGCGCTGAAAGATACTATGGATGGAGATATCGTGTGGACTGTTAATCCGAGTGTTGTAAGAACTTTGGGAAAAGAACTGCTGGAATATAGTGACAGACATGTAATGCAGCTGATGGAATTGACAGATACATATCCGATGTTCCGAGGCGCAAAAATTTTAAAATTTAATATTAAGCATTATGCTCAAAAGGCATGGAAAATTGTTGTTCCAGAAGAAAATAGAGCATATATACAAAAAGTCGGTTGGAACTTGGAAAAGCTCCCCTATGTTTTGCCCAATAAACCATACTACCTCAAGAGTGGCGAAGTACAAGAGGATATGCTTCCTGTAATTGAGGAGATGAAAAGGGAAAAACGCAAAAAAATCATTTATCTGGGAGTTATCAGTGCAGATAGAGATTTGCAATCCTTTGCAGAAGCTGTCGAAAGAGTAAAAGAGGACTATTGCCTGTATTTGTTCGGCAAGTTCAGAGGAGATGGCGCAGAAGAATTTAAGAAGCTGTGCGATAGCTATTCCTCCTTAAAATATATGGGATTTTTTAATCCACCGAAACATTTGGAGTTTTTAAAATATGCGGATATTGCGCTGGTCCCTTATAAGCCGGGAGAAATCGAAGGCAGTGGATTTACAATTCTGAATGCACTGTATTGTGCACCAAATAAAATTTATGAATATGCAGGCTGCAATATTCCGATGATAGGTACAGATGTATTGGGATTAAGAGAACCGTTTGAAAAGTATAATATTGGTGTTTGTTGTAGAGATTTGAAGCCGGAAACAATTATAGATGCAATTCGATACGTGGATGCCAACCATGATGAAATGGTTAAAAACTCAAAAGCTTTTTTTGAAAGTGTGGATTTGGATTGTATTGTAAACTCGATAGTAAATGATTGAAATATTGAAGGAGGCTGATGTTGTCCGGTGGTTATTCATTGGATAGGAGAAAATAGATATGGGAAAAGTTAAGGTCTCACAATTGTTCAAAGTGATTATTTGTGCAGTGACATTATACACATTAGGGTTTGATAAAATAATTACGTTGCCAGGAAGCTCTTTTGTTTATGAGATTTTAATTGCAGCGATAGGCGTTTTATTAGCACTATACGTGAAAAATAAGACTCGCTCAAATATGAATTTAAGAATGCAGTGCAAAGCATTATCAAACTATTTGATGATTTACCTAGTGATTATTTTAATAGAAATGATCTACTCGGTGATTGCGTACGGATATAACATTGTACAGCTATTAATAATCACCAGAAAGTATTTTTATGCTTTTTATTCATATCCAATCGTCTATATTTTTACTATGGATGACGATATGTATAAATTCACAAAAACAATATATTGGACATCGATGTTTCTTCTTGGAATTAAATTTATTACATGGTATTTGTATAATTTCAAGGGAATGACAGTTTTTTCGGGTTTGCTATTCCAGTACTCTGAGGGATGGACACGAAACGGTTTTATGCGAATGGATACAGGAGCGCTATTTGGCATTGTATTATGTGTGACCCTTTACTATTGTTTTGTGAAAAAACAGTTGTTGTATTGGCTTGTTTTGGCTTTCTTATACATATACTTGATCTTTGTGACGCAATATAGGTTTCAGCTAATAGTAACGATTGTTTTAACGGCATATGGATATTATTGCTCAACAGATTCCAATAGAAAAAAGAACGTCAAACTGATGGCGATTTCTTTTATTATTATTGCGTTCGTCCTTTTTGGAGGCTTAGATTATATTCTGAATTTGTTTTCGCTTAATGGTATGGACGGAGGTTCTACAGCAGCAAGATTATTGACGATCGATCATTATTGGAGCTTGATTAAAGAAAAGAATGCCATTTTAGGAGTAGGATTCTTATCAGCATATACTAATAAGGCATTTAGTATTTTAAGGAGATCCGATACAGATAGATTTTGGCTGGAAGACCTTGGAATTTTGGGCGGAATTTTTACATTTGGAATCTTATCGTTGCTATTATACGGAAAATTGTTTTTTGATTCAATGAAAAGAACATTTGCTTCTCATAGAATTAGGAAGATTGAGGGTGGAGATGATTGCTTAAAAAAATGTGTTGTTGTGTATATGATACTATCCTGTATTTTACTTAATATTTTTGATGCACAACGAATGTGGTGTATGCCATTTTATTTGAGCGTTATATATTTTGTTCAAAATTCACTCAAAACCCAAAAGCAATAAATAAAAAGGAGTAATTGTATGAAAAAGAAAGTGATGTTAGTTTTTGGTACAAGACCAGAAGCAATAAAAATGTGTCCGTTGGTAAACGAGCTGAAAAAAAGAGAAACCTTAGAAACCATCGTTTGTGTTACAGGTCAACACCGGCAGATGTTGGATCAGGTGCTGGAAACTTTTAATGTTATTCCAGATTATGATTTGGCAATTATGAAACAGGGGCAAACATTGTTTGATATTACGACTGGTATTTTGGAAAAAATCAAAGCGGTTTTAGAGAACGTGAAACCTGACATCGTTTTGGTTCATGGTGATACCACGACGACATTTGTAACAGCATTGGCTTGCTTCTATTTGCAAATTCCGGTCGGACATGTGGAGGCCGGCTTGCGTACCTACAATATTTACAGCCCGTATCCAGAAGAATTCAATCGTCAGGCAGTCGGAATTATCAGTAAGTATAATTTTGCTCCCACTGAACTGGCAAAAAAGCATTTGTTGGACGAGGGGAAAGATGCAACATCCATTTATGTGACGGGGAATACCGTGATTGATGCCATGCAGCATACAGTAATTGCGGATTACCATCATCCGGAACTGGATTGGGTAGGCGACAGCAGGATGATTTTTATTACTGCGCATAGAAGAGAAAATCTTGGTCAGCCGATGCACAATATGTTCAGAGCGATTCGGCGGGTTTTAAATGAACATCCGGATGTAAAAGCTATTTATCCAATCCATATGAATCCGATCGTCCGAAAAGCTGCCGATGAAGAGCTGGGAGATTGTAACCAAATCCATATCATTGATCCCATTGAGGTATTCGATTGTCATAATTTTGAAGCTAGATGCTTTTTGTGCCTGACAGATTCTGGTGGAATCCAGGAGGAATGCCCTTCCTACGGAAAACCGGTTCTTGTTATGAGAGATACTACGGAGCGTCCGGAAGGCGTTGATGCAGGAACATTGAAATTAGTTGGTACCAGTGAGGAAAAAATATATGAGTGGTTTACAAAACTGCTCGATAATGAAGAAGAATATGCGAAAATGGCACATGCTGCCAATCCGTATGGTGATGGCCATGCTTGTGAAAGAATTGCGGACATTTTGGAAAAAGGATATACTTCTATTTGATGTTTGCATGGAAATGACTGTATTGAGACAGTATCATTTTAACTGGAAAGAATAGATACTCTCAAGCAGTAGAATGTATCCTATAAAGGAACGAAATTGATTTTATAGGCACTTGTAGAATTGATGGATGAAGTGAATTCAATTTTAGATTCACTTCATCCGTTAATTTTAAGAAAATTCCTAAATACAAGAGAAAATTGAAAATCGAAAATGAAGGATAAGTTAAAAGTAGGATATTTAATGAAAGGTTTCAAATGGAGATAATTGAATGAAGAAAAAAGTAATGCTAAATGTAGGCTGCACTATGCTATGTCAGTTGGTGACATTTATAAGTGGATTGATCGTTCCCCGATTGATTTTAAGCACCTTTGGCTCAGAAGCGAATGGACTGGTATCGTCAATAACGCAGTTTTTGAATTATATTGCATTGGTTGAAGGTGGAATTGGCAGTGTGGTTCTTACAGCTTTATATGGACCACTTGCAAAGAAAGATGACAGAAAAATAAGCAGCGTATTGAAAGCGGCTGAGAACTTCTTCAGACAGATTGCATCTATATTTGTGTTTTACACCATCGCATTGGCATGTGTGTATCCGATTGTGATTAAATCGAGCTTTTCGTGGCTTTATGTGGCTTCGTTGACTGTGATTTTGTCGTTTACTTTGTTTATACAATACTTTTTTTCTATTACGTACAAGCTTTTGCTGCAGGCAGATCAGAAAATGTATATTGTTCAACTGTGGCAATCGTTGATTACATTGTTGAACATCATCGCAGTCGTTGTTTCGATTAAGCTGTTTCCGGAGTTGCATTTTGTAAAGCTGTGCAGCGTGCTGTTGTTTGCAATACAACCGGTGGCTTATAGTAATTACGTAAAAAAACACTATAAACTGTATAAGGATGTGGAACCAGACAAAAACTCGTTGGCTCAAAGATGGGCTTGCTTTGGACAGAATTTTGCCTATTTTATCCACAGTAATACAGACGTGGTTGTGCTGACGCTATTTAGCGACTTGAAAACAGTGTCGGTCTATTCGGTTTATCTATTGGTCGTAAAAAATTTGCAAAACCTTTTTAAGTCGTTTTCCAATGCGTTTAATCCGATGATCGGAAAGGCGATTGCAGTAAACGATTATAAACAAGCAAGCAAGTATATGGAAACTTATGAGTTTGTTGTATCTAATGTCGCGACTATAATATTTGGATGCTGTATCTATTTGCTGCCTAGTTTTGTGTTGATCTATACACATGGCGTGACCGATACCAATTATTATAGAGTGATTTTTTCAACCATAATCATTTTTGCAGAGTATATTTATTGTATTCGCGATCCTTATGTATCGGTTGTATATGCAGCAGGTAAATTCAAAGAGACTTCCAATAGTGCGTATATAGAAGCAATCATCAACATCGTTCTCTCTGTTATATTGGTCTTTAAATTTGGCTTGGAGGGAATTGCTGTTGGAACATTTATTGGTATGCTGTACAGAATGATATATCTGGTCTGGTTTATAAATAAAGATATTATGCCTTATCCGATTTCTAATATCGTTAAAAGATTGAGCCTTTCGATTGGCACGATTGTGATTTCTTGTCTCATTGTGTCGGTATTAGATACGACGGGATCGTCTACATTGATTTTGTGGGTCAAAAATGGAGTGTTGTGTTTTGGCGTATACTGTGCAGTTACTGTTGTTTTGAATTTTGCATTTGATAAAGAGCTGTTCTTGAACGTATGCAAGAAAGCTGTCAGAAGAAGAAAAGGGTGAGATATTATGCGCAAAGAAAAGGTAGGAATAATATCGATACATTATGGCGTCAACTTTGGATCAGCACTGCAAGCGATAGCATTGTCCCAGTATCTAAAACAGAATTTTGAATTTGAATGCGTTGATGTTATTAATTATATTCCGAAACGATTCAAAAGAATAAACCGATTGAAGAATATATCTGGTCATGGAGCAAAATATTTTATGCACGGCTTGATTAGAATGAGTCGGTTTGAAAAAACAAATAAAAAATATATATCTTATCTAAAAGAAAATATCTCCGTTTCAAAGCCGATTTATTCAATGCGGGAAGCAAAGGCTGAATTTGGCGATTATGATTATTTGATCGCTGGAAGTGATCAGATTTGGAACAGCGAATACAATCAGGGCATTGATGAGATGTATTATCTTGGCTTTGCTTCTGAGAATACAACGAAGATCGCATATGCGGCTAGTTGTGGGAAAGAGGAATATTCAGACACAGATTGGGATAAGATACGTAAGCTGCTGGAGACTTTTTCGGCAATCAGCCTGAGAGAAAAATCTTCAGCTAAAATTATGGATGAACATGGGATTCAGAATTGCAAATTTGTGCTGGATCCGACGTTCCTTTTCAGCAGAGCACAATGGAAGAACTATGAAAAAGAAGTTGTGGGATGCCCAGAAAAATATTTGTTGATTTACTTCTTGGATACAAGAGGAGAAGATATTGTAAAATTGGCAAAAAAGATTGCTGTTGCTAAAGGACTGCATACAGTTTTAATCCGGCCAGTATATAGCAAAATTGATTATGGCGTTGACCTAGTCGTTTCGGACGCAACTCCGGATAAGTATATTTGGCTATTCCGGCATGCTTCGTTTGTGGTTACAAATTCTTTTCATGGAGTGTCTTTTTCAATCAATATGGAAAGACAGTTTGTGGCGTTGAAACGTGACAAATACAATTCTCGATTGGATAATATTATGAATGTGATGGGGTTAGCAGATCGATTTGTCACCACAAAGGAAGATGGTTTGATCGAAAGTGATATAAATTATAGTAAAGTAAATGAAAGAAAAAGTGCATTATTAAAATCTTCAAAAGAATTTTTGCAAAGCGCATTGCAATAATTTGTGCGTTGCAGAAAGTTTGGTGGAAAATATGCAAAAAATTTGTGAAAATAAAAAATGCTACGGTTGTGGCGCGTGTTGTACAGTGTGTCCTAAGGATGCGATATCACTGAAAGAAAATGAAACAACGGGGCATCTTAGACCGGTCATCGATCAGGGAAAATGTATAGATTGCGGTTTGTGTTCTAAGCATTGTCCTGCAAATAGCGAGTATAAGTACAAAGATAATACAGTAACGTATGCAGCGTATAGAACGGATCCGGAAAAGCAAAATGGAAGCAGTTCCGGAGGTGTAGCAGCAGCTTTTTATGAGTTGGCAATCGATAAGAATTGGGCGATTGTGGGAACGATTATGGACTCCAACTTTAAGGCCAGAATGGAGCTTTCCTGTGATAAGCAGAACATTGAACAATTTAAAGGAAGTAAATATGTTCAAGCGTATCCAGTCGATGCATTAAATCAAGTAAAGAGCGTTTTGAAAGAAGGAAAGAATGTATTGTTCATTGGGACGCCGTGTGAATGTGAAGCGGCTCGTAGCATTGCAATGGACAACGCAGAAAGGCTATTGACGGTTGATTTGATTTGTCATGGAGTTCCATCATATAAAGTTTTACGCGATTATATCAAATGGGTTGAGGTAAAAAAGAAAAGTAAAATTCAAAAAATTTCTTTCAGATCATCTTGGGGCGAGGAGATGATCCTCAACGATGGTAAGAAAAATGTATGGCATCGGAGGATGTGGTGGGATCCATATTTGGAGGCATTTAATTCCGGCATTATCAATAATGATGCTTGTTTTGAATGCCCATTTGCACGTGAAAAAAGATGCTCAGATCTTACGATTGGAGATTTTTGGGGAATTGGCTCAGAAGCTCCCTTTCATAAGCCAAATAGAAAAGTTTCGGTAATAGGAGTAAATAGTAAACGCGGATTTGATTTTTTAAATGAATGCAAATCACTAGTTCTTGAAAAAAGAAATTGGAGTGAAGCTGTTGCTGGTAATTCACAGCTTCGAGCACCTTTACCTAAAAGTTCTCAATACGATTTGTTTTGGGAAAAATATTATAAATATGGAATAGATGCTGCATTTAAGGCTACGGTTTATAAAAAGGTGTGTAAACGTTATTACAAAGAATACCCTATTATATTACTTAAAAGTATTATAAAAAAGTGTATTTGTTGGGATAGAAAGATTCAATGAGAATACAGTGTAAATAATTGAAGGATAAGGGGTTTGATGAATGACTAAAGGCGTAGATATCAAGAAAATGAATGATTTCGGGGGGGGGTAAGAGGTGATTTAGGTATTAGTTTTTGTAGATATATTGCTATGAATTTCATTGTAGCATGCCATGTTTTACAATATTATGATAACGAGCTAGCATGGTGGTTTAACTGCGGTGTTCAAATTTTTATTTGCATATCCGGCTTTTTATATGGACAACGAAGAATCGACAATGGATACAGCTTTATAAAAAGAAGATTTATAAAGATTCTTAGTGGCTATTATGTTTGTTTATTAATTGATGTGGTTTTACTATATATATTTTCAGATCAAGTGGTTGATATAAAAGACATTATATTAATGGTGTTTTGTAAAGGAACTATAGCTGGTTTAGGACATTTGTGGTTTGTAGGAACAATTTTATTTTGTTATTTGTTGACACCGATATTATCTCAAGTATATGAGTTTCAAAATCGCAAAAACTTTAAAATAGAATTTTTCTCATTTTGCGTGTGTTTGTGTATTGTTGTTCAAATACATCTGCCACAATTTAATCCAATTTGGATTTTGTGTTATATATGCGGATATTCTATAGGAAAACTGAAACTGAAAGATGAAAAGTGGCTATATAAAGCGAGTTTGTTGTTTGTTCCAACGAGCATTATATTTAATATTGTGAAAATATATATGAAGTATATATTAAAAATCACATTAAAAAATGATGCGTTAAATTCGTTATATGCGCGATATGGGAACCTATGTCATTTATTACTGGGAGTTTCATTGTTTTTAATTTTATATGTGATATATAAAAAGTTTCTTCAACATATTTCAGGAATTGCTCACATACTAAAATTATCAGATAAATACTCATATGATATATACTTGGCTCATCATATATACATATTGGGACCTTTATCTATTTTAAGCTTGCAAATTTCTACCTTTTCAAAAATCATTATATTAATTGGCTTGATTAGTGCTCAAAGTATTATAGTGCATAAGGCAAGTGCTTTGTTAAATCAATTGAAGATAAGTGATTAAACATATGATTATATCAGGAATAAAAAAATGTGGTTTGCTATTTCTGATATTTGAAAATTTCTCCTTTTAAGATAGAACAATAAGAGGTAATTAAAAATGGGTAAGTATTTTGGAACGGACGGCTTCCGTGGTGAAGCCGGAATTACATTAACAGCGGACCATGCCTATAAAGTGGGTCGCTTTCTGGGTTGGTATTACAATGCTCTGCGTGAGCGCAATGGTGATACCGACCCCGCTCGCATTGTCATTGGCAAGGACACTCGTCGCAGCTCCTATATGTTTGAATATAGTTTGGTTGCAGGTCTAACTGCTTCCGGCGCAGACGCCTACCTGCTGCACGTCACGACTACGCCCAGCGTGGCTTATATTGCTCGTGTGGATGACTTTGACTGTGGCATCATGATCTCTGCCAGCCACAATCCCTACTATGATAACGGCATCAAGCTGATCGACTGCTACGGCGAGAAGATGCCGGAGGAGACCCTGCTGCTGGTGGAGGATTATATCGACGGAAAGCTCCATGTGTTCGATAAGGACTGGCCGGAACTGCCCTTTGCTCGTCGTGAGCACATCGGCTGCACGGTGGACTACGTGGCAGGCCGTAACCGTTATATGGGCTATCTGATCAGTCTCGGCATCTATTCCTTCAAGGGTGTCAAGGTCGGCCTAGACTGCGCCAACGGAAGTTCTTGGAACATCGCTAAAAGCGTTTTCGATGCGCTGGGTGCTGACACCTATGTCATAAACAACAAGCCGAATGGCCTGAACATCAACAATAACGCTGGCTCCACCCACATCGAAGGCCTGCAGAAGTTCGTGGTAGAGAACGGGCTGGATGTCGGTTTTGCCTTTGATGGCGATGCTGACCGCTGCTTGTGCGTGGACGAGAAGGGAAATGTCATCACTGGCGACCATATCCTGTATATCTATGGCTGCTATATGAAAGAGCGTGGCAAGCTGCTGACCAATACTGTGGTTACGACCGTTATGTCCAACTTTGGCCTGTACAAAGCATTTGATGAGCAGGGCATTGGTTATGCTAAGACTGCCGTGGGCGACAAGTATGTCTATGAATATATGGCAAAGAATGGTTGTCGTATCGGTGGTGAACAGAGTGGACACATCATCTTCAGCAAGTATGCCAGTACCGGCGATGGTATTCTGACGAGCCTGAAGATGATGGAAGTTATGCTGGCCAAGAAGAAGCCGATGAGTGAGCTGGCAGCACCGCTGAAAATTTATCCGCAGGTGCTGGAGAATGTCCGTGTAACGGATAAGAAAGCCGCACAGAATGACCCTGCTGTACAGGAAGCGGTAAATAAAGTGGCAGAAACACTGGGCGATACTGGTCGTATTCTAGTTCGTGAATCCGGTACAGAGCCTGTGGTGCGTGTCATGGTGGAGGCACCTGACCATGATACCTGCCAGAAGTATGTTGATGAAGTGGTCAATGTGATCTGCGAAAAGGGATATAAGGCATAAAGTCAATGACGACTCTGGCAGTTCCCGGAGTCGTTTTGCATAGAAGGGAAAGTATAATAGATTAAATAACGGGAGGGATAAACCTATGTGTGGAATCGTTGGTTTTACAGGAAACCGACAGGCAGCACCGATTTTGTTGGACGGTCTGTCAAAGTTGGAATATAGAGGATATGACTCGGCTGGACTGGCTGTACGCGATGGAGAAGCTCTGGCACAGGTCGTCAAGGCAAAAGGCCGTCTGTCCAACCTGATCGAGAAAACAGATGCTGGTAATGCGCTGAAAGGAACCTGTGGTATTGGTCATACACGTTGGGCAACACATGGTGAGCCGAGTCAGATCAATGCACATCCTCATGTGTCTGGCAACTGCAACCGTTCTGGTTCTGGGGCAGTAGAATCAGAAGTAGTCGGCGTTCATAATGGTATCATTGAAAACTATGTCGAACTGAAGGAAAAGTTGCTGAAGCACGGTTATACTTTTTACAGCCAGACGGATACCGAAGTAGTCATCAAGTTGGTGGACTACTATTATAAGAAGTACAACCTCGGCCCTATCGATGCCATTGCCAAGACGATGGTTCGTGTACGAGGTTCCTATGCGCTTGAACTGATGTTCCGTGATTATCCGGGCGAAATCTGGGTGGCGCGTAAGGATAGCCCGATGATTATCGGTATTGCGGATGGTGAAACTTATGTGGCTTCGGATGTCCCGGCAATTCTGAAATACACTCGCAACGTGTATTACATTGGCAACCTTGAGTTCGCAAAACTGACTCCGGGTGAAGCTCATTTCTATGACTTGAACGGTGATGAAATTGAGAAGCAGACCACCGAGATCAAGTGGGATGCTGAAGCAGCCGAAAAAGGCGGCTTTGAGCATTTCATGATGAAAGAAATCCATGAGCAGCCGAAAGCTGTTCAGGATACCCTTAACTCTGTGATCAAGAACGGCGCTATCGACCTGTCCAGTGTGGAGATCACCGAGGACGAAATTAAAAATTTTGAGCAAATCTATATTGTTGCCTGTGGCTCTGCATGGCATGTGGGCATGGCTGCTCAGTATGTGCTGGAAGATATAGCAGATATCCCGGTGCGTGTGGAACTCGCATCTGAGTTCCGCTATCGTAAAATGCCACTTAATCAGAAGGCACTGGTGATCGTTGTTAGCCAGTCTGGTGAGACAGCGGATACACTGGCAGCATTGCGTCTTGCAAAAGAAAAGGGCATTACCACAATGGCAATCGTCAATGTGGTGGGCAGTAGCATTGCTCGTGAAGCCGATAAGGTGTTTTACACACTCGCTGGCCCAGAAATTTCTGTCGCAACGACCAAGGCATACAGTGCACAATTGGCGGCTATGTATTGTCTGGCGGTTCAGTTTGCGAAGGTTAGAGAAAAAATCACTGAAGAACAGTACAGCTACTATATCTCCGAGCTGCTGGCCATCCCGGAGAAGATGCAGAAGGTGCTGGAAGACAAGGAACGTATTCAGTGGTTTGCGGCAAAGTATGCAAATGCCCATGATGTGTTCTTTGTAGGCCGTGGCATTGATTATGCAGTTTGCCTGGAAGGAAGTCTGAAGCTGAAAGAGATTAGCTACATCCATTCCGAGGCATACGCTGCGGGCGAACTGAAGCACGGTACGATCAGCCTCATCGAGCAGGGAACGCTGGTCATCGGTGTGCTGACACAGAGCGAGCTGTATGAAAAGACCATCAGCAATATGCTGGAGTGTAAGAGCCGTGGTGCATACCTGATGGGGCTGACTACATATGGCAAGTACGAAATCGAAGATCAGGTAAACTTCACGGTCTATGTTCCGAAGGTGGACGAGCACTTTGTGGAAAGTTTGGCAGTGATTCCGCTGCAGCTGCTGGGCTACTATGTGTCTGTGGCAAAAGGTCTGGATGTGGATAAGCCAAGAAACCTGGCGAAAAGTGTTACTGTAGAATGAAAAATAGCAATAGGGAGGGTATGATGAATACAACATTACTTATCATGGCAGCCGGTATCGGTAGCCGCTTCGGAAAGGGAATCAAGCAGTTGGAACCGGTGGATGATGCTGGACATATCATCATGGACTATTCCATCCATGATGCCATTGAAGCAGGTTTCAACCATGTGGTATTTATTGTCCGCAAGGATATTGAGCAGGAGTTTAAAGAGGTTATCGGTGAGCGTATTAAAGCTATCTGCTCTGCGCATGATGTAACAGTGGATTATGCATTCCAGGATATTAATGATATTCCAGGAACTTTACCAGAAGGCCGAACAAAACCTTGGGGAACCGGTCAGGCGGTACTGGTAGCTAAAGAATTACTGAAGACTCCGTTTATCGTTATCAATGCAGACGATTACTACGGCAAAGAAGGCTTTAAGGCTGTTCATGAGTATCTGGTGAACGGCGGTAAATTCTGCATGGCTGGCTTTGTGCTGAAGAACACGCTGTCTGATAACGGCGGTGTGACCCGTGGTATCTGCAAGATGGACGAGCAGAACAACCTGACCGAAGTAGTGGAGACTAAGAACATCGTAAAGACAGCGGATGGGGCAGAAGCAGACGGAAAAGTGATTGATGTTGATTCTCTGGTTTCTATGAATATGTGGGGTCTGACTCCTGATTTCCTAGGTGTGCTGGAAGAAGGCTTCAAAGAGTTCTTCGAGAAAGAAGTGCCTGGCAATCCTATGAAGGCAGAATATCTAATCCCTATCTTCATCGGTGAGCTATTAGAGCAGGGCAAGATGTCCGTAAAGGTTCTGAAAACCAATGATACATGGTATGGCATGACCTATCATGAGGATGTCGCATCTGTAAAGGACAGCTTCAAGAAGATGCTGGAGAATGGTGTGTACAAGGCTGACTTGTTCAGTGATCTGTAAATGATGATAAAAGAAACGATTGATTTACTAGGGAAAATCCTCACAAATATCCTGACTGCCCTGTATGAGCCGTTTGGTTTCGCACTTCTCCTTTCATTCCTAGCTATGTTTTTCTACTTATATGCTTATGAGCCTACCACAGCAGGCAAAGGATGGAAGAACGCCATAGTGACATGGTATCGGAAATTTAAGGAGAGTGTATGCTTTAGAAAACTATTTTTCTTAGCCTTTGTGACTTCTCTTATTCTGTTCCGCACATTGCTGAACAGAAAGATGTGGATGAATCCTTTATCTGACGTCATGGGCGGTTGGGGCATCTGGGAGACTGTGAACGGAGAGAGACAGCTGACCACCGAGTGCATCGAGAACGTAATCATGATGGTGCCGTTCTCAGCAGTAGTGCTGTGGACATTCGGAGAGAAGATTGAAAACAGCTTGAAGAAGATCCTATGGCAAAGCGGGAAGATAGCATTTTGCTTTTCGATAAGCATTGAGATGCTGCAATTATTGCTTCGTTTGGGAACATTCCAGCTATCGGATATCTTCTATAACACCGTAGGTGGAGCACTCGGCGGTTTATTGTACTATGTAGCGATGAAGGCAAGAAAACGTCTGTAAAACTGGATGAAATTGTGATATACTGGGAGCGGTAGCTCCTTAATAGTGAACAATAACAGTATATTGCCCTCACTCCAACGCAGTGATATACTTAAGCCATATTAATTAAAGAAAAGAGGTATACATTCTATGCCCAGAACAAAAGGTAGCAAGAATAAGCCCAAAACTGTGACTGCTGATTTTGCAACGCAGATTGCGGAAAAGCAGTCCGCGAAGGAAGCACTCACAGCGGAAATCGCATCCATCACCGCCAGCATTGACACTTTAAAGGCTGACTTGAAAGAGAAGAAGACTGCTCTGAAGAAGGCCGAAAAAGAAGTGGCAACGCTGGAAGCAAAGAAGGCAAAAGCAGATGCCAAAGCTGCAGAAGAAGCAAAAAAGACAGAAGCAGAGTCCGTTCTGAAAAAGCTGCTTGCCGAAGGCATGAGTGCCGATGAAATCCTCGCTAAACTGAAATAACACGAAAAACCCGTGATGGACAGGCATAACGTGCCGTCCATTACGGGTTTTAGAGTTATAAGAACATAAGTTCATCCGGCGGCCACATCAAACTGAAAATGTGCCGGAAGGTTGAACTGCTTGATAAACGCATGATGCTGGGCGTGGTAGTGACGCAGATCGTACCCCAGATGGTGCAGTTCCAGCAATTTCACCAGCACCAGATTAAGGTGAATCTTTTTGACGGCGGCAATCTGCGCAGCGTCCAGCCCTCTCCGTGTCATTTGATAGACTTCATCACTGTCCAGCATCAGGTGGGATGTGAAAGCGTTATGCTCATAAAGAAGTATGTGCTTGTCCTTAATGGTCAGAAACTTGTTCAGAGTATGCAAGTCCATAAGCAGCTGATGCTCCAGATAATGTCCCAGCGCATAGCCGCACACCATCTGCTTCGTCTGTTTGTCCAGCTGGCGATTGATAAGGATCAGTGGCTTATCAAAATAGAGCGAAAGTAAACCCAGCATATCTTTAATGTGAGATGTTTCACTGATGTCCAGGCTGCAACTGCGCGCAATCTGTTTGATGTTGCGAGTTCCAGCATTTTGGACAAGTTCGTTGGCAGCTTGGTGAATAAACGCAGAATCCATAATGTGATCTCCTTCCGGGGATGGCATAGTGAATGGAACAGTGGTTCACAGGTTCATGATTCGTTCCTTTTCTCGTTTTTGTTCTCGGTACTTAAAATAGGCTTTGTGCATTTCATACATGATGCCGTCCATATCCTGCGGGGTCAAATCTCCACTGGCAAATAGCTCAGTAAGCTCAAATGCGAGATGCTGGGCTTCTATTTTGCCCTTTTTTCCGTAGGCTTCGGCGGCACGTTCGATAAATAAAGACTGATCCGGCTGTAAATAGGTCAGAGGTACATGGAATATATCGGCCATCTTTTCGAGCATTTCAACACTGCGAGGGTAGCGACCATCCCGCTCCCATCCGATGATCGTTCGTTTGTTGATACCCAGACATTGTGCCAATTCGTCCTGTGTTAAAGAATGTTTCTTTCGTAGATCGCGAACTTTCTCTCCAAATTTCATGCTTGCAACCTTTCTATGGAGTAGTTATCGTGCTGTAACAATGTGCAATGGAATTTGTAAATATTCAATCAGTGAGATGCAATAAATTTTCACATTTTCCTCTTGACACGGCGACATGACTTGCTTATAATATATGCTATATTCTATCATCTTTTGAATTATTATACCGTAAAAATCGTAAATATGCAAGCCGAAAAAGGTGAAAAAAGAGCGGAAGTTCAAAAGGTGAAATTGAATAGAAGAAAAAAGAAATTTAAACCAACACAAAGGAGGCCGTGAGAAGATGAGCAACGGAGAACATGAAATCCGCACCCCAAAGGGGCTGCGGATCGGGAATCGCAGTGTCGTTGATGGAAAGAATATGCTTCAGATCAAGCGTGGTGGCTGTGAAGATTATATTTCTGCTGAATCTCTGGTGGAGTGTATTCACGGCCTTCCCGTGAAGAGTATCGAATTTTTCACAGCAGAGAACCAACGGAAAGAAGCCTGAAGCAGAGTGCTTCATCGGACACTGAAAGCGCAGAGGTGGAATCTTAGGCGGCACTTAGTTAGCCGACCAGCTCCATCAGACGTTCTTTTGGGTCTACAATATAATATCTGTTTGTTTAGAGCGATACCGTAGCAATATGTGATATAGGCCGGAACAGAATGAGCGAATGCAGCGCAGCAGTGCGCCTGCGAGTAACTCATCCTGTTCCGGCTTTTTTAATTTTTTTTCAAAAATACCTTGCGAAATGCCCTTCCAGCAATTCTATATATGAGAGACTAAACATCACACCTTAAAAGAGAATCATGAAATAGCGATGCAGCAGGAGAAGTCTTAGACTTCCCGTTCAAAAAAAAACGGGTAAGTCTGGGACAACTTTTGCTGCATTTTTTGTTTCAGACCACCCGCAGCCAAAAGGCAGAAAGGTGGACATTATGATGACATTCAAGGAACTGAAAAAGCTTGTTAAACTTCCTTTGTACAAGGAACAGCGTGTTCCCACCGTGAAGGCTCTTGAGGAATCTGGCGTGTCGGTGGTAGCCGAGAAGATTCTGGAAAATCATGGAAGCATCAGTGTCTACCAAAATGGTTATGTGATTTACAGGGCGCATAAAAGAGTGACCGTTTTCTCGCTTCGTAACTGCGTACATTATAAATATGATGCATTGGAAGGTGCGGGGCATCACATTGAGGAAGAGGAATTTGATGAATACGAGTGGTACATCCGGCTGGTTCTGGAAGGAGAGGATCGTATTTTCATGAATTACGAAATCATTCAGGGAAAATGGATGCCATCCCGTGAGGACAGGGAGTATAGGGAAGAAATCCTAGAGGGAGTCGATGAAGCAGTGAGTACACTGGAAAGAATGATAAGTGAGGAAAGAGTGGAAGAGCTGCTCTCTACTTTGACTGATTTGCAGAGAAAGGTCGTCCATACTCATCTGTTTCATGGTCTGTCTTTCACAGAGGCAGCGAAACACCTTGGCATGACCCGCCAGAATCTTACCGGAATTTATAACGCAGCAATTTACAAGATACAGAAAAAGCACTTCCGGGCATTGTGCAGCTGATAACCTATACATAATCAAAAGATGAGCCGTCCAATCACAGAAAACACTCTGAATTGGGCGGCTCAAAAATTTTTTTGAATTTTTTTAAAACACCTTGCGAAATAGACCTTCTCCGATTCTAGGAGTGAGAGGACACAAAAAATCTCCATCCAAATCGGAAAGTTCATAAAAAGTTCAAAAACTTTTTTAAAAACACCTTGCGAAATGACCTTTCTCCGATTCTAAGGATGAGAGGACAATACAAAACCTCTCACATGAACCTTGAAAACTGAATAAGCCATCCCAGAGAGATACTTCTGATATTGAATGTGCATCCTGCGTGTCTTGTCAGAGAAAACGCCGCTGAAATATGGGGCAGGAACGGGCTGGGGCAGAATGGCAAAGCTCAAATAACAGCAGATACAATGCGGCGGAGTGCCGAAAGATGCTCCGTCGTAGGAATGTACTGTTATTTATAATAGTGCAAATCCAGCAAGAGGGGAGGTGATGAATCTACATGAAGTACCCGTATTTCAGAGGTCTGGAAGCAGACCGATACAGTTTCTACCGTGTGCCGAAAGCACTCATCAAGGTAGACCTGTTTGAAAAGATGTCCGGCGATGCAAAGCTACTGTATTGCTGAATGAGGATGCCAGAAAGAAACTGCCCACCATGCTGGCTGACCCGGAACAGGCGGTAGAGCTTCTGGAAAAGATGGATGCAGCACTTCTTTCCGTGCCGCTGGATTCCCCGGAATATGCGGAAAAATCAAAGACGCTTGCTGAACTGCACCAGTATGTTGAGGGAACGTACACGATCTTCCCGGAAAAGAAAAAGGCTGTTGAGATTTCTGTTTCTGAGACAGGACAAATATCGCTTTTCGATATTTGGGCGCAGGAACAGGAATCGAAAGAGCATTCAACCACCGCAGTGGTTGAAGAACCCCAGAAGCAGGCGGCAAAGTACAGCAGAAATGTCGGGGATTATCTCTATCTGGAAGATGACCGCCTTTATAAAATCGAACGTGTTACGGATTCTCTGATCTATCTGAAAGATATGGAGCGTCCTGCATGGGCGGCGCGGGTGCTTCGACCGAACCAGTATGATGCAGAACTGGCAAAGAATCCGCTGAATGATTATCTTCTGGCAGGGCAGGAATCTGCATTGAAAGATAGTCGCTGTGTTTACAAAGAATGTCTGTATTCCATGCTGGATGCGGTGCAGCAGAGTGAAATCTATCCGTATCTCCGCGACCGCGATGTGGATGCAGACGAAGCGGAAAAGGAACTTCGGAACAAGATTGACGAGCTGTTAGAGCAGAATGCGAAAACTGCTCCGCTGTATCTGGAAGCAAGCCAGAACTGGGAAAACTTCAAAGACTGGTTGGTAGAAGATATTTTCCAGCGCACCTATCAGGACGTTATTACGGACAGACGGGATGCCGTTGCACTGTATCAGGATAGCAAGGACGCACCGCAGTGGGTGCGCGGCATTATGGTTCCGTATGCAGCGGAAGAAAAGGCCGTTGAGCCGACCTTGCAGCCCCTGCCGCTGGATGCCGTAAACGAATATAACGCGCTGAAAGAGCGTTACCCGGATGCTCTGGTCGGCTATGAGCAGTACGGCAACTTTGAGTTCTACGGCGAGGATGCGAAGCGCGTTTCAGAACTTCTTGGCAGCAAGCTGTTGGAAAAGGAAACCGCACTCGGCAAGGTTGAGGTGTCTGGTTTTCCACGTGAACAGTGGGCTTCTCAGGCAATGAAGCTCTGGAAGCAGGGGGAGAGCGTCTATCTGTCCGGCCAGCAGGAAGATGGAACCCATGCGCAGACAAAGTATTTCCGCAGAGAGGAATATCTGCCAGTCAATACCATCATTGAACTGGACGATAGAGAGTTCCGTGTGGATTCGGTCAACTTTGAGCAGGGGACGGTCAGCTTGCAGGACATGACCCTTGCGAAAGAAGCCCGGTATCCGATCTTCCGAACGGAACCGCTGGAGTACATTCGGCATCTGTACGAACAGGCCGACGTGCCGATGAAAGAAGCGATAGAAACCACAGTCTTTACTGCTCTACACAATGCTGGTGTGGCTTACGAGGATTTTTCCCCGGAGCAGATGGATGTGATCTATTCGGTGGCAGAATCGGGCGGCGAGTTAGAAGAACTGCTGAATCCCGACTTCTCGCCGGAACAGATGCAGCTGATCGCGGATGTGCAGACCCGGACAGATGCCATCCATCGTTCAGCGGCAGATGATGCTGTGAAGCCTCTTACCAGCAAGCCTATGACCCCGGAAGAGGTCAACCATGCACGGCGGCAGCACAACCTTCCGCTGGACAGTGGAGCCGAAACGAAACAGCCTGTACAGCCCAAACAGGAGCCTATGAACTTCCGTATTACGGACGATGATCTCGGCGCAGGAGGAGCCAAGACAAAATTCAAAGCAAACATCGAAGCCATCCGGCTGCTGCAAACGCTGGATGCAGAACAGCGGCAGGCAACCGCAGAAGAACAGGAAGTTCTCTCCCGGTATGTCGGCTGGGGCGGCATTCCGCAGGCGTTCGACGAGAAGAATACGGACTGGGCAAAGGAGTATGCGGAACTGAAATCTCTGCTCCCGGCAGATGAGTACAGCGAAGCGCGGGCATCCACGCTGAATGCTTTCTACACTTCGCCTACGGTTATCAAGGCAATGTATGAAGCCCTTTCCAACATGGGTCTGAGCAAAGGCAATGTACTGGAACCGTCCTGCGGTGTCGGTAACTTCATGGGTCTTGTGCCTGAAAGCATGGAGAACATCAAGATGTATGGTGTGGAGCTGGACAACGTATCAGGACGCATTGCACAGCAGCTTTATCAGAAGAACAAAATTGCAGTGCAGGGCTTTGAAACAATGCAGTTCCCGGACAGTTTCTTTGATTGTGTGGTGGGTAATGTGCCGTTCGGCAATTACAAAGTGCCGGATAAGCGGTATGACCGCCACAACTTCCTCATCCATGATTACTTTATTGCAAAAAGTCTTGACCTTGTTCGTCCGGGCGGCGTGGTGGCGGTAGTCACTTCCAGCGGTACGATGGATAAAAAGGATTCCTCTGTCCGAGAGTATCTTGCCAACCGTGCCGATCTGGTCGGTGCAATTCGCCTGCCAAACAATGCGTTCCAGCGCAATGCGAACACAAGTGTTGTAGCTGACATTTTGTTCCTGCAAAAGCGTGACCGGGCGGCAGTGGAGCGGGCAGAGTGGGTAGACCTTGGCACAACGCCGGAGGGATACCCCATCAACCAGTATTTTGCGCAGCATCCTGAAATGGTGCTGGGTGAGATCACGACTGAAAGTACACAGTACGGCAAACAGGAAACCACGGTCAAGCCCATCGAGGGCGCAGACCTTGCACAACAGTTGAAAGCAGCCGTTGAGAACATCCATGCGGAAATCACTGAGCCGGAAATCACGGACGATGAACTTGACCAGAACGCAGAACCACTTCCGGCAGACCCAAACGTGAAGAATTTCGGTTACACCAATGTGGACGGACAGGTCTATTACCGTGAAAACTCCTATATGAACAAGGTTGACCTGCCTGCGGTCACGGCAGAGCGTGTGCTGGGGATGATTGCCCTGCGGGAAACCACACAGAAATTGCTGGACTGCCAGTTGCACGATGGTACGGATGCTGAAGTGGAACTGCTGCAAGGAAAGCTGAAAGACCAGTATAAGCGGTTCACAGCGCAGTATGGTCTGATCAACAGCACCGCCAACAAACGGGCATTCCGGCAGGATAGCAGCTATTGTCTGCTGGCATCTCTTGAGATTCTGGACGAGGATAAAAACCTCAAGCGGCTGGCAGATATTTTCACGAAACGCACTATTCGCAAGCCGGAACCCGTCACCTCTGTGGATACTCCGAGTGAAGCCCTGGCACTCTCCATTGGAGAAAAAGCAAAGGTCGATGTGCCGTTTATGGCAGAACTTTGCGGAAAGACAGAGCAGGAAGTGACCGAAGAACTGGCAGGTGTTATCTTCCGAAATCCTGTCACACAGGCGTGGGTGACGGCGGACGAATATCTGTCCGGCAACGTCCGGGAAAAGCTGGCAACGGCAGAAACCTTTGCTGCAAACCACCCGGAGTATCAGGTCAATGTCGAGTATCTCAAGCGAGTACAGCCGAAAGATTTGAATGCTTCGGAGATTGAAGTGCGGCTTGGTGCAAACTGGATCAAGACAGAGTACATTACGGACTTCATGGAGCGGGTGTTCAAAACGCCGAGTTACTATATCGGAAGTTCCATCAAGGCAACCTATTCGGAAATCAGCGGCGCATGGAACATCAGCGGAAAGTCACTTGACCGGAGTAATCCCCGTGTGACGAACACCTATGGCACAATGCGGGTCAACGGCTATCGACTGCTGGAAGATGCGCTGAATCTCCGGGATACCAAAATTTACGATACCATCTATGAGGGTGGAAAAGAAAGGAGAGTGCTGAACAAAAAAGAAACCATGCTGGCGCAGCAGGCACAGGAAGCGATTCGGGATGCGTTCAAGCAGTGGATTTTCAAGGATTTAGACCGCAGAGAGGAACTTTGCAAGGTCTACAATGAGCGGTTCAATGCGATTCGTCCCCGTGAATACGATGGCAGTCACATCAAGTTCGTGGGCATGACCCCGGAAATCAGCTTGATGCCGCACCAGAAAAATGCAGTGGCGCATATCCTGTATGGCAATAATACGCTGCTGGCGCATTGCGTGGGTGCTGGCAAGACCTTCCAGATGATCGCTGCCGGCATGGAAAGCCGCCGTCTGGGTCTAGCGCAGAAGAATCTTTATGTTGTGCCGAACCATCTGACGGAGCAGTGGGGCGCGGATTTCCTGCGGCTGTATCCGAATGCCAATGTGCTGGTGGCAACGAAAAAGGATTTTGAGCCAGCCAACCGGAAAAAGTTCTGTTCCCGAATCGCCACAGGTGATTACGATGCTATCATCATCGGGCATTCGCAGTTTGAGCGGATTCCGCTTTCCCCGGAACGGCAGAAATCCATGATCGAGCGGCAGATTCAGGACATCACCTTTGCGATTGCAGAAGCAAAGGCAGAGGACGATGGCAAGAGTTTCACGGTCAAGCAGATGGAGAAAACGAAGAAAACCTTGCAGGCAAAACTCCAGAAGCTGAACGACCAGAGCCGCAAGGATGATGTAGTCACATTTGAGCAGCTTGGTGTTGACCGCCTGTTTGTAGACGAGAGCCATTTCTATAAAAATATGTTCCTCTACACAAAAATGCGGAACATCGCTGGTATTGCTCAGACCGATGCACAGAAGTCCTCGGATATGTTTGCAAAATGTCAGTATCTCGATGAAATCACTGGCGGCAAGGGTGTGACCTTTGCAACAGGTACGCCTGTATCGAACAGCATGGTAGAGCTGTATACCATTATGCGCTACTTGCAGTATGACACCTTGCAGAAACTTCATCTTGGACATTTCGATAGCTGGGCGGCTTCGTTTGGCGAAACCGTAACGGCAATCGAGTTGTCCCCAGAGGGAACGGGCTACCGTGCAAAGACGCGGTTCGCCCGGTTTTTCAATCTCCCTGAATTGATTTCACTGTTCAAGGAGTCCGCAGACGTACAGACGGCAGATATGCTGAATCTGCCTGTGCCAGAAGCAGAGTACATCAATGAGGTGCTGAAACCCAGTGAAACGCAGCAGGAAATGGTGAGCAGCTTTGCCGACCGTGCAGAGCGTGTGCGGAACGGAAATGTCGATCCGAGAACCGATAATATGCTCAAAATCACGAACGACGGCAGAAAGCTGGCCTTGGATCAGCGGCTTATCAATGACCTGCTGCCGGATGAGCCGGAAAGTAAGGTCAACCTCTGCGTGGAGAATGCCTATCAGGTATGGGAAGAATCCACGCCCGACAAATCCACCCAGTTGATTTTCTGCGACTTATCGACCCCGAAAGCAGACGGAACATTCAATGTGTACGATGATGTCCGGGAAAAACTGGTGGCAAAGGGAATCCCCCGTGAGGAGATTGCTTTTATCCATGAGGCAAATACCGAAACCAAAAAGGCAGAACTGTTTGCAAAGGTGCGCTCCGGTCAGGTGCGTATCCTGCTTGGTTCGACCCCGAAACTTGGTGCTGGTACAAACATTCAGGACAGACTGATCGCCCTGCATCATCTGGACTGCCCGTGGAAGCCCTCTGATCTGGAACAGCAGGAAGGACGCATTCTTCGTCAGGGAAACCGCAACCAGAAAGTGAAGATTTTCCGTTACGTCACAGAGAATACGTTCGATTCGTATATGTGGCAAATTCTGGAAAATAAACAGAAGTTCATCTCGCAGATCATGACCTCGAAATCTCCTGTTCGTGCCTGCGATGATGTGGACGATACCGCGCTGACCTATGCAGAAATCAAAGCATTGGCAACGGGAAATCCCTACATCAAGGAAAAGATGGATTTGGATATTCAGGTCAGCAAACTGAAGCTGATGCGGGCCAACCACACCAGCCAGATTTACAGCCTGGAATCGGATATTGCACGGCGGTATCCGGCAGAGATCACGGCAGCGAAAGAGCGCATAGCAGGTCTGAAAGCTGACCTTGCAGTGGCAAAGCCGTTGCTGGAACAGGACAAGGAGAAGTTCTCCATCACGGTGGAGGACAGGGTTTATACCGACCGCAAGGAAGCAGGCTCGGCAATTCTTGCAGCCTGTGCCGCAATGAAGATCGCTAAGACAGAGGGGCAAATCGCAGATTTGGGAGGGTTTGCAATCAGTTCCCGGTTTGATGCGTTCGCCCAGACATTCAAGCTGACCATCAAGCGGCAGAGCAGTTATACGATTGAACTTGGCAGTGATCCGGCTGGCAATATCCAGCGTATTCTCAATGCGCTGGCATCTATCGAAAAGACACTGCCGCAGGTGGAGCGCAGATTGGAAACCTTACAGCAGCAGTTGGCAGAAGCAAAGGAAGAAGTGCAGCGTCCGTTCCCGCAGGAGGCGGAATTAAACGAAAAATCTGCACGGCTTGCAGAATTGAATGCCCTGCTGGATATGGACGAAAAGGGGGATGATGCGGCTCTTGGCATGGATGAGGAAGTAACGGATAGCGAACTTCCTGCGCCGAAACGTGAGATTGAGCGGAGTGCAGACAGCGTAAAACGTCCGTCGATCCTTGCACAGCTTCACGAAAAGCAGGCAGAACGCATGGCAGAGCCGAAACCGCAGAAAAAGAAAAGTCACGATATGGAACTATAACTGAGAATGCCCCGTCAGATCTCCGAAAGGGAATCTGATGGGGCAGATTTTGTAAAGGAGGGCATGAATGGCAGATAAGCGGGCAGACCAGCTCAAAGAAATCACGGAACGGTTGGAACAGGGCGTAAAGGACATTTTTACTTCGGAAATGTATACGAAGTACCTGCTTACAATGTCGAAATTCCACAATTACAGCTTCAATAATACGCTGCTGATCGCAATGCAGCGTCCAGATGCTACGTTGGTGGCTGGGTACAATGCCTGGAAAAATAAGTTTAACCGCTATGTGAAAAAGGGTGAAAAGGGCATCCAGATCATCGCGCCTGCCCCGGTAAAGGAACGGGAAGAGAGGGAGAAAATCGACAAGGACACCGGGCTTACGGTGCTAAATGAGAGCGGGGAGCCGGAAATCGAAGTGGTGGAGAGGGTGATTCCCCGGTTCCGGGTAACAACGGTTTTCGATTATGCCCAGACAGACGGAGAACCGCTGCCTACGCTGGAAGTGAATGAACTGACTGCCCGTGTCAAGGATTATACCCTGCTGAAAGAGGCAATCGAACAGGTATCTCCTGTGCCAATTTGTTTTGGAGAGATCGAGGGCAACGCAAAAGGTTATTACAGCCACGTGGACAAAGAAATCTGTGTTCGTGCCGATATGGGTGAGAGCCAGACCATCAAGACGATGATCCATGAGGTTGCTCATGCCATGCTGCATGACAGCGACCAGATGAAACAGCGCGGCGAGGAAAAAGACCAGCTTACCAAAGAAACAGAAGCGGAAAGCATTGCATTTACGGTTTGCTCGGCACTTGGCATTGATACTTCGGACTACTCGTTCCCGTATGTAGCAAGCTGGGCAAGCGGCAAGGAACTGAAAGAATTGAAAGATTCGATGGATACGATTCGATTGACCGCTGCTGATTTTCTTGAAAAACTGGAAACGGCGGTGGCAGAAAGGAGTGTGGAGCGCATGACGGCGATGGAATATGCTGAAAAGCTGATTGCGGACAAGGAACGGGACAAAACCGTTTTTGACAACAGCCAGCGAAATCTCATTGTAAACTTTGCTTACAAGCTGGATGACCGGGCGGCAACGGAAGAACTTGCCAACAATCTGGCGGCTGCGGTTGCGGCTGAAAACACGGAAGAAATCAATCGCCTGATGTGGGAAGCAGAGGAGAAGATCGAAAGTCTGCCGGATGGCATGATCGGTCTTTCGGAAATGCACGAATATGGGTATCTGAAAGATGATGTTCTGCCGCTGACAAAGGAAGGCGCACGGGAGTGGCATCGGCTGGGCGAACGGATTTACCCGCTGTTTCAGGATGGCACGGCAGGAGATTTCGCCAGTCAGGAAGAGATTGAACAGCATGATGGCATTTTCGGAATCAAGGCGGACGCATGGAGTGCAATTTTGCTGGAAAAGAACGAAGAGTATCTGGAAGATGAGTATGCCCGCCCGGACGCTGCACTGACGGTGATAAGCCGGGAGCAGGCTCTGCGGCTGTTTGATGAGGGCAAGCAGATTTATCTTATCCGTATCAGCCCGTGGCCAGTTCTTGTCACAGGGCGTGAAGAAATCGAACGTGGAAGTGACTATTTCCAAATTGCCAAGGAAGATTTGGAAAAGGACAAGCAGAAAGCAATGGAAAACAGCGAGAAAGCACCCGTTGAAAAGCTGGCAGCAGACCTTGATGAGTTCGCCTTTGACTTCGATTTCTACCACTATAAGGACAGCGTGGAGGATCGGGAGCAGGCGGTTGAAGCACTGAAAGAACAGATTCAGGCTGGGGATGTTCAGCCGATCAGGGAATGGCTGCAAGACGCAGTGGAGGAATCAGAGGGAGAGTCCGCAGAAAAGGCGGCAGAGCTGATAACCCGGCTGGATGCGTTGGTCAAGGAGCAGAAGCTGCTTTCTGGCAGCGAAAAGCAGTTTGGCATCTACCAGATCACTGCCCGTGACCAGGAACACGACTACCGCTTTATGAATCTGGACTTTGTAAAGCGGCACGGGATGGAAGTAAACCGTGCAGACTATGAACTGGTCTATACCGCGCCTCTTACGGAAAAAGATACGCTGGAAGCCATTTACGAACGCTTCAATATCCAGCGTCCAGCGGATTTTACAGGGCATTCGCTTTCCGTCAGTGATGTTGTGGTGCTGAACGATGGCAAGTCGATCAAAGCCTGCTATGTTGACAGCATCGGCTTTGCAGAACTGCCGGATTTTTTCAAGGAAAGGAAGATTGATTTGCAGAAAGAAACGATTCTGGATGAACAGTTGCAGGAAATTGAAATCTTTGATAAGCCCGGTCTTTTCAGCAACGGCAGACTGCGGGATGAAGATGTACCGGAGGGATTGTACCGCTATGACCTGCGTGGGTCGGACTATGATCCGGGACAGCCGATTCTGGTGGAGAAAACGGTAATTGTAAACCATGCGGCATCCGTCCTGATGGCAGAAGAACTTGACCTTGGTGCAGATGGTCGGCTGGAACTGGGCGAGGAAGGTCTGAACTTTACGGGTGGATTGCTGACCGTCCGGGAGTTTATGAAAGAGCAGGAAGAGAAAAACAATGGACTGCTTCACGGCGATTCCTATAACATTACGGTCGAGGGTCATATTGGCACATGGTATGCGATTGACGAAACGGAGGTCAACGGCGAGAAGTTCTTCCTGCTGGAGCATGAGGAATACGGGGATGAAGCTGCCTGCGTTGCGGTCAATGAGCAGGGAAAACTGGTGGCGGAAGATTTGTGGAACGGCTTTGATGAGGACTTTCAGGATGCCGTAAAGGAGTATTTTGCAGAAAAGAATCCGGCATTCCAAAAGGAAGCACAGGCTGTGCCTGTGGCGGAGGAAAGTCGCATGGATAATTCAGATGTTCCGGTCTATTACGAATCTTTCAGCTATGCGGCAGAGAATGGTGAGGTGGATTTGTACCGCATTTCCAGACAGCTCAATGAAGAGTGCAGAAACGCCATTGAAGAAGCGATTGCAGACAATTTTGACGGAATGCACCTTGCAGATGATGCCACAAAATCCATTGTTGAACAGTTCGGCATGGAGCGCATGGGCTATATTCTGGCGTACACACTGAATTATAACAACCACGACGGACGGTATTCGCACAGTAATAAGGAATGGGCAGACACCACCTGCAAGGGAGAACGGGGCAGCAATATCCGCACCGGCTGGATCGTGCGCAGTCATCCGGCTGTGCTGAACGGGTTTGTGAATATGTACCGCAAAGAACTTGCGGTTGAACAGCAGCGGGAGCCGGAAAAGCCGTTTGTGCAGCAGTTCTATGTTGTGACGGATTTGCAGACCAATCCGATGAAAATTGAGAAGTTCGGGAATCTCGATGATGCGATGTTCTGCTATCAGCAGGTTCCGAATTTTCATCTGAAAGCCCTTGGCGTAGAGAAAACGCCTGATCCACTTCCGGGCAGTCTGGATATTGTGCAGTGCAAGAACGGTATTGATACGATCGTGGAGGATTACAAGAAAGTTCCGGGCTGGGATAATCCGTACATCCAGAACCATGTGGTCGCACTGGTGGCAGAAGCGTTGAAAGTGCAGGATGTGGCGGTAGCCTATGAGATCAACGATGGCTATTTTCACATCCAGACCAGCGAGGATGGCTGCGACTATACCTTATATAATAAGGACTTCACAGTAATGGACGGCGGTATCATCGAAGTGGATGGATACAGACCCGTGCAGGAAGTGATGGAAGAAGTTCTGGCAGAACACGGACACAGCGTTTCTGAGTGTGGTGTGATTAGTGCCGAGTATCTTCAGGAACAGTCATACCGCGCAGAAACACAGCGGGCAGAAGCAATGAAAGAAAAGCTGGCGGCAGAGAAGCCTGCGCCGGAAGCAAGCATCAGCTTTTATGTGGCAGAGTGTGCGGAGTTCCCGGTGATGGGTGAGTTCCATGACAATCTGACATTGGAACAGGCATTGGAAGTCTACGATAAGATTCCGGCGGAGCGGATGAACGGAATCAAGAGCATTGGCTTTTCTCTTGAAGATGGAAGCATCTATTCGGGAATGTTTGACCTGATGGTAGGCGGAGAAGTGCAGGCAGAGGTCGTCAACCATATCCAGCATTACCGGGAAAGCCCGCTGGTGCAGAAAGCAATTTCGGATATGAAAACGCTTCTGGAAAAGCGGCAGGCAAGCAAGGAGTTAGAGGAACGCCCCAACATCCGTCAGTCTGTTCGTGAAGCGTTGAAGAACCGCAAAAAGGCGCAGGAGCAGCAGCCCAATCAGGAACAGGTAAAACCGAAGAAGGCAAAGAAGAAAGGAGAAATGGAACTGTGAGCAAGATGAAGTTTAATGCAGATGAGATGATGGTTATGGCAATGTTTGAGCAGGATACGGCTGAAAATACGAAAAAGGAACTGGAAGCGGTTCTTCCTTATGTTGTAGATGATATGGCAGTCAGGCTGCTGGTGGAGCAGGTAATCTCTAAAATGGAGAATCTGCCGGATGAGCAGTTCATGAATCTGGAACTGGATTTGTACAGACCGGATGCCCCGGAAGAGGAGAAAGCGTGATGAGTGCTAATCTTTTTATGATTTACCAGATCAATGATTTGGAAAAGAGTCGGGACTATCGCTGCCGCCCGTATGAGTACCAGATTGAAAACAGCTTTATGGTGACAAGCGAGAACTATGTTCTGGGCTATAAAGCATCTCTGATTCAAGGCGTTACACCGGTGCAGATTCGGGAACGCATGGAAAAGCTGAATCCTGATAGATTCAGAGTCCGAAAATTCGGTGTCAGTGATGTGATCGTAACATCCATTGGCGGCAAAACGCAGTCCTATTATGTGAATCCAAAGGAACTTATCAAGTTCAATGGTTTTTTCACGAAGTTGCCAAATGGCGAGTACCTGCTTCTGAACGAGGAAGGCTATCAGGTTGAGGGGCAGAAAGGAACGTGGACGGTAACGGATGAGAAAACCATAGACGAGCAACGCTTTGTTCTGATGGTGAATGACCAGAAACCGGACTTGCTGCCTAGCATTGTAGTACAGTCGGATGGAAAATTCATAACATCGACTGCCAGTGGATTTGACAATGCGACTGTCCGAAAAGTCCGGGAGCTGCTTCACCATGAAAAGTTTTTGGAAAATGGTACGGCAGAAAGAGCAAGGGAGTCTGGCACAGAGCAGAACTACAACATGATAGACGGCTGCGTGAACAATGTGCCTAAGAAGCCCAGAGTGATCGGCGGTAGGGTGTCTGTTCTGGATCGCCTGCATATCAAACAGGCGGAAAGAGCGCGAAAGGACAATGCGCAGGTTCAGCAGCAGGAACGAACACGCAAGAACTGATAATCCGTAATGAGAGAAAGGTGGCTTCCCTAAAAAGGAAGCTGCCTTTTTTCGATTGCCTACAATAGCGGGCTTGATATTTCAGAGAAAAGTGGGTATAATGATAACAGAACAGAAAACTCGATACACGATGTTGTGACAGGAGGAAAGTATGGAAACTTTATATGAATACCTATTAGATAACTATAAAGAAAATGAGCCGATTTTCCTTGCAGACCTTCAAGTTGATGGAATGACCCGCACGAATGTCCGGCAGCAAATCAAGAAGTTGACAGATACAGGTAAAGTAAAACGCTTTGATAATGGAATTTACTTTTTACCCAAAAAGACAATCTTTAAGTCCGGCTCACAGCTTGCACCGGAAAAAGTTCTGGAATGTAAGTATCTGCGGGATAAAGATGAACGCTGTGGCTATGTGAGCGGCCTGATGTTCTTTAACCAGATGGGGCTTACTACGCAGGTCCCTATGATGTATGAGGTTGTGTCGAACAAGGCAACAAATGATTATCGAGAAACCTCTCTGGCGAAATCCCGCGTGATCGTGCGAAAGCCGAAAGTGCCTGTAACAGAGAAAAATTATAAAGCACTTCAATTTTTGGATATGCTGAAAGATGTAGATGTATATTCGGAAGTAACGGGAAAGCCATTGCAGGATCGACTGTATCGTTATATGGATGATGCAAACTTGAGCATTTCGGAGATGGAACCGTACTTTGCTTATTATCCTGATAAGCTATATAAAAATCTGGTGGAAACGAGGGTGATTTACAATGGCTTACTTGCACAATGATAGGGAACAATTTAAGGATGCAATTTATCTCGCGTATGACCAGACCGGAATTATGGTTCAGGCCATCGAGAAAGACTACTATGTGACGATGCTCCTAAAAATTTTGTCGGAGAAGATTCCGTATATCGTTTTCAAGGGCGGCACATCGCTCAGCAAGTGCCACAAGGTCATTAAGCGATTTTCGGAAGATATTGATATAACTATCGACACAACGCTTTCGCAGGGACAGAAGAAAAAGGTAAAACAGGCAATCGTGGATTCGGCAGATGAACTGGGTATGGTAATTGAAAATCTGGAAGATACCCGCAGCCGTCGTGACTATAACCGCTATGTGATTGCTTATGATTCGGTGATTCCAATGGAGAGTGCTGCGCTGAAATCAGCAGTGCTGCTGGAAACATCTTATACGGCAGTATCGTTCCCAACGGTTTTGCTCCCCGTACACAGTTATATCGGAGAGATGATGGAGAAAGAAGCTCCTGATGCAATTTCGGATTTTATGCTGACTCCGTTTGAAATGAAGGTGCAGGGCATTGACCGCACCCTTGCAGACAAGGTTTTTGCTGTGTGTGACTATTATCTGGAAGGAAAAGTGACGAAGCATTCCAGACACTTATATGACATTTATAAGCTTCTTCCACTTGTGCCTCAGAATGAGGACTTCAAAGAATTAGTACATGAAGTTCGAGAAGTCCGTTCGCATTCCAGCATTTGTCCATCGGCGGCGGCAGAGGTGGATATACCAAAGCTGATTGAGAAAATCATAGAAGAAAAAGCATACAAACCAGATTATGATGCACTGACTACGCAGCTCTTGGAAGAGAAAGTATCGTATGATACCGTGATTGGTGCGCTGAAGCAGATTGCAGAAAGTGATTGGTTCAAAGAGTAAACGAATAGGGAGATAAAATGCCTACATCAAGTATCTTTACAAATATTGTGATTAACGATCCAGAAAAAGTAGAGAAATTTATAGATGCACTTGAGGCATCTAGTCATGATCCCGCATGGCAAGCGGCCTCGCCAATAAAACAACCACTGACAGATATTGAAAAGGTTCGTGAGCTAATGGCAAAGCGAGGGTACGGTAAATAAGAATTCCGCCTTGGTCTGGAAAACCAAGGCGGAAATTTCTTTATATGGAGTGTTCCGACTGATGTGATTTTTTCTGCTCTTGCTGTTTGGTTTGTGAGGCATCAAGGATGTGATTTACATTTTCGCAGACCGTTTGTAACTCACGATGGTAGTCTCTGAAATACTGGTGGGTTTCATATTGTGCGCTTTTCTGCTGTACCAGAAGTTCTTTTTCAGAACGCAAATCTTTCATGGTCGGAAGTTTCCCGTCTGGTGAATTTTGCTTTAGAAATTGCAACGCTTCTTCATATTTGGCAATCTCATCCGCATGGTTCTGCCGGAAATCCTTTTTATTGGTGGATTTCAAAAAATCAGCGTAGACCGATTTTGTAGAAAGATACTGTCCCAGATAATGAATCTGTTCGTTCACTTTTTTCAGTTTGGCTTCAGTGAGCTTGGCATCGCTGCGGGCTTTTGCCATTTTGGACTGAATCGTATCTGTGGTGTCTTGCAATTTTTTCTGAGTATCATACCCATGCTCCTGAATGTAGGCAACCGTTTTAGCCATTTGCTGCAAATTGCTGATTTTTACTTTCTGGGCATAAGCTCGGCTTTGCTGTGCCTTAATGCAATTCTGTAAATCAACCACAAGACGCAGGTCGGATTTGATGAACAGAATGGTGATAGGATCGTCCTGTGCCCATTGTGCCTGATTCTGTTCAGCGGCGAGTGCATTTTCTTCAAAGAGCTGCAAAAGGTATTCTCGGTCATAGTGGCTTCCCAGTTTCCGGGCAGATATGTACTTCTGCCGATCCGATGTAAGATAGCTGAATCGCCCCCGATGGTCTTTGACTTGTATTCCGTATTCTGCTTTGAGTAGACGCTGAAATTCTTCAAAAGATTTCGCACGTTCCGCAATGTCGTTGATGGCATTGCGGATTTTTTCTTTGTTGGTTTCAAATTTTGTTTTCATGGGCGCGATGCCTTCTGCCATTATCTCCATGTTGGCCATATCAAGATTTAGCTGTCCTCTGCGCTGGGCATGATATTCCTGCTGTGTGATTTTTTCTGCGGCAGGAGAGAGCAGATCGACCTGATACAATCCCTCGCGTTGGCAGATGTCCATAAGAGAACCTTGTAAATGACGGAGATACTCTTTTGTTAGATGGTGCTTATATCCTGCTTTGCGGTCGATGGCACGTTCAGTATAAGGCTGAGGGGCTATATCTTCTTTTCGTAGACTGTTGATAATGATATGGGTATGGATATTACCGGAGTTGTTGCTGCCGTCTGTATGAGTGCAGACAAGTGCCTGATGCCCCGGAAAATTTGCTTCTGCGTATTCCATGCCAATAGCTTGTGCTTGCTCCCCGGTCAAACCATGATCGGCAACATCCATGGGATCGTGGCTGATAATGTAATGGTGGCATTTGATTTCATCGTATCTTTGATTTTTATGGTATTGCTGGTTGAGCAATTCACACTCAAGATCGAATGCTTCAGGATTGCAGTTCAATCCATCAAAATAAAACTCATCCCGGAGCATGGAATTGCCGTTTTCATCAAGGATGGGAACGAGGTGAAACTCATCATGCTGGTATTTCAAGTAATCAATAACAGCACCATAGTCAGCGTTTTTTACTGCGAAGTGTTTTAGGATTGCCATAGATTCCTCCCAAGTGAACAATTTCTCGACGAAGTTCCCGAATTTCTGTGATGCACTTTTTGATTTCGTCTACGATACTGACGGTGATTTTTCCACCGCTGTGCAAATAGCGGGTAATCTGATTCAGATTGTTTCCGATGCCAGCAGCGATTGTAACTAGCTGATGGATTTCTGATGTGTCCGCAACGATGTAATGAGTGCTTGCTGGTGCTTCCTTGAGAAAACACTTTCGGATATATGTGCTGGTGGGTAGTCCTGCACTTTCCGCGTAGCCGGATACGATTTCATATTCCATCTCGCTGCAGCGGATATGAATATCGTGGGTTCTCTGAATGGGCTGCTTGTTTTTTGGTCTTGCCATAGTGCTATCCTCCTGATTTTTTGAGAAAAGATTTATCCCGACAAGCCGTAGGCGGTCGGCTGCGACCACTTTAGTGGAAGCCAGATAGCCAAAATCTGTGATTTTGTGCGTGCCGTGGGAATGGGGAACGGAATCCCCATCAAGATTGCCGGAGAACAAAAATCCCTAAAGGGAGTTTTTGGTCTACGCAGGCGAATCTTGCGCTACTTACGGTGGAAGCCGTAGTCTTACGCATTTTTCGGGTTCTTCTATCTTTAGAATCGGGCAGAGCGTGTTTCGCAAGGTGTTTTTGAAAAAAGACAAAAAATTTTTTGAAATACCTTGCGAAATGGCCTTTCTCCAATTCTATAAGTGAAAGAGGCTGACAGACCACCCCAAAAACAGAAAGGAATGAGTGAATGACCGAAACAACTGCACGAACCTATCACACCATGGAAAGCCTGCGCCAGATGGCACAGACCGATCTCCGTAATGTGAACCGCAAGGAACTGGTGGACATCAACGATGTGGAAATCAAGAAAGACCTGTCGCAGCGAGAGCGGATGGTTGATTTTGTTTCACAGATCAAGAATCCCTACTGCTATCTTGACCGGGGAATGGTCGTAAAGATCAGTTTTGCCGGAGAGAACCGATTAGAGGACACACTGAAAAAATGCGCACGGACGCATCGGAGATAAAAAAGAAGAAAGCAGAAGAAAATTTACGCTTTAGCACATTAAAGCGTTGACATGGACCGCGAAATATGAGATAATGGCTTTGGGTCAAAACAGAATATGCTAACTAAAGCCGATAATTTTCTTGGTTTATTGTCAGAACGACAAATAGATTAAGGAGGTTATCGGCTTTTTATGTTTTTTCAGGGAAATGAAAAATACAACTGCGCCACATATCTTCGTTTGTCGCGTTCGGATGGCGACCAGCAGGAGAGCAACAGCATTAAAAATCAAAGAGCGTTGCTGAACGATTACATGGGTAAGCACCCGGAATTGCACAAGTTCGATGAGTATGTGGACGATGGTTACAGCGGCACAAATTTTGAACGCCCGGATTTTAAGCGGATGATGCAGGACATTGAGAAAAGGAATGTCAACTGCATCATCGTCAAGGATTTATCTCGTTTCGGCAGAAACTACATTGAAACGGGTCGTTATCTGGAAAGAATCTTTCCATTCATGGGTGTGCGCTTCATCGCCATCAACGATCATTATGACAGTGCAGAGGAAAACGATGATAAGGGACGTATCCTGATTCCGTTCAACAATCTTATCAATGACACCTACTGTCGGGATATTTCGCTGCGCGTTCGCAGTCACTTGGATGTGAAACGAAAAGAAGGTCAGTTCATTGGCAGTTTCGCAGGGTATGGGTATCGCAAAGACCCCAAAGACAAAAATCATCTGATTATAGATGAATACGCTGCGGGCATTGTGCAGGAAATATTCAAATCAAAATTGAACGGAATGAGTTCACAGCGCATTGCCAGCCACTTGAATGAACTTGGGGTCCTGCCGCCGAACGAGTATAAGAGAGCCAATGGATTCAACTATACCTGCGGTTTTCAGGCTGGGCTGAATCAAAAGTGGACAGTGGTTTCTGTCAATCGTATTTTGAAAAATGAATCCTATACGGGAACATTGATTCAGGGCAAACGCAGGAAAATCAATTACAAAGTAAAAAAGAGCCATGATGTTGGAAGTGAAAACTGGATTCGGGTGGAAGATGCGCATGATGCCATTATCAGCAAAGGCGAGTTCCAACAAGTACAACAGTTGTTGGAACTGGACACTCGTACCGCACCATCGCAGACAACAGTTTATCCATTATCAGGTTTTCTGCGCTGTGCAGACTGCGGGCAGAATATGATTCGCCGCACGGTGACGAAAAACGGAAAGAAGTATCAATACTATCACTGCTCTACCTATAAGAATGGCGGTGGCTGCACACCGCACATGATAAACAGTGAGAAGCTGACGGAAAGTGTTCTGGCTGCGATCCGGCATCAAGTGACACTTCTTGTAGAAGCGGAAAAGGTACTCTCCAATGCAGAGCTGGCAAGCGGCGAACAGATTGGCATAAAGATTCTGGACAGCCAGATCACTGCACTGGAAGCTGAATTAGAACGGTACAGTAATTTGAAAATCCGTCTGTATCAGGACTTATGCGATGATGTTGTCAGTCGGGAAGAGTACGGAGAAATGAATACTCGCTTTGCGCAGAAGATAAAAGAGGCACAGGATAAGATTCAGGAAATCCGCGAAAAGAAGCAGGAGGCATTAAAGCACGACACACTGCTTCCTACTTGGTTGGAAGAATTTAAGCAGTACGAACATATCAAAACGCTCGAACGCAGGGTCGTGGTGGAACTGATCGACCACATAGATGTTCATAGCAAAACAGAGATTGAAATTCATTTCTGCTTCGAGGATGAACTGCACAGTATCACAGAAAAATTTATGGAATATCAAGCACATCATGGAAATGAGGTGGCAGAGGAATGAAATGGGTCAGTTATACAAGGTCGATTTCCAGCAGGATCGGAGAAGAAAATCCATCCAATACGATTGCGGAGCAGAATGAGCGAATTGCACGGTATCTAAAAAAGCTTGGGTGCAACGTATCCGAAAAATACAGTGACCGAAAGAGAACAGCAGAAGCCACAGAGGGCTTTGACAAATTGGTACAGGATGGGATGGCGCGGAAATTTGATGCAGTTGTTGTGGATTCTATCTTCCGCTGTGGAAGAACCCTTCCGTTTGCCATTGAAGCACTGCAGAGGACGTTCTATCCGCTTGGTATCCAATTTGCAGTTGTGGAAGATGACTTTTGCAGTGCAGAAAAAACTGCCGAAGAAGTTGCAGAGTATTTCAATGGAAAGACCATTGATAAGATTCGTTCGGAATTTATTACCAATCGCCAGAATCACTTTGAAGAAGGTACATTGACCCATCGACAGGCTAAATATGGTTATGCGCTGTCGGAAGATCGCAGAAGCCTTGTTCTTAATCCTGAAAGCGCACAGGTTGTAAAGCTGATTTTTCAGATGTATCTGGAAGATATAAAAATCCCGGAAATCGCAAGAGCATTGGATGTACAGGGCGTTCAAACACCGCAAGTCCAGATGGCAAAGAAAAAAAGATCAAGAACAAAAAATAAGTGGCAGGATTCAACAATTCGCTCGATTTTGAAAAATCCACTCTATATCGGAAAGTGTACGCTGACACTGGCAAAGGCAAAGCGAGAATTGGAGGTTCCGGCGATTGTTTCAAAGACGGAATTTCAGAAAGCTCAGAAAAAGTTGGAATCTACGAGGTTGCCTTCGAGAAAAAAGGCTCGAAAAAAACCAAATCTGCTCTTCAAAAAAATCTATGACAAGGAAAGTGGAAAAGGTCTGCTGTGCAGAACATCAGAAGATGAAAGCCAGCAAATCTATTCGTTTGACAAGGGGTATAGATGCTTCTCTGGAAAAGCCCCTTTCATCGAAAGCGAGAAAATCTTTCGAGAGATTCTTTCAGCTTTGGAAAAAGAAAAAATGCAAGCTGCGCATATTGATAGGGTGCTGGACTTGAATCCTGAGAAAGTCAAGCAGTGCATGGATGCTGGACTGTTGCAGTACAGAAAAAGAGCAAATGAGATCGTTGCGCACTTGATGGCCAAGGACGATGAACGAACAGCAGTTTATCGGCAATACGAGCAGGGATCAATTTCACTAGAACAGATAGAGGAGTATGAACATCAGTATCAGGTGGCGGTCCAGAAGCAGGAAGCGGCTTTTAAAAAAGTAATGCTGGCTGTTAATGACATAGAAAAAGCATTTAGCCATGGGAATCCCTGGTTGATGAAGTTCCGAGCGATTTCAATTCCTGAAACGTTGGAGCGCACGCATCTTAAAGAATGGCTTGACCATGTATGGATCGTAGATTTTGAACAGGTAGAAGTGATCCTACAAGAAAGTGAGTGGAAGAGATTCTTCCCGGAAGAATGGCTGAACAACGGAGAGGAAGATTGTAATGGCAAGAAAGAGTAGAAAGAATATGATGCCACAGGCCGCTGTGCAGGAGGCCGTACAGCAAAACGAAAAAGAACTTCTGCGCACGGCAGCGTATGCGCGACTGTCGGTTGAGAACGGCGGGCATGAAACAGAAGATTCCCTGCACACACAGATTTTACAAATTCATAATTATATCAGGGAAAACCCGGAACTGATGCTGACCGATACCTATGCAGACAATGGTTTTACGGGAACCCGTTTTGACCGACCAGAATTTGAGCGTATGATGCAAGATGTGCGGACAGGCAAAATTCAATGCATTGTAGTGAAGGATTTATCTCGATTTGGTCGTGACTATATCGAAACGGGAAGCTATCTGGAAACTATTTTCCCGATGCTCCATGTTCGTTTTATCGCCATCAACGATGATTTTGACAACATCCGGCAGTCGGATGTGGATAGTCTTGCGGTTCCCATCAAGAACATGGTAAACAGCTTGTACGCGAAGGACATTTCAAAGAAAATCAGCCTTAGTTACCAGATGCGCCGCGAGAAGGGAATCCCTACATCCTGGTGTACACCGTATGGCTATCAGTTGAACCAACAGGGAAATAAGTTTGAAGCAACTGAGGATGCGAAGTGGGTCAAACTGATCTATCAATGGTATCTTGCAGGAGTGAGTACAAACGAAATTGCCCGCAGGTTGGAATTTTTAGAAGTAGCAAGGCCGAACGAACGGCTGAATCGCAAATTACATGAGGGAGATGACCCAACCTATAATAAATGGCACCCCAGTACGGTTCTTCGTATTTTAAACAGCAGTGCCTATATTGGAGAACTGGTATCTGGGAAAACGCAAACTGCATCATACAAAGGGATTGGCCTCCATCCAGTGGAAAAGAAGGAATGGCATATTGTTGAAAATGCTCATGAAGCAATCATTCTGAAATCGGATTTTGAAAAAGTGCAGGCACGGCGGGAGCAGAATAAGGAAAAACGGGAAAGGGCGATGGCTCGTTCCAAAGCAACCAGAGAAAAGTGTTATAACCATCTATCGGGAATGGTTTACTGTGGCTGCTGCAGACGCAACATGACGTTTGAACGGCGTGTGCATGGTACGGTGAAAGAAACACACTATGGAGTGTTCATTTGCAAAAGAAAGAAGAACACGACTCCCTGTGCCTATCGTGCGGTGCCGGAGAAAATGCTGATGATGGTGGCGATGGATCAGATTCATCATCTGGTGTCTACCATGTGCGAAGAAGAAAAGCTGGTAAAAGACATGATGCGCGGCAGCAATCTGGATTCAGCTCGTTCCATCAAGATGAAAGAGAAATCTATCCTGTTTCGGATTCAGGAAGCCGAAGAACGGCGGTTGCGTTTATATGAGGACTATAAAGCTGAAATTCTGGACGAAGATGAATATAGTCAGCTAAAGGAACACTACATAGCAGAAAAGCAGCGGTTGGAACATGAACTGCAAAAGCAGCGTCAGCGCGCATTGGAACTGGAAAAGAGAATCAAAATCTGCGATGTGCAGATGGAACGGATGCGCGGGATTCTGAATCAAAGTGAGTTTGATGAAGAACTGGTGCATGAACTTATCAAGAGAATCTATGTAGGAATGGACAATTCTGTGGAGGTCGAATTTAAGTGCAGCGACCCCTATCAGGAAGTGCTTGCAATCATGTCGGAGGTTCAGAATGAATGATAAAATTGCAATCTATCTCCGCTTATCATTGGCAGACGGAGATTTGAAAAAGGGCAGCAAGGATGAAAGTAACAGCATTGAGAACCAACGGATGCTGCTCCACGATTACATTGGAAAGCAGGAAGATTTATTTGGCGAGATTGTAGAATATGTAGATGATGGCTATACTGGCACCAATTTTAATCGTCCAGCTTTTCAGAAAATGATCGTGGATTTGAAGCAGGGCAATATAAAAGTCATCATGGTAAAGGATTTATCCCGCCTTGGTCGTGACTATATCGGTGTTGGTGATTACATTGAGCAGATTTTTCCGTTGATGGGAGTTCGGTTTGTTGCTGTGAATAATTCCTTTGACAGCATGAAACTGAACAATGGAACGCCGGGAATCGAAGTGGCAGTCAGCAATCTGGTGAATAATATGTATAGCCGGGATATTGCGAAAAAGGTTCGGGCTGCTCTGGAAACGAACTGGAAGAACGGAAAAGCCACCTGCACGAATGTTCCTTTCGGATATGTGTGGAACAAGAAAGATGGACAGCGGTGGGAGATTGACCCGGAGGCCGCAGCCAGCGTGAAAAAAGTATTTGAGCTGGCATTGTCTGGCCGCAATACAACGCAGATCGCCTACGGCATGAACGAATTAAATCTTCCTACGCCGGGGTTGTATGCAAAACGGAAAAATCTGAGGATGGGCAGTAATCCTATTATTGCCCCGGACAGTGAAATGCTCTGGAATGCGGCAATCGTGTGGAGAATCCTTAGACGGTATGAATACACGGGCGCGCTGGTTATGGGGAGAAGAAAGAAAATTGACGTAAACACTACATCTATTCGGACACTCCCGGAGGACAAGTGGATCATTGCAGAAAATGCACATGAGGCCATCGTGACAAAAGATGAATACTATCAGGCACAGAAAGCGATCCGTAACGTAACCCCAATTCAGTATAAGGTAGGCGATGATTTCGCCTTAAAAGGGAAGATTTGCTGCGGAAACTGCAAACGGCAGCTTCGACACGAAAAGCAGTATGGAGAAATGGTTTTCTGCTGCGGCTATAAAAGGGCGGCAGGAAAGTTCTCTAAATGCTACGGCGGCTATTACAGAGAATACTCTGTAAACGCAAAAGTGGCTCGTGCGATAAAAACTGTGTTCTATGCGCTGGATGTGGTAAATCAGGGAATGCAAGAAAAGCAGTCTATCACGGTGCGCTGCGTGGACATTGAGGACTTGGAAAAGCAAGCAGAAGCCATTCGGGTAGAGCAAATCAAACTATATGAATCGTATGCAGACGGTGTGCTACGGCGAGATGTGTACATAGAAAAGAAAAAGGCTCTTTCGGAAAAACTGGCTACATTGCAGGATAGCATACGGATAGAAAAGGAAGAACAGGAGTGTGCCGATGAATTGGATGAAGAAATCCGCGCTCTGACAAAGCAGGCCAGCGAGAAAACGTACATCGGTGGGCTGACAAAAGAGTGTGTGGATGCTTTTGTCAGCATGGTTTATCTGTATGATGATCAGACGATGAAAGTTGAGTTTAACTGTGAGGATGTGATTCGGAGAGCATTGGAAAAGTATGGCGCATAACCGCATAGAAACAGCGAGGTGAGCAAAAAGAATGCCCGTCTGGTTGAGAGGATTCGCAAATCTTCTCGATCAGGCGGGCATTTCATTCCGTAGGAATGGTTTTGCCCGCATAAGCCACAGACAGCACCCCGGTGTGATCCGAAGTGCAGCTGTGGCTTATGCGGGCTCTTTGTTATATGGTCAACGGGTTACAAAATCAGATTCCCAAACCGTACAGGATTGATTTCATCTCTTTTACCATCCGGGTGAGAATTTCCTGCTCGATTTCATTACAGTCCAAGAGCAGACGGTGAATTTCAGAATTTGAGGTTGAAGTCGAGTGCATCAAACTATCTACCAGCAAATCATCCGTCGATACGTCAAGAGCATTGGCAATATCAACCAATGCATCAAGACTTGGGCGTTTGATGGCGGATTCAATTACGCTAATATGTTTTCGTGTCATGTTAAGCTGCTCCCCCAGGGCCTCTTGCGTGATACCAGCTTGTTTTCGGGCATTTGAAATGCGCTTGCCCAAGGCTTTATAATCAGTAGCCATGTGCTTTTCTCCTTATGATTCCCCGCATAAGGCAGTACAATTATCTCGCATGATGGTAGGCAGAGCAACTCTATATCAAAGGTTCTAAGACCGCAAAGGGACACACTGCTATCTGCTCTGTGGTCTTAGGCTGTTTTGCTACCTACTGGGTAGCAAAAGACAACTCATGCTACCTGATGGGTAGCAGTCAAAACGCAACGAATGCTTTATAATAGAGGTAGTAAAAGGCTGCAAATAGAAAGGAAAGACAATGGTGGACAAGGTAGAAAAAATTCTTACATTATATAGTGATGTGCAGGCAACTTCTGTTCACTGGTTGTGGTATCCATTCATTGCAGTGGGAAAGCTAACATTGCTACAGGGCGATCCCGGCGATGGAAAGTCAACCATGATGATGAATCTGATTGCGGAACTTTCTAAGGGTGGGAAAACACCGGATGGAAAGCCTGTTGGGATGCCGCAAAGGATTATCTACCAGTGTTCGGAAGATGGAGTATCAGATACCATTAAACCCAGACTGGAAAGATGCGGCGCAGATTGTAGAAAAGTAGCTTTTATCAATGAAGAAACATACAGTGGCCTAACGTTGGATGATGAGCGTATCCGTCAGGCAATCATTGAATTTCGCCCACGGCTTGTAGTTATAGACCCGATTCAGGCGTATTTAGGAAGTGATTCTGACCTCCAGATTGCAGGGAGAGCCAGAAAACTGATGCAGCGTCTCGGAATGTGGGCTTCAGTATATGATTGTGCCATTGTGCTGATTGGTCATCTCAATAAGAAAGAGGGAACGAAAGGTTTGTACCGAAGTCTTGGCAGCATAGATGTGGTTGCTGCTGCGCGAAGTGTTTTGCAGGTGGAGCGTGACCAGGAAGATACAGATATTCGTATTGTCCGGCAGATAAAAAACAGTTTGGCTCCGTCTGATGGAGAAATTCGGTTTTCTATAACAGCAGAGATGGGTTTCCAATGGTTGGAGTGCAAGAGCACATTCGTTTCATCGGAACAACCGGAAGTGCCGGAATTTGAGTCAAAAACAGAAAAGGCAGCATATCTGATAAAAAAGTTGCTTTCTGATGGCGATATGAGAGCAAGAGAAATCTATATGCGGATGAAAGATGAAGGAATCAGCCGCAGAACCGCAGAAAATACGAAGAAAGAACTCGGTATCCGAAGTTATCGGAAGATGCGACAGTGGTATTGGAGTATCCATACGGGAGAATGAGGAAAAGTACATGATTATCGGTGAAGTAGAAGCAGTAGACCGTAAGCAAAAAATCAGAGACCGCTATAAGGGTGTAGATATATCGGAATTGGAGGTCATTCCCGCTAAAATCATAGAGAATCTGGAAACGAGTTCTGTGATTCGGCGTGTGGCAGCATATATCCGTGTTTCCACCGATAATGATGAACAGACTTCTTCGTATGAACTTCAGAAAAACTATTATACGGATTATATTCAGGCACAGCCGGGATGGGTGTTTGTCGGAATCTATGCGGATGAGGGTATCAGCGGCACATCTCTGGAACATCGGAAAGGGATGCAGCAGTTGATTGAGGACTGCAAGGCAGGCAAGATTGACCTCGTTCTTACAAAATCCATTGCCCGTTTCGCTCGAAATATCGTTGACTGCCTTTCTGTGATTGAACTTCTGAAAAATCTCAATCCGCCTGTGGGTGTGAAATTTGAAGCGGATAATATCTATACGTTGGACAGCAATGGACGCATGATTTTGACGATTCTGGCATCTGTGGCAGAGGAAGAATCGCATTCCAAATCTATCATTATGAACTGGTCGATTGATCGGCGGTTCAGCCGTGGCCTGTTCCTGACCCCTGCATTGCTTGGATACGATAAAGACGAGGAAGGAAACCTTGTAATTAACCCGGAGGAAGCGCAGACGGTAAAGGTGATTTACTACCTGTACCTGAATGGATATTCGCTTACGGAGATTGCAACCCTTTTGATGGAGTATAGCCGTAAGACGAAGTTGGGGCGTGTGGAGTGGAATCCCGGTACACTTGCAGGTGTTTTGGCAAATGAGCGTCATTGTGGTGATGTACTGGCGAGAAAGACCTTTACACCGAACTTTTTGACGCATAAATCAAAGAAAAACAATAATGATCGGACACAGTATAGGCAGAAAAATCACCATGAAGCCATTGTTTCCAGAGAGGTATTTAATGCTGCCAATCATCTGCGGGCATCCCGCAACTATTCAAAGAAGAACAGACCATTGCCTGTGTTGAGCGTTGTCGAAGATGGAATCTTGCGTGGATATGTGCCTTTTGATAAGGATTGGACAGGCTTTTCGGCAGAAGAATACCGGGAAGCCTCTGAAAGCGTGATGAAAGAACCGGATGCTGCTGTTACTGCGGATGTGAAAAAGCGTCTTGATCTGACGGGCTATGAAGTAGTCAGGGCGCAGTATTTTTCTACCATGCAGAATCCGGCCATGACGATTTCTAATGGACGATTGCGATTTAACACAGCTTGCTTAAAAAAGTTTGAAAATGTGGAATATGTGGAGCTGCTGTTAAATTCTGTTGACCGCTGCATTGCCATTCGCCCTTGTGACAAGAATAATCCAAACGCTATACGTTGGGGCAGACTGAAAGAGGGACGCTGGTGCGCCAGCACTCTGGGATGTCGTGGACTTGCAAAGGCTTTATTTGACATCATGGAGTGGGATGAGGATTTGCGTTATCGGTTCCGTGGTCAGTTTTTGGAGCAGGGTGATAACAAAATGATGCTGTTTGCCTTTGATGAGCCGGAAATGATTAAAGTGGAAGAAATCGTTCTGCCTCCAAAGGAAAACACCGAAGAAGATGAGGGCGAAACGGTCAGAAAGAAGATTTACATTTTCCCACCAGAGTGGGCTGGAACATTTGGACAGCCGATTACAAGTATTGCGCAGGTGGGTATCTTACGGCAGGAGCATTATGCCGGAAACTGGGATGTATTTCGTCCTGCGTCGGAGATAGAGGAAATGAACACATTTACGGCAGAAAGTCTAAATAAGTTGCTCCATGAAGCGGAGAAGATAATGGAAGGATGGACTGATTATAGATGAATGAAGAAAACACAACAATCATGCCGCCAGAGAAGGAGATTGTGCAGGATGATAGAGACGCACGGGCGGAAGAACTAGAAAGTGCCTTTTCGTATGATGGCTACCAGATCGTGCGAAAGGAATTGTTTGCCCATCTGCGTGACCCGGCAATCGTGATTCGTAAAGATAGTATCACATTCAATACGGCCTGTATCACAGGGCTGGAGGATGTGGTCTACGTTCATGTCATGTTCAACAATGATTTGAAGCGTATCGTTGTTCGTGGGTGTGATGAAAATGACAAGGACGCTCTGCGTTGGTGCGTGGCAAAACCGGATAAGCGCAAAAGCCGGAAGATGTCCTGCAAGCCATTTGCGACTTTAGTTTATCAAGAAATGGGATGGGACAGCGAGTGCCGATATAAAATGTTAGGGTACAGGATTACATTTGAGGGTGAAACTCTGTATGTTTTTGATCTTCTTGTGCCAGAAATTTTCCATGAGGGACAGAGAAGAAAAAAGAATGCAGCAGATTCGCAGGATAATGCTGCAGCAACAAAACCTGTGGATAGCCGCAAAGGATTCTACCCAGATGATATTGTGGGAACTTTTGGTGTGCCTGTGGAAGAACACCGAAAAGAATCTGAAGTCCAGCAAATGGATGGGTATGTGTCAATGGGGATTCTGACAGGAAAGATCGTTCCTGAAGCTGGAAAGGACTAATTGTCGGTTGCATAAGGGAATAGTCTGTCCATTTGCGGGAGGTGAGCAGTATGCAGAAAACAGAACAACAGGCAGGACTTGGTATGAGTTTCTGCGAGGAAGAGGGACGAATCACGGTCTTCAGAAAAACGCTGGAAGCGTTAGAATGGCCGTCACACTATCGGTTTCTGTATAATCGCAAAATGAAACAGATAGCTGTACAGGCGTGTGGAGCAGAAGAAGCAGGAGCGCATCGTGTGGGAAAGCCGGATGAATCCAATAGCGGTGAAATCAAGTGTATGGCATTGGTTCGCATGATTTACGGGGATTCTGGGTGGGACAAGAAAATGTCCTATCGGCTGCTCGGAAGAGCTTTCCCACAGCAGCGACTTGTTTCGTTTAAGATAACGGATGCAATGCAGATAGAAAACGGGAGAGTACTAACTGAAATGTGAATCTCACATTAGTTGGTTCTGAAATAATTAGTTGCCTATGATATAACAGTGGCGAAGAATGCAATAATATGGACAACTCCATTCTACGCTGACCGAGGGAACATTGTTTTACGATGTTCGCTTTGACGCAATCGCACCGAAATCTGCGGACAGCACAGAACAGGAAGAAGTCATTCGTCTGATTATCAATGTGGAAGCACAGACAAAATTCAAGCCGGGATACCCATTGACGAAACGGGCAATCTATTATTGTAGCAGAATGATTTCTGTACAGCACGGCCCGATTTTTACAAAATCTGAATATGGGAAGATTCGCAAGGTCTACTCCATCTGGATTTGTACTCAGCCGTCAGATGGTTTTGAGAACACGCTTACCCGGTACTCCATCAAACCCGAACAGTTAATTGGAGAAGCGCAGGAAGAAACCGAAAACTACGATTTGATGAGTGTCGTAATGATTTGTTTAGGCAAGCCAGGGACAGAGAATCATAAGGGAATCCTGAAATTTATGGAAGTGCTGTTATCTTCCACAAGATCAGGTTCTGAGAAAAAGAAGATTCTGGAAGAAGAGTTTGGCGTTGCAATGGGCGAAGAACTGGAAAGAGAGGTGCTTGAAGTGTGCAATCTTAGTCAAGGCGTAAGAGCCGAAGGTCGTGAAGAAGGCCGTCAGGAAGGCAGAATCGAAGGCATCGGAATTGGCGAGATTCGGATGCTGGTTCAGCTTGTTCGAGAGGGTGATTTACCGCTGGAGCGTGCTGCGGCAAAAGCGAAAATGACAGTTGAGCAGTTTAAGGAAACAATGGAGAACACCCCATTACAGGCAGTGTGAAAACAAAATAGCATAAGATAACGGATAGCCCTACAAGGCTCTGATGATTCAAAGAATTGTCAGAAAAGCCTTGTGGGGCTTATTTTTTTTGCTTTTTTTGAGAAATTTTTTGTCCCTATCTTGACATCAGGGGGCTATGTGGGTCTGTCAATTTCGTGCCTGATTGCACAGCACCACACGGTTTGTGCGGTGGATCTGATCAAAAGCAAGGTAGACAGCATCAACAACAGGAAGTCCCCCATTCAGGATGAATACATTGAAAAATACCTGGCGGAAAAGGACCTGGATCTGACCGCCACGCTGGACGGGGAAACGGCTTACCGCGATGCGGATTTTGTTGTGATTGCGGCGCCGACCAATTATGACAGCAAGACCCAGCACTTTGATACCTCTGCGGTGGAATCTGTCATCGACCTGGTCATGAAGGTGAACCCCAATGCGGTTATGGTAATCAAATCTACCATTCCGGTTGGCTACACGGAGCAGATCCGCAAGAAAACCGGCAGCAAGAACATTATGTTCAGCCCGGAGTTTTTGCGGGAAAGCAAAGCGCTGTATGACAACCTGTACCCTTCCCGCATTATTGTGGGCACCGACCCCAACGACCCGCACCTGGTAGAAGCCGCCCATACATTTGCCGGGCTTTTGCAGGAGGGGGCCATCAAGCAGGATGTGGATACCCTGTACATGGGCTTTACCGAAGCCGAGGCGGTCAAGCTGTTTGCCAATACCTATCTGGCGCTGCGCGTGGCCTATTTTAACGAACTGGATACTTATGCCGAAAGCAAGGGCCTGAACACCAGAGATATCATTGATGGCGTTTGCCTGGATCCGCGCATTGGCAGCCATTACAACAACCCCAGCTTTGGTTACGGGGAGTGTGAAATAATATGGACAACCAGAGAAAAGCCTGATTTCATGCGGGTTTGCGCGGCTTGACCTTTTCACCTCAACTTGTTTCTGCTTGCCATGGTGCGTTAGGACCAGCGTGTTTTCAGGGGTTAATGGCTTCTGGTTGCGCTCTATACTTAACCCACCACAGCGAAAGCTGATAGAGCAGAAAACAGAATAAGGAGGTACGAGGACAAGCCTGCGTATAGATTGTTGCTGCAATCTGTATACAGGCTTGTTGTTGTGCTATGAAGTACGCAAGGTGATTCGACAAGGAGGATAAAGATAAATGATGGAAAATAAAACAAAAATTGATCTGAAAAACAAAAGCATTTTTATCACGGGTGTAGCGGGTTTCATTGGTTCCAACCTTGCAAAGCGTCTGCTCTCCACGGTGGAGGGTGTCAAGGTTGTGGGTCTGGACAACATGAACCACTATTATGATGTGCGCCTGAAGGAAGCACGTTTGAACGAATTGGAGCAGTTTGAAAATTTCAGTTTCGTAAAAGGCAATCTGGCAGACAAGGCTGTGATCGAATCTATCTTTGAGCAGTATAAGCCGGAAATCGTAGTGAACCTCGGTGCGCAGGCGGGTGTCCGCTATTCCATTACGAACCCTGATGCCTATGTGGAAGCAAACTTGATTGGCTTCTATAACATTTTGGAAGCCTGCCGCCATTCTTACGATGAGGGGCATACCCCGGTAGAGCATCTGGTTTATGCGTCCAGTTCTTCCGTGTATGGCAGCAATAAAAAAGTGCCTTATAGCACGGATGACAAGGTGGATAACCCGGTATCGCTGTATGCAGCCACTAAGAAATCCAATGAGCTGATGGCTCATGCCTATTCTAAGCTGTATAACATTCCGTCTACTGGTCTGCGTTTCTTCACGGTATATGGCCCTGCTGGTCGCCCAGATATGGCGTACTTTGGCTTTACGAATAAGCTGCTGAAAGGCGAGACAATTCAGATTTTCAACTACGGTAACTGCAAGCGCGACTTTACTTATGTGGACGATATTGTTGAAGGCGTTGTCCGTGTAATGCAGGGTGCGCCGGAGCGCAAGAACGGTGAAGACGGTCTGCCTGTTCCTCCGTATGCAGTTTATAACATTGGTAATCAGAACCCGGAAAATCTGCTGGACTTCGTACAGATTTTGCAGGAAGAACTGATCCGTGCGGGTGTCCTGCCGGAAGATTACGACTTTGAAGCACACAAGAAACTGGTTCCGATGCAGCCGGGTGATGTACCTGTGACCTATGCGGACACGAGCGCACTGGAGCGTGACTTCGGATATAAACCTTCTACCAGTTTGCGCGAGGGTCTGCGGAAGTTCGCTGAGTGGTACGCAAAGTTTTACAAATAAACAAGAAGAATAGGAAAACGAATCCATGAAGTGTGTTGAGGTTTACAAGGAATTATATCATCAGGAGCCGTTTGATGTGGCGTTCTGCCCGTACCGTATCAGTCCACTGGGTGCGCATATCGACCATCAGTATGGAAAAATCAACGGTCTGGCAATCGACAAAGGAATTCACATGGCCTACCATCCGAAACAGAACGGCGTTGTGGAGTTGCAGTCTTTGAATTTTCCGAAACGCGCTCAGTTCTTTGTAAGTGCGGTGCCGGAAGAAAAACAGGGTGACTGGGCAGATCATCTGCGTGGTGCAGCGAAAATGCTGGGGGAGAAGTATCGCCTGAAAGTTGGTCTGTCAGGTATCATCGAAGGCAGCTTACCGATTGGCGGTTTGTCCTCGTCGGCTTCGGTCATTATTTGCTTCTTGTCTGCACTGTGCAAAGTGAATGGCATCCATTTGAAGCCGATGGAAATGATTCTCACCGCAAAGGCAGCAGAAAACCAGTATGTTGGCGTTTCTTGTGGCAAGCTCGACCAGAGCTGCGAAGTTCTTTCTAAGAAAAACCATCTACTGTACCTCGACACGAAAGATGACAGCTATGAACTGATCCCTACCAGCGAGAAGATGAAGCCCTACAAGGTTGCAATTTTCTTCTCTGGTTTGGAACGTTCTTTGAAAAACTCTAAGTACAATCTGCGGCAAGATGAGTGCAAGGCAGCGGCCTATGCACTGATGGGCTATGCAGGGATGGACTACGATACCTTTGCAAACACCCGGCTCCGTGATGTACCGTTTGAGGTCTTTGAAGCCTATAAAGATCGTTTGCCAGAGTTGTGGCGCAGACGTGCAGAGCACTATTACAGTGAGTTCGCTCGTGCCGAAAAGGGTGCAGAACTGTGGCGTAAAGGTGATTTGGAGGGCTACGGTCAGCTTGTTTTTGAAAGCGGAAAATCCTCTATTTATAGCTATGAGTGTGGCTGCGATGAACTGAAAAAACTGTATGAAATCATGACCGATACCGATGGTATCTACGGTGGCCGCTTCTCTGGTGCGGGCTTCAAGGGTTGCTGCATGGCATTGATTGACCCGGACAAGGCCGAAGATATTGAAGCGAGGGTGACAGCAGAGTATCTGAAAGCGTTCCCAGCACTGAATGGAAAGTATAGTTTCCATTTGTGTGAGAGTGCCGATGGCGTGGAACTATAAGGAGAGTACATAGATGAAATGTTTGATTTTGGCAGCGGGCTATGCTACACGGCTTTATCCGCTGACAGAGAATTTCCCGAAACCGCTTCTGAAAGTGGGCGAGAAATCCATCCTTGATTGGTTGGTGGATGATCTGGTGGACACCACCGACATTGACGAATTTGTGGTGATTTCCAATCACAAGTTTGCACAGCATTTTGAGGATTGGAAAAGTAATAAGCAAAAGACGCGGCCTTATGAGATTACTGTGATCGACGATGGTACAAGCACCAATGAAACTCGTCTGGGAGCAGTCAAAGATATTCAACTGGTGGTAGAAAAGCTGAATCTGGCTGATGATTTGCTGGTTATGGCTGGCGATAATGTGCTGGATTTCAGCCTTTCAAAGTTCGTTGATTTTGCCAAGGAAAAGAATACTTCCTGTGTGATGTGCCATGAGGAAAACGAACTGAAAAAGCAGCAGAAAACAGCAATCATCACGCTCGATAACTCGGATCTGATTACGAGCTATGAGGAAAAGCCAAAGGAACCAAAAGGAAATCTGGCTGTGCCGCCGTTCTACTGCTATCGTGCCTGTGATGTAAAGCGGATTCAGGAAGCTCTGGAGAACGGCTGCGGCTATGACGCACCGGGCAGCTTTGCGGCTTGGTTGAGCAAGCAGACACCGATGCACGCTTACGTCATGCCGGGTAAGAGGTATGACATTGGCGATATTAACAGCTATGAGTATGTAAAGAGTGTGTTTTCAAAATAAAAACGCAAAGAGAGAGGAGAAAGTAATCATGAGAGATTTTAAGGATTTGAAAATTGCTGTGGCCGGAACTGGCTACGTTGGACTTTCCATTGCAACGCTGCTGAGCCAGCATCATAAGGTTATGGCAGTGGATATTGTGCCGGAAAAGGTGGAACTTATCAATAGCAAAAAGTCTCCGATTCAGGACGAATACATTGAAAAGTATCTGGCAGAGAAAGAACTGAACTTAACTGCAACATTGGATGCAAAGGAAGCATATAGCGATGCAGATTTTGTTGTTATTGCTGCTCCTACCAACTACGACAGCAAGAAGAATTTCTTTGATACTTCTGCGGTTGAAGCGGTTATCAAGTTGGTGATTGAGTATAACCCGGAAGCAATCATGGTAATCAAGTCTACGATTCCTGTTGGCTTCACTGCAAGTGTTCGTGAAAAATATCACTGCGATAACATTATCTTTAGCCCGGAGTTCCTGCGTGAGAGCAAGGCTCTATACGACAACCTGTATCCGAGCCGTATCATCGTTGGCACGGATGTAGAAAACGCCCGTCTGGTGAAGGCTGCACATATTTTTGCTGAATTGCTTCAGGAAGGCGCAATCAAGGAAAACATTGATACGCTGTTCATGGGTTTTACCGAGGCAGAAGCGGTCAAATTGTTTGCTAATACCTATCTGGCTCTGCGCGTTAGCTACTTCAATGAATTGGATACCTATGCAGAGATGAAGGGCTTGAACACCCAGCAGATTATCAATGGTGTCTGCCTTGATCCGCGTATCGGTACTCATTACAACAATCCCAGCTTCGGCTACGGCGGGTACTGCCTGCCCAAGGACACTAAACAGCTGCTCGCAAATTATGCCGATGTACCGGAAAATTTGATTGAAGCAATCGTGGAATCTAACCGTACTCGCAAGGACTTTATTGCGGATCGTGTGCTTGAAATTGCTGGTGCTTATGAAGCAAATGACAGCTGGGATGAGAGCAAAGAAAAAGAAGTTGTAGTTGGTGTGTACCGCTTGACGATGAAGAGCAACAGTGATAACTTCCGTCAGAGCTCCATTCAGGGCGTTATGAAGCGCATTAAGGCTAAGGGGGCGACGGTCATTATTTATGAGCCGACTCTGAAGGACGGTGAGACTTTCTTTGGATCAGTAGTGGTTAATGATCTGGCTAAGTTCAAGGAAATGAGCCATGCTATCATCGCAAATCGCTATGACAAGTGTCTGGATGATGTGAAGGATAAGGTTTATACGCGCGATATTTTCCGCCGTGACTAATTAGCAGGAGTACGAAGATGAAAGTATGTTTAGTGGGATCGTCAGGCGGACACTTAACGCACTTATATATGTTGAAACCGTTTTGGAAGGATAAAGAGCGGTTTTGGGTTACATTTGATAAAGAAGATGCGCGTAGTCTGCTTGAGGGAGAAAAAGTTTATCCGTGCTATTACCCGACAAATCGTAGTTTGAAAGCATTGGTAAAAAACACCAAAATTGCATGGGATGTTCTGCATAAGGAAAAGCCGGATTTGATTGTTTCCTGTGGTGCAGCAGTAGCCGTTCCGTTTTTCTATATCGGAAAAATGATGGGAGCAAAAGTGGTATACATCGAGGTGTTTGATCGTATTGATAAACCAACTATGACGGGAAAGATGGTTTACCCTATTGCTGATAAATTTGTCGTTCAATGGGATGAGCAGAAGAAGGTTTACCCCAAAGCAGTAAATCTCGGAAGTATATTCTAAGATAGTAGGGGGAGAAAGCCAACATGATTTTTGTGACAGTGGGAACACATGAGCAACCATTTAATCGGTTGATTCAAAAGGTGGATGAATTAAAAAAAGATGGCGTTATAACCGAAGATGTCATTATTCAGACGGGTTTCAGTACATACGAACCAAAATATTGCCAGTGGAGCAAGTTGATTCCGTACCAGCAAATGATTAAGAATGTAGCAGATGCGCGCATTGTAATCACCCACGGTGGCCCAGCAAGTTTTATTATGCCGCTTCAGATTGGAAAAACACCTATTGTTGTGCCACGGCAGCATCAGTTCAATGAACACGTTAATGACCATCAGGTGGAATTTGCACGAAATGTCGCAAAACGGATGGGAACGATTATTGAAGTGGAAGATATTGAAACCCTTGGAGATGTTATAACCAATTACGATCGGATTGTAGCAGGCATGGGTCATGGGATTAGCAGCAACAATGCAAAATTCAATGAGGGCTTGGAGTCAATCGTAGATGAGTTGTTTAACAAGTAAAGAAAGGCAACGAACATAATGAGCAAAATCAAAGTTACCTTTGTAGAAACAAATTGTAAAAAGAATGGCCCAATCAAACAGACACTGAATATTATTCGCAATATGGACAAAGAGGTCTTTGAGCCTAGTCTGGTAACTGTGTGGCCGGAAGATGCAGACAATTCAATGATTGATGAGTATAAAAAGCTGGGTATCCCCGTACTGTCTGCAAACATGAGCAAGAAAAAGTCTGTTCTCTTTGGAAAGAAAGAGGTTGGACAACTTTTAGAGCAGTTGCAGCCGGATATTGTGCAGGGTGTCGGTATGCCGCCGTACAGAATGACGCTCGGCTATAAGAGAGCAATTCACTTTGTCACGCTCAGAAATTATTGCTATGAGGATTATCCTGACTACTATGGGAAAATTCCCGGAACAGTTATGGCCTTTCTCGATTTGAATTTGATTAAGAAACGTATGGCAGCAGGCGAACCTTTCGTGACGTGTTCTGAAAGTTTGACAAAAATGTATAGAAGCCGTCAGAATATGGAGATTCCGTATATCCGCAACGGCGTGGATGTGAGCCAATATACAAAAAGAAACTGTGACGAAATAGATGACGTGCGGAGAAAACTTGATTTGCCGTTAGGAAAAGTCATCTATGTGTATAGCGGTGGATTTATCGACAGAAAAAATCAAAGAGAAGCCATTACCGCATTTTTGGCAATGAAGAAAAATGCAGATGCAGTTTTACTTCTGCTTGGTGATGGAACGAATTTTGAAGCACTGAAAGACGAGTTTTCTAAGAATACAAATATTTTGTTCCGGGGTAAGGTGTCCAACGTAAATGAATATCTCCATGCTTCTGATGTTTACTTGGCAACAAGCAAGTCCGAAGGACTGCCTAATGGCGTTTTGGAAGCGATGGCTTGCGGCTTGCCGGTGCTTCTGTCAGACATTCCGCAGCACATGGAGGTTTTGGAAGCAGACCCCCAGTGTGGTCATTCCTATAAACTTGGGAATGCTAAGCAGCTTTCAGCCTTGATGGATCAGATGATGGATGAGAACCTGTTTGAAATGGGCGAAAGAAGTTATACCGCTGTTATGGAAAATTTCACGGCAGAGGGTATGAGCAAGAGGTATCAGAATTTGTATTTGAAACTGATGAATAAGGGTGGAAGATAAAATGAAACTTTCTGAGTGGAAATTATATAGTATTTATGCTTTGGGACATATTCTGCAAGGTAGTCCCGAAGCTGATGAAAAATATCTCAAAATTTTATTTAAGTATCTGATGGGGAAAGAGTGTAACTTTGATAACCCTCAAACATATAGTGAAAAGTTGCAATGGTTGAAGATTTATGACAGAAATCCTCTTTATACCCAACTTGTCGATAAATATGAAGTACGGAAGTTTATTGAAGAACGAATTGGAAGTGAACACCTGATTCCATGCCTTGGCGTATGGAATCACTTTGACGAAATTGACTTTAACAAACTTCCCAATCAATTTGTTTTGAAGTGTACACATGATTCGGGCGGTTTGATTATCTGCAAAGACAAATCGACATTAGACTTAAAACAAGCACGAAAGAAAATTGAACATTGCCTTAAAAGAAATTACTTCCTCAATCATAGAGAATGGCCGTATAAAGATGTCAAGCCTAGAATTATTGCAGAGGAATATACGGTGGACGAATCTGGCTACGAGCTAAAAGACTATAAGATTTTCTGCTTTAATGGTGAACCGAAAGCAATGTTTATTGCAACAGATCGTGGAACGGATACTAAATTTGATTTCTTTGATACAGAGTTTCACCATCTGCCCTTTACCAATGGCCATCCTAATGCGGACAAGGAGATAAAGAAGCCAGAAAATTTCGATGAGATGCTTCGCATTGCGGGCATACTTTCAAAGGGAATGCCAGAGGTGCGGGTAGATTTGTACAATGTCAATGGAAAAATTCTTTTTGGTGAGATGACATTTTTCCATTGGAGCGGATTGATGCCTTTTGAGCCGGAGGAATGGGATTACAAATTTGGCAGTTGGATTGAATTGCCGGAGGTTAGATAATGGGTGTATTAAATAGTAGCCGTAAAGCGATGAAAGGCTTCATAGAGAAAAGTTACAGTATGGGTCAACTTCATGGAGAAATGAAGAAAATCAATGATCCTAGGCGACAGAACTTAATCGAAACAGTACACTTGACGAAAGCAGAAGAGAATAAAATTGATACATTGTTTGTTTCTACTTATGGCAAAAAGATTAAATATGATTGGCATAGGCTGTATCAATCTTTTACAGGGAAATTTGATGAAAACTATTTTCCGGAATATCTTTTTTCAAGTGTGTTAGAGCCAAAGATGAATCCGATGGATTATCGCTATGTTCTTGATGATAAACTATTGCTTCCATTGTTTTGTGTGGGCGTAGATCACGTCAGAACACCGCGTACATACTATTCAGTATGCGATGGCATTTGCTTTGATGAAGAAAAAAATATTGTGGATTTGAAAAATGATAATTTTAATGGGGGGGGGGTACAGAGGCAATAATAAAACCTGTTCAAGATACATCATCAGGTGTTGGTGTTGAGAAAATAAAAGGAATAGAAGCGATAAAGAACAATCTGCAAGAGAAAGCAGCAAAAAAGGGTACATATATAGTACAGGAATGTATCACTCAAAATGAACAACTTGCCATGTTGTATTCAGAGGCAGTCAATACATTTAGGGTTATTACATATCTTTGGGACGGAGAAGTTTTCCATGTGCCGCTTGCATTAAGAATAGGACAAGGCGGTAGCTATTTGGATAATGCTCATGCTGGTGGAATGTTTATCGGTGTAAATGACTTGGGTGAACTGAATGATGAGGCGTTTACAGAATTTGGAAAAAGATATAAAGAACATCCTGATACACACACCGTATTCAAGGGGTATAAACTTAACTTTGTACCTGAACTTATCAAAACAGCGAAGAAGCTACATCTGAATGCCCCGCAGCTCGGAATTATTTCGTGGGATTTAACAGTTGATCAAAATGGAGTGTTTGTTCTGATAGAAGCAAATACGAGAGGACAGAGTATATGGTTCCCTCAAATGGCAAATGGTATGGGTGCATTTGGAAAAAATACTGCGGAAATCCTAAAATTTATAGCTCAAAAATAGAGGAGGATTAAAACAAGGTGATAAAAAGCGTGATTTTTGTTACTGGCTCATTGGCTGACGGTGGGGCAGAAAAGGTAATGTCAATTTTAGCATCGGGCTGTGCAGAGCTTGGAGCAGACGTTACGCTTGTGGTACTAAGACCAAAGAAAATCGTATATCCTGTGTCTGATAAAGTCAAAATAGTTCAATTTACAGATGACGGAAAACTAGCAACTATAAAACGCATAAGAAAGCTGCATAGGGTGCTGAAAGAATCAGCTGCAGAAGTAGTGATTCCGTTCCTTCCCATTATTTCGTTATATACAATGATTGCAAATATTGGGTTGAGAAAAAAAGTAATCATGTCTGAAAGAGCTGATCCGCGAGCTCAGTTCAACAATTTGCCATGGAAAGATAAAATTGGAAATTTCTTTATGAGAAAATGTGGCCTTTTTTCTTTGGCAGATTGGATGGTTTTTCAAACCCCAGATGCACAGTCATACTATTCTGAAAAAATTCAGAAAAAGAGTTCGATCATTCCGAATCCGTTGGATATTGATAAACTCCCAGAAAGATACGATGGAGAACGTGAAAAACGAATTGTTGCTGCCGGTCGTTTTTCCGAGGAGAAAAATTTTGCACTTCTAATAGATGGATTTGCGACTTTTCATGAAAGCTTCCCAGACTATACACTTACAATATATGGGGAAGGTGCACTGAGGAAAGATTATGAAATGCAAATACAGGAACTTGGGCTAGGTGGGAGTGTGAAACTTCCCGGATTTGCGTCAAATCTACCTGAAGAAATCAATAAAGCAGCCATGTATATTTCAACATCGAATCATGAGGGAATTTCTAATTCGATGCTGGAAGCATTAGGAATGGGAATTCCGACTATCGTAACCGATTGTCCAGTAGGAGGATCAAAGATGTTTGTACATACGGGAGATAATGGTGTTCTTATTCAAATGGAAAATAAAAATGATTTGGTCAGTGCAATGACATTGATTGCAACGAATAGCAGGTATGTAAAGCATATTTCAAATAATGCAATAAAAATTCGTGAGCAGTTAGCTGCACCTAATATTTGTCAGAAATGGCTGCAATTACTTTGATAAGGAGATAAGATGTGGGATATTAAAAGCGTAATATTATATCTTGTGATGGCGTCAATAGGCTACTTTTGTATATCAGAGGAAAGAAGAAGCATTCAAAATGGAGTAAGAAGGCGCTTAAAAGTTTCCTATGCAATTCTGTTTTTTGTGTGGCTTTTCCTAGCTGTATACCGATATGTTGGATATGAGAGCGGCATAATTATTGGAGGTAATGATGCCCCTACATATATAGATTATTTCCAGACGTGTCTAGCTGGTAAAGGAAATAATATCTATTTTGTGCGGACAGAACCATTGTTTCAGATAATGACTAAGGCGGTAAGAACTATTACGTCTAACTACCATGTGTACTTCGCACTCATTTACGGACTGATAATATTTAGTTATTTGCGCTTTATAGATGAGTTTGACCTCCTACAAAGCAATAAAACTCCGCTGTTTATGCTTGTGTTCCCGTTTATTCAAAGCTTTTGCGCGATACGCACACATATAACTATTGCATTGATTTTATTGGCGATAGTTGCTTTGAAAAATAGAAGAAATATTTTAATGTGGGGACTACTTATTGCGAGTGTTTTTATTCAGAGAGCAAGTTTAATATATGCAATCTTTCCGATTTTCTATTTTTATTATAAAAAGAATAAGATGACGATGAAAAAAGCAACAGCTTTTATTATTATCGGATGTGCTGTTGGATATATCGGGAAGAAAGTTATTATTGGTGGCAGTATTGGGTATTTAACAGGAGGGGTGTATGCAAATTATGCAAGTGCATCATCATCTGCGGGATATTTATTCGACTACATAAAGCTAATTGTTGAGCAAGTAATCATTGATGGGTATATGATTCTGTCCTATAAAAAAGTAAATGGACAACTGCAAGAAATGGAAGAGTTGGAAAAAGAAAAACTTCGGATGCTTCAAATGATGTGCTACTTCGATTTGATGCTAATTCCAATATGCTACATTTTAGGGATTTGGCGTGGAGCGAGCTATTTCTTTTTGCCTCGTCTTTTGATTTTAGGATATATAATAACCGACTTTTCGAGAAAAATATCGAAAAATTCTCGAAAAGCATACTATATGATAGTTAAAGTGGCAATGCCCATTTGGTTGGTGCTTCGACTATTTACAGTATATGATGTATCTGGGCTGATGCCATATTATCTTGACTTTAGGCTGTAATGTAAATGTTTATGAGGAAACCTAAGTATTACCACTCATAATAACTGGATTTACAGAGGAGAACTGGAAAAATGAAAATTAGAAAAAAGGATATTCAGTTTTTTTTGGTGGGCTGTGGATTGCTATTTGTACCGAGCTTACTAAGAGTGGGAATGTTGAAATCTCAATGGGCATTAGTAAATGTATTATCATGGATAGGAATTATTCTGCTGACACAGAGATATTATGGGGGGGGGGGCAGAGTAGTATTATCTAAAGATGGAAGCAATGGAGTTACAAATCCATTATTGATAATAACGCTAATAATCCTTTTTCTGATTGAAGGAATGATGCTCCCGTATTTTTCGGCTGAATCAAAGATTAAGTACATCTATGCAACGATTCTTCCATGCTATATATTATATGTTTCCTTGCCAAGACAGGAAATCATTCGATATTTTAAAATGTTTGCAAAGTTATTAACCATTGCAAGCACGGTTGTTGTTTTGTGTGGTATTTTTGATACCTTTATTGGTACGAGCATTGGAAAGACAATAGCAGAATTTTCGGCGGCAGATTCATTGATTGAATCTATTCGTCAAGGACGGATGGTTTCATATTTTGGGCATCCGTTGTTGACAAGTGAAGTTATGATTTTGTGCTTTTCATTTAATACATTGGTAAATTACTGCATAGAGAAAAAAACAGTAACAGAGACAGTATACTATTCAATAGTAAGTGTAATCGGAATAGGATTCTGCGGAAGCAAAACGGGACTGATATTGATTGCAATAGAGTTTGCACTGCTGTATGTCAATAAGAAAGGAATAAAATATTTTATTCTAGTCGCCGCGGCTGTTTATTGGGCCTATGGTTATGGACTATTGGATACAGTGATCGGACGATTCTTGGATGGCTTCAAATCAGGAGATTTAACAACAGGAAGAAACACTGCATTAGCCCTACTTATGAGAAATGGATACTTGCATTTTAATTTTTTAATGGGTCATGCAGGAGCAGATTTATCGGAAAGAATGATTGCTGCGCTGGAGTATCCACCATTAAGATGGGCATATCTATTTGGAGTGTGGTTTTCAGTGGTAATGTGCATCATTTTATTTTTGACCCCAGCAATGATGATACTTAAGAACAAAAATATTAAAATTTTTATTGTTCTGATTATACTAATTCTCGATGTGAACAGTTATAACGGGATTACGACGCAATCTGATCAGATGTTGCTTTATTGTGTTTCGGTATTTTTGTTACTGAATTTAAGCTATGCGGTAAGAGGAAATGGAAATGAAGATATGTGTTCTAGTACAAAATCTATATACACTAGGAGGTATCCAACGAGTTGTAACTACAATTTTAAATGAACTTGTGAATGACGAAAATTACGACATAACAGTTGTGATGCCTTTTAAGATGAGCGGGGAGAAACTTTTCAAAATTGATGAACGTATTAAGCTGAAAAATCAAGAAGAACTATCTGTGAATCGAGAACATAAGCCCGTAAGATATATTTTTGCATTAAACAAAAGAATTGGATTTTTAGATAATGGTATAGCACTTCCATTTGTCCTAAACAATCGAATCGCACTACAGGAAAAAGAAAAGTACATAAAATATTTCAATGAAGAAAATTTTGATGTTGTTATTGGTGCGGGCATTGAATATAGTCTGCTTTTGGGCGAAATCAAGAAAGATATATCAGCAAAAACTATAGGATGGCAACACAGTACATACGGTTCATACTTTGAAAAAAGAGGAGCAACTGGATATGGATTGATGAAATATGTAAAAAAATGTTATTCAGCGTTGGATGGCATTTGGGTTTTGACAAATTCTGACAAAACAGAATTTGATAACAACTTGGGTATAGAAAGCAAAGTACTCTATAATCCACTTCCGAAAAATGACAGCGTTAGTACAACGTATGAAGAAGGATATGTCTTGTTTGCTGGGAGACTGGAACGAGAGCATAAAGGGTTGGACTACTTAATTGATGTAATAAAAAAGATTTCAGAAGAAGTCCCGAAGTTGAGAGTGACTATTATTGGAGACGGACCATCACATAATTGGCTAAAAGCTGAGATAGAAAGAACTGGATTAGGGGAGAAAGTTAACCTATTGGGAACAACAGATAATGTTTATCAATTCTATGGCAGGGCGTCAGTAATGGTCCAGACTTCTCGATGGGAGGGCTTTGGAATGACAATACTAGAAGCTATGTCTTGCGGTATTCCAGTAGTGGCATTTCATAATTACGGCCCAGACGAAATAATTAGAGACTCGGTTGATGGATACCTTGTAGATCACTTCGATACAGAAGCATTTGCAAAAAAAGTTGTGGAAATATTAAAGCAGCCTGAACAGCGAAAACAAATGGGAAAATGTGCAATTGAAAGATCACAGGATTTTAGCTTGGAAAAGGTGCTTCCACTGTTTAAACAATATTTAGAGGAAGCAGCGAAGGGATTATAACATGAGCAAGCCATTGAGCAAAAAGAAAGCATCTATGCTAAATATGGCACTTATGGGAGCATATCAGATCGTGACGGCATTATTCGGATTCGTTTTGCCAAGCATGATTTTGAACACCTATGGTGCAAGTTTACATGGTTATACAACAACTGTTTCTAATATTATGAGTTATGTAGCACTTGTTAATGCGGGATTGGCTCCTGCAGCAGTGCAAGCCTTATATACGCCTCTTGCTAAAAAGGACACATATAGATTAAACCAAGTTTTGAATGCTATTGACCATTTCTATACAGTTTCGGGATGCCTTTATACGATAGCGATAGCAATAATTGCGAGCGTATTACCGTTTGTTTTGTCAAATCAGTTGCCTCCGATACTTATTGTGCTTTTGATGATTGTGATAGGCGCAAGTAGCACATTAGAATGTTTCATTTATAGTAAGTACAAAGTTCTCTTACAAGCGGATCAGAGGCTATTTGTGGTTTCTGTTGCCGATACCATAATGTATTTTGTTCGTGTTGGGCTTCAGGTGATTTTGATTTGGGCTAAGGCAAGCATTGTGATCGTAATGGCAATTCCTGCGGTTATGGTTATCTTTAGAATGATGATTTTGTCCATATACTGTCGAAATAATTATCCGGGACTGGATAAAAAGGTCGTGAGGGATAACTCAGCACTGTCAAAAAGATGGTCTGCGATGGCCCATCAATTAGCAGGTTTGGTTGTTTATAATACCGATGTTACGTTATTGACGCTATTTGGAAGTCTTGTGCAAGTTAGTATATACTCTGTCTACAATTTGGTCTTTCAAAAACTGTATGAACTGTTGACGAACATTTTTTCGTCTGGAACTTTAGCGAGTTTTGGACAGTTGATGAGTGAAAATAAGAGAGAGTCCCTACTGCGAAATTATGATTTGTATGAATATGGTTATTATATTATAATAACATTTGTCTATGGTGTTTCAGCATCAATGATTTTGCCATTTGTGAGTGTTTACACGAAGAAATATACAGATATTCCTTATGTGGATGTAAAGCTTGCTGTCCTGTTTATGTTGATAGGCTTTGCGAATAATATACGAATTCCTTGTTTGACAATGATTAACGCAGCAGGGCATTTCAAAGAAACGCAATGGAGAGCAATTTTAGAAGCTGTAATAAATATTACGGTTTCCCTTTTGCTGATTAAACCATTAGGTATGTATGGTCTGCTGATTGGAACTATTTGTTCTTTTGCTTATAGAACAACGGATATTATCTATTACTCACATAAGCATATTCTAAATATATCCTGCAAAAAATCCGTTTTAAGGGTGTTGAGAGTTGCGCTAGTAATTGCTATTAATGTGATACTGTATAAGTTGTTGGTTGGAAAATATATTATGAATGGTTGGGGTGAGTGGATTATGTATGCTGTAATTGCAAGCATAATAGTACTTGTGACGACTGGACTTATATATTTTATTACAGAAAAAAAACAGTTCTTGGCTTGTATGAATTTGATAATTAAAAGAAAAGTTAAGCGTTGATGGTTAAAAGGAGAGAAAATGAACATTAAAGCTGTTGTGTCCAAAGCAGAAAACCATATTTATTGGAAAAAGATTGAATGGGGATTCTATGACAAAATGGATGATGAGTCATTTTTGAAAATGGCTTACAAAAGAAAATTCGGAAAAGAATTGGATTTGAAAAATCCTGTGACCTTTAATGAAAAGCTTCAATGGCTGAAACTTCATGATCGAAAGCCGGAGTATACAACGATGGTTGATAAATATGAAGCAAAAGCTTATATTGCTCAAAAAATTGGTGAAGAGTATGTGGTTCCAACATTAGGTGTTTGGGAAAAATTTGATGATATTGACTTTACAAAGCTTCCGAATGCGTTTGTTTTGAAATGTACACACGATTCTGGTGGATTGGTTGTTTGCAAGGACAAAAGCAATCTAAATAAAAAGGCGGCAAAAAAGAAAATAGAGAAATCTATGAAAACGAACTACTACAAAGGAGGACGTGAGTGGCCGTATAAAAATGTAAAGCCGCAGATTATTGCTGAGGAATACATGGAAGATATATCAGGTAATGGATTGACAGACTACAAATTTTATTGTTTTAATGGTGTTCCTAAATATCTCTATGTTTCAAATGGAATGGATAACCATGAAACTGCTCGGCTGAGTTTTTTGACAATGAATTGGGAAAAAGCTCCGTTTGGACGATCTGACTATCTTGAATTTGAAGTTCTTCCTCCGAAGCCCACAAAGTTCGATGAAATGGTGAAAATAGCAAAATCTTTATCCGGTGGGCATCCATTTCTACGGGTTGATTTATACGAGATAAACAATAAAGTGTACTTCTCAGAGCTGACGTTTTCCCCATGTGGTGGTTTTATGCCGTTTGTTCCTGAAGAATGGGATGCAAAGCTTGGAGAAATGGTGAATATAAGAAAAGTGAAGTGATTATTAAAGATAATGCTAGAAAAGAAAAACTATTACGGAATAGATTTATTAAAGTTTATAATGGCAGTGTGTGTGGTCGCTATTCACACTCAGCCGCTTTATAGCATACAGTCTATAGTTGTGCAACGATTATTTGACACGATTACTAGTTTGGCTGTGCCATATTTTTTCTCAGTATCGGGTTTTCTTCTGTTTTCAAAAATTGATGCGAATATATTAAGCAGGAAAAGTATGGAGGTGTGTAAGAAGTATCTATCAAGAGTACTCTCATTATATGTCATTTGGAATATTATTTATCTGCCAATAACTATTTTTGGATTCAAGGAAAATAATATGTCATTTGCGAGATACGTACTCGATTGTATAAGAGGATTTCTCTTTATAGGCCAACAATTTTACTCATGGCAACTTTGGTATTTACTGTCTGTGTTTTTTGTGATTGCTTCAATTTGTATTATGGCTGAACATAAAATCAAAGATAAAAATATATTTAAGATTATGATGGCCATATTTTTAATGGGGGGGGGGTATAGGAGTACTAACGACAGTTGATTTCTCAGAATATAGAAAAATAGAGATGGTAATTAAGTGCATCAAATTTATATTTGGAAATGGGAGAATTCTATCTGGATTTGGTTATATAGCAGTTGGATGGATTGTTGCTAAAAAGAAAATATTAAGTGGGCGGATTAGCATAATTCTTGGCCTAATATTATTGGGAGCATTATATTTAGCAGGGGATACATGGGGGTTTTTGTTAAAGTTTTTGATTGCTGAAATTTTGTTGAGTGCTTCCTGTAAAGTAACATTGCCGCAGCATCCAATATGGGAACATATGAGATATGTTAGTGAAATAATCTATTTTACGCATATGTGGGTGGCGTTTAGTTATACACTGATATTTCGTGAATTTAGATACTATGGAGCAGATATTTTCTTCGCATCTACATTGATTCCGATAATTTTATACTATATTCTATATCGCTCACATATGCTGAGCAAAGTAAAAACAATCTTGTAATAATATGGAAAATCCGTAGGGATCATTCTTGCCCCTACGGATTTTTTATGTTACAAAGATAAATTTTTTAGTCAGTGGCAACATCAAACTGAAAATGTGCCGGAAGGTTGAACTGTTTAATAAACGCATGGTGCTGGGCGTGATAGTGCCGTAGATCGTATCCCAGATGATGCAGTTCCAGCAACTTCACCAGCACCAGATTGAGGTGAATCCGCTTGGCCGCAGAAATCTGCGCCGCGTCCAACCCGCGCTTCGTCATTTGATAGACTTCATCACTGTCCAGCATCAGGTGGGATGTAAAAGCGTTATGCTCGTATAGAAGGATGTGTTTGTCCTTAATGGTCAGAAACTTGTTCAGAGTATGCAAGTCCATAAGAAGCTGATGCTCCAGATAATGTCCGAGGGCATAGCCGCACACCATCTGCTTTGTCTGTTTGTCCAGCTGGCGATTGATAAGAATCAGTGGCTTATCAAAATAGAGCGAAAGTAAACCCAACATATCTTTAATGTGAGATGTTTCACTGATGTCCAGACTGCAACTGCGCGCGATCTGTTTGATGTTGCGAGTTCCGGCATTTTGGACAAGTTCGTTGGCGGCTTGGTGAATAAATGCAGAATCCATAATGTGATCTTCTTCCGGGGATAGCATAGTGAATAGAACAGTGGTTCACAGGTTCATTATTCGTTCCTTTTCTCGTTTTTGTTCTCGGTACTTAAAATAGGCTTTGTGCATTTCATACATGATGCCGTCCATATCCTGTGGGGTCAACTCTCCGCTGGCAAATAGCTCAGTAAGCTCAAATGCGAGATGCTGGGCTTCTATTTTGCCCTTTTTTCCGTAGGCTTCGGCGGCACGTTCAATAAATAAAGACTGATCCGGCTGTAAATAGGTCAGAGGTACATGGAATATATCGGCCATCTTTTCAAGCATTTCAATACTGCGAGGGTAGCGGCCATCACGCTCCCATCCGATGATCGTTCTTTTGTTGATACCCAGACATTGTGCCAATTCGTCCTGTGTTAAAGAATGTTTCTTTCGTAGATCGCGAACTTTCTCTCCAAATTTCATGTTTGCAACCTTTCTATGGCGTAGTTATCGTGCTGTAACAATGTACAAAGGAATTTGTAAATATTCAATCTGGAAGATGCAATGAATTTTCACATTTTCCTCTTGACACAGCGACACGACTTGCTTATAATATATGCTATATTCTATCATCTTTTGGATTATTATACCGTAAAAAACGTAAATATGCAAGCCGAAAAAGGTGAAAAAAGAGCGGAAGTTCAAAAGGTGAAATTGAATAGAAGAAAAAAGAAACTTAAACCAACACAAAGGAGGCCGTGAGAAGATGAGCAACGGAGAACATGAAATCCGCACCCCAAAAGGGCTGCGGATCGGGAATCGCAGTGTCGTTGATGGAAAGAATATGCTTCAGATCAAGCGTGGTGGCTGTGAAGATTATATTTCTGCTGAATCTCTGGTGGAGTGTATTCACGGCCTTCCCGTGAAGAGTATCGAATTTTTCACAGCAGAGAACCAACGGAAAGAAGCCTGAAGCAGAGTGCTTCATCGACACTGAAAGCGCAGAGGTGGAATCTTAGGCGGCACCTGGTTAGCCGACCAGCTCCACCAGACGTTCTTTTGGGTCTACAATATAATATCTGTTTGTTAGAGCGATACCGTAGCAATATGTGATATAGGCCGGAACAGAATGAGCGAATGCAGCGCAGTAGTGCGCCTGCAAGTAGTTCATCCTGTTCCGGCCTTTTTATTTTTCAAAATTTTTTGAAAAACTGTATTCCAAAACGGCTCTGCGGATTCCTATTAGTATAGGAGCATCAGACAAATAGAAAGCAGCAAAAGGAATCTTAGATTCCCGTTCAAAAAAAAACGGGTGAATCTGGGATGATTTTTGCTGCTTTTTTCAGTTCACCCGAAGCCGAAAGGCAGAAAGGTGGACAAAATGCTTACATTGAAAAAGGTCAAGGAACTGGTAGAAGCACCTTCCCATGCAAAGCGCACTCCTTCTCCCAAGATGCTTTTCGAGGAAGGTATCGTGCTGCTTCGCAGGGAATTTGATCAGGGCAGTCATCTAACGGTCTACAACAGCGGTTATGTTTTGTTTTCTGCAGGGAAGCGAAACACCGTGTTCCATATCCATGACTGCTGTGGAGACTATGCCTACGATGCAGCAGAGGGTAAGGGCGATGTGATCGAGGAAGAGTATTTTGAAAACTGCGAGTGGCATATCCGTGCTTTGTTTGAGGGTGAGCGGAAGATGGAAGATAATCAGGCAAAGTGCGAGGGTGCAGGGCGAAGCAATGTGTGCGTTTCCTACCACGCATTATCGGAGGACTGGAGTGAGATTGCTGACCGCACGATCAATATGTTGGAAAAGATTATTGAGAATGAAGCTGTTCATGCGATGCTGGCTGTTCTGACAGATAAACAGCGTGACCTCATCCATCAGCAGTTTGTTCTTGGAAAGACCCATCAGGAAATTGCAGACGATATGGGAATATCGCGTGGGTCGGTAACAAGAGCGGTAAATCAGGCTCTTGAACGGATTCGCCGGAAATTTGATTTTGAAGCACATTATGAATTGGCAGCGGGAGGTTTGGCATGAGAGGGGAACGTCAAATGAACAAGAACTCACAGCGGTTAGAGGACGGTGCAAGCGGTTCTCCTTATGTAAATAGGTGTGGCGAGTATACCATCGAGGTCGAATTTGCTGGTAGCAGTTCTCTGGAAAGCTGCATTGCAGCCTATCTCAATGAAAAATATCGAATTACATAAAAACAAAACATTCGATTTTACGTCAAAAACTGATGACCTGGAGAAAAAATCAAAAATTTCTAAAATTTTTTTTGAAAATTGTATTCCAAAAAGGCCCTGCGGATTCCTATTAGTGTAAGGGGTACACAAAAGAAACCTCTCACAAAAGCTCTTTGAAAACTGAATAAGCCATCCCAGAGAGATACTTCTGC
>CDZP01040097.1_pt1 | contig 98761 bp, 68 predicted proteins | sample 554941 | NCBI WGS metagenome assembly CDZP01 (sample SAMEA3182064, study PRJEB8094) | gut metagenome | biome: human; feature: gut; material: Stool; isolation source: human stools | place: Canada | collected 2013-01-28
CCGTAGGGGCGGACCTATGTGTCCGCCCAGCGGAAACACGATGCGTTTCCATCCCATCCACGGCGAATTCGTAACACCTACCCCAGACAAACACATAGGTCCCCTATGGCAACCTAACATTGGTTGCCCCCTCCGGATCCGGCACGGCTCCAGATGCATTGCTTTGGTCCACCCCGTCCATGGATTGGAAAACCAGGCCGATTGGAGAAGCGATCGTCATCCAATTGGTTGACTTTTCCCCTTCCGGCATGCATAATGGTGGTATCAACACCAAGGAGGACCTTCCATGGACAAACGCTTTGACCTGACCCCATTGGTAGACAGCCTCTCCAACTCCTTTGCCCGCCGTCTGGGCCTGAACCGGAGGGGATTCCTCCATCTGCTCCAGGCCTGTCATTTTGAAGAGAGGATGCAGCAGTTCCAGGGCCAGCGGACCCAGTGCGGCCCGCTGCTGACGCTCTGCCGACCGATTCTGGACCAGCTCTGCCCGGAGCCGGAGGAGGGGTGGCTTCGTTTCTGCTACGAAACCCTGGCCGCAGGCCTGTTCCCAAATCCATCCCGCCCCCTGGTCACCACAAAAGAGCGGACCGCCATGGAGTTCTATCTGCAACTTTTGGAGTGGCTCCTGGCCCAAGAGCGGAACTTCTGCCCCTTTGACCCCCTGCTGGACCCTCATTGGGCCAGTCCGGAGGAGCTGGCAGGCAGCCGCTTGCCCCAGGAATACGCCGCTTTTCGCCGGGCAGTTCTCCGGGACCGTTTCCCCACCCTGCTGCGCATTGGCCGGGACTGCATGCCCTTTGATCCGGCCAGCCATACCATCGGCGTGAACAACGTGGCCGTACATACCGCCCAGTTGGCCCAAAAGGCCGGGCTGAAGGTGGACATCCCCCTGGTCAGCGCCGCCTCCCTCAGCCACGACATCGGCAAATTTGGCTGCCGGGGCAAAGACGCCCCCCGGACCCCCTACCTGCACTATTACTTCACCTGGCAATATCTGGCGGAGCAGGACCTGCCCCACATTGCCCATGTGGCCGCCAATCACTCCACCTGGGACCTGGAGTTTGAAAATCTACCCATAGAATCCCTTCTGCTGATTTACGCCGACTTCCGGGTCCGGGCCCTGCGGGATGAAGCCGGGAAGGAATTCACCCGGATCTACTCCCTGGCGGATTCCTATTCCATCATCCTGTCCAAGCTGGCCGACGTGACCCCGGAAAAACACCGGCGGTATGCCACCGTTTACGCCAAGCTCCGGGACTTTGAGAGCTTTTTGGCATCCCGGGGGGTGTCGCCGGACATGGCTGTACAAGAGGCTCTGGCCGTAACGCCCAAAGCACCCGCCCTGTGCACCGGCGAGGAGGCCATCTCCGGTCTCCGGCACCTCACCTTTGACAACAGCCTGCGGCTCATGGACACCTTCAGCACAGACGCCTCCTTTGAGCAGCTGCTGGAGCAGGCCAAAAGCGAGAAAAATCTCCAGCGCATCCGCACCTACCTGCGGCTGTTTGAAGAGTACAACAGCTACATGCCCCGGCACAGCAAGCGCATGACCCTGAATTTCCTCTATGAGCTTCTGATGCACCGGGAGGGGGATGTGCGCCGCCGGGCCGCCCGGCTCATGGGCCGCATCCTGGCCAACAGCGGTCCTTCCTACCGCAAGGAGCTCCCTGCCGACGCCCCGGCAACCGCCTATGCCCCCACCCTTATGGGGTACTTTGCCGAGGCCGAGCGGCTGTGGGACGAGGAAATCCAGCTGTGCCTCCACCCCGACCGGAAAATCTCCCCCAAGCACGCCCAGCGCATTGCCGACAGCCTGAAGGTCATCACCGAGAGCCTTTTCTCCGTCTGCTCCGATTACGACGCCCAGATCATGGCCCGGCCCCTGCTGCGCCGCCTGCCGGAAGCCCAAGAGGAGGAGCGGGAGGCTCTGGTAAGCGCCCTGACCCACGTACCCGTCTCGGCTCTGGAGCCGGAAAGCCTGTCCACCCTGCTGGAGACCCTGACGGACCTTCTCCAGACCGGGGATGTGCCGCTGCAGCTCACCATCTTCCGCTGCTTCCAGGCCATGCTGGAGCAGTCCCCTGCCCTGAGCGCCCGGCTGGAGCCGGTACTCGCCCGGTTGGACGCTGGGGATTCCTTCGCCGTATCCTATGAGCGGACGGTCCTTTTGAACCGGCATTGCGGCCATCAGGATCCCCTGCCCCAGGCGGATAGCAGCGAACTTTTCCTCAGCAATCTGAAGAATGCCCTGCACTGGACGGTGAAGCTGGTCCACATCGACCTGCTCCGAAACCTGGCTCAGGCCAATCCCAGCGAGGCCTTCCACACCGCCATGCACTTCTCCAACCTCCTGTCCGTCAGTGAGCACCTGCCGGTGCGGGAGTATGCCGGCGCCGCCCTTCTGAGCCTGACGCCTTACCTGACGGTGGACCAGCGCAATGAAATCGTGGTGGACCTGACCCGGGAGCTGGAAACGGGGCAGGAGCAAATTTCTTATTACATCCCCCCCTTCCTGGGCCGCCTGGTCTGTCAGATGCCGGATAAAGAGCTGATTGAAGGCGTAGACTATCTGGATGAGCTGATCCACGGAGGCTCCACCCGGGCCGCCAGCGCCGCGCTGCACACCCTGGGGGCCATGATGACCGAGCCTCAGGGCTGCAAACGGGCCGCCGTCTTTGGCCGGGTGCTGGGGCTGCTCCTCACCGGCATCGCCCACTACGATCCCCTGATCCACCAGACCGCCCTGACGGTGCTCTGCCGGAGTATTTTTGGAAATCCGGAAATCTCCCAGGACGTGCGGCGGGACTGCCTGGTCCGCACCGGGAAGAAGCTCCTGTGCCTCCTGGAGGAGCCGGCCAAGGACTCTCTCACCTTCTACAACCACGCCGCCATGCTGAACCATCTGTACCGCCTCATCGTCTCCTGCGAGGTGGGCGGGACGGAGCTCCGCTTCCCGGAGCCCCGGCCTGTGGCCTTCTTTCCCGGCACCTTTGACCCCTTCTCCGCCGGGCACAAGGAAATCGTCCGGGCCATTCACGGCATGGGCCTGGAGGTCTACCTGGCCATTGACGAATTCTCCTGGAGCAAACGAACCATTCCCAAGCTGCTGCGGCGAAAAATGGCCGCCATCTCCGTGGCGGACCTGTGGGACGTCTATCTCTTCCCGGACAATATGCCCATCAACATTGCCAGCCCCGAGGACCTGGCTGCCCTGGCCGGGAAATTCCCGGGCCGGGAGCTATACCTCGCCGCAGGCAGCGACGTGATCTTTGGCGCCTCCGCCTACCAAACCGAGGCCCCCGGCTCCGCCCGGTACTACAACCACGTGATCTTCCGCCGGGCCACGGACCAGACCGCCGGGGAGAAGCTGGCTCAGATTCTCCGTGGGAAGTGGGAGCTTGTCTCCCTGCCCGCCTGGTGTGAAACCGTCAGCTCCACCCAGATCCGGGAATATGTGGACAAGAACCTGGACATCTCCGTCCTGGTGGATCCCATTGTTCAGTCCTACATCTACGCCAACGGCCTTTACCTCCGGTCTCCTCAGTTCAAAAACGTCCTGGCCCCCGGGGACCTCTACTTCGAACGGGCGCGGGAGAGCCGGGAGCCTCTGCCTCCCCTGCTCCGGGCTGCCATGGACCGGCACCGGGGCAGCTGGGGCATCCTCCTCCAGGCCCGCTCCGCCCAGGAGCCCCTGGGCTGGGTCTGCGGCCATACCGTTACCAGCTCTCAGCTCCTGGAAACCCTGGGTTCCCAAGACGCCGCCGCCTACGTCCGGCAGCACACCTCCGGGCGCATTATGATGGTGGACAGCGTGGTCTCCCTCTCCCCCCAGACCGAGGGGGCCCGCCGCCAGCTGGTCAATGAGCTCCTGGCCAGGAGCCTCCAAACCGACCACACCTACGCCCTGTGCCGCTGCACCGGCCGGGACAGCCTGTACCAGGACCTGCTGCAGCTGGGCTTCCTCCCCATCCCCGGCCAGCCGGACATCCTGTCTGTGGATATGCGCTCACCCATGGTGCTCATTCAGGACGTCTTCCTCTGGATCAAAGAGCCACTGCGCAGCGACGGCGTGGTACGGGAGACCGTGGAGCGGACCCGGCCCAAGCTCCGGGCGGCCCTCTCCGCCCTCTTCCCCGGCAGGCTCCTGCTGTCCTTTGACGCCGAAACCCTGAACCAGAGTCTGTGGCACAAGGTCCAGGCCCACAATCAGGTGCTGGACGTGCCCGCCGGCGTCCGCCGTCTGGGCCCCTATATGTGTGTGCCCTACGGCAAAATTCTGGCCGACGAGGTGGTGCCCAATACGGTCACCAAGACCCTCCACGCCGACAAGGTGTACGCCGCCAACATGGAGAACTTCTCCATTCTGGAGGCCCCCGGTTACTCCTCCCTGTCCGGTCAGATCCGGACCATCAAATCCTTCCGCCGGCCGGTGATTCTGGTGGATGATCTGCTCCACTGGGGCCACCGAATTCACGCACTGGATCACATCTTCAAGGAAGAGCAGGTGGAAATCCGCAGCATTGTGGTGGGCCTCATGTCCGGCCAGGGTCGGGATCTGATGCTGACCCAGGGGCAAACCGTGGACTGTGAGTATTTCATCCCCAATCTGAACCACTGGCTCACAGAGAGCAGCCTCTACCCCTTCATCGGTGGCGACAGCATTGACCGTCCGGGTACTTTCGGCTGGAAGCGGCCGTCCATCAACATGATTCTGCCCTATGTCAACCCCACCTTCCTCCCCGGCTCCGACGACAAGACCCGGATTCGCCTGTCCCAGGCGGTCCTGGAAAACGCCCGGGACATTCTGGCCGCCCTGGAACGGCGGCATTTGGAAACCTTTACCACGGCCCTGACCCTGGAGCGTCTGGCGGAGGCCCTGTACCGTCCCAGGCTCCCGGACCGGGGCTGCCACCTGCGCTATGATCTGTCAGTCCCCGCCTCCAATTACGTGGCGGACGATCTGAACCAGCTCCGGCGCATTTCCATGACGGAGGTCATCCATGGTTTATAAAGCATACCGCTCCTATTGCCTGGCGGGAACCGGGGACTTCCCGGCGGAGGCGGTCCCCGTATCCCAGCCCTTTGCGCCGCTGCTGCTCCTGCACCCGGCTGCCCCGGGGGAGAGCCGCTGCCTGTACCCGGTGGCCTCCCTGGCAGAGGTGGGGCAGGAATCCACCCAGGCCCTTCTGCCCGTCCCACCGGAAGGGGGCCCCTTGGAGGACCTGCTCCGGAAGGGCGGCGGGGCAGTCCTGAATCCTGCCTATCCCCGCTGCTGGGAGCTGCTGGAGTCCCTCGGGCAGGCCCCCAAAACCGGCCTGCGGGTCAGCCTGGTGGGTTTGGGCGATGTGGGAAGCACCGTCCTCACCGGTCTGGTCCTCTTGGGCCGGGAGATCGAGGAAATCCGGATTTTTGACCCCAATGAAGCCGCCTGCCGCCGGTATCAGCTGGAGATGAACCAAATTCTCTCCCCAGACGGCGGCCCCATGCCCCGGGTGACGCCATGTGACGAGACCGCTCTGTTTGACTGCGACCTCTTCCTCTTCACCGCCTCCCGGGGTGTGCCCCCCCTGGGGTCTGGGGGAGACGTGCGCATGCAGCAGTTCCAGGCCAACCGGGATATGCTCCGGCACTACGCCCGTCTGGCCCGGAAGACCCGGTTCCGGGGGCTGTTTTGCCAGATCTCCGACCCGGTGGATCATCTGTGCCGTGCGGTGTTCCTGGAGAGCAACCGGGATGAAAGAGGCCGGCTGGATTTCCAGGGCTTGCTCCCTGAGCAGATCCAGGGCTTTGGCTTGGGAGTCATGGCGGCCAGAGCCCGCTCCTGCGGCCAGGTCCTGGGCATTCCCCAGTCCTCCATCCGGGTCTATGGCCCTCACGGGGCCGGTCTCGTGGCCGCCAACGACCCGGGCGGGGACTATGACGGGGCGCTCTCCGCAGCCCTCACCGCCGCAACCCGGGACATGAACCTGCGGGTGCGAGAGCTGGGGTTCAAGCCCTATATCGCTCCGGGCCTCTCCTCCGCCGCCATCTCCATTCTGCGGCTCCTGCGGGGCCAGGTTCATTTTGGCGCGGTGCCCCTGGGCAGGGCCTACTTCGGCTGCCAAAGCCGTATGACCCCCTTGGGCCCGCAAATTCTCCGGGAGCCCCTGGCCGGTCCCCTGCAAGACCGGATTGCCAGCGCCTTCCGGGAGTTGGAGGAATTTTCTTATGACTGATTCCATCGTCCTGCTTCAGGCCGGGCACACGCCCCGGCTCTCCCGGCTGCTGGACTTCGCCCTGGCCGACACCCAGGTGGAGCGGGCGGACCTCCAGCAGCTGGAGGCCATGGCTTTGCAGGGCCGGCGGGTGCTTATCGCCCTCACCACCGGCGCAGGCGGCATGTCTCTGGAGGCCTTCTCCCTGCTCCAGTCCTTGCGCACCCACCCCGACTGTCTCCGGGGCGCCGTTGGCGCGCTCCTGGTGGACGGCGACGGGGAACTATACACCAAGCAGGCCGCGCAGGCCGTGGCCCTGGCTGCCAATCTGGCCGGCTGTCTGTTTCCCGGCAAGCCCCTGGTGGAGGGCACCGGCTCCCTGTACAACCAGCACATCCTGGCCCGTCAACTGGACCTGCCCTGGGAGGAGACGTATTTCACCCGGGCACGGGAGCTGGTTGGGCGGCTGGCGCAGTTCACCGCGCCCCGGTTTTCCCGGCCCCGGGTGCTGATGCTCCACGCCTCGGACAACCGGCGCTCCAACACCGTGGCCATGGGAAAGGCAGTCTGCGGCCACCTGGCCCCCTTCTGCGAAATCCAGACCATCAGCCTGCAAAACGGAGCCATTTACGACTGCCGGGGCTGCTCCTACACCGCCTGCCTGCACTATTCCCGCAGCGGCACCTGCTACTATGGTGGCGCTCTGCCCACCGAGGTGTTTCCCGCCATTTTGCAAAGCGACGTGGTGCTCCTGCTGTGTCCCAACTTCAACGACTCCGCCAGTGCCAACATTCTGGCCCTCATCAACCGGATGACCGGCCTGCTCCTGCAAAAACCCCTGTACGACAAATACCTCTACGCCATTGTGGTCTCCGGCTACTCCGGCGGGGACCTGGTGGCCCGGCAGATTCTGGGGGCCCTGTGCCTGAACAAGACCATGATGCTGCCCCCCAATTTCTGCCTCTTCCAAACCGCCAACGACCCCGGCGCCGCCCTGTCCGCTCCCGGCGTAGAGGAGCGCATGGAGGCCTGGGCACAGGACATCCTCTCCACCATTTACCTGCCCCACGGCGCATGAACGGATTCACCGGCGTTGCCGTAGAATCTGCCCCCTTTTCACTTGACAGGGGGCATTTCAATGACAAGATCCGTCGGGTAAGTCCGCCCATCCTCGCCATCTGCCGTAGGGGCGGACCCATGTGTCCGCCTAGCAGAAACACCTTGTGGTTTCTTCCCACGTTCGGCGAATTCGTTGTGCCTACCACGGGCGGACACACAGGTCCGCCCCTACGGTGATATACCGACGCAGTGCATAAGCAAGTTCTTCGGCATTCCCTGCAGAATATGCCACTTTTTCTTCATTTGCGGTGTATTTAAATGGAAGAACACATCAAATCATTTCTACCCATTCTCGCCGTTCGCCGTAGGGGCGGACCCATGTGTCCGCCCGGCAGAGACGCCTTGTGGTTTCTTCCCATGTCCGGCGAATTCGTAATGCCTGTTACAGAAGGACACATCGATCTACCCTGAGAACTCAGTTTACGTTCCACCAACTGTTCTCCAGATCTGTGGTCTGGAAAAATGTCCGGGGCGGTCTCAAAACTTCGATTTTGAGACCGCCCCGTTTAGGACTGATTGGGTTATGTGGCCGAAGCACTGCTCAGCAGTTCCTCCAGACGCATGAGAATGGTCGCCGCTTGGGCGCGGGTGGAGCTGTCCAGGGGGCGGAACATCCCCGCGGTATCACCCAGCAGTAGGCCGCAGGCTGTCATCTGCTCCACAGCTTTCAGGGCCCAGGGGGCGATTTTCCTGGCATCCGTATACTGCTGGGCCATCCCGGTTCCATCCGGCAGCGGAACCTCCAGGTAGGAGAGATATCCATAGAAAATCTGGCTCATCTCCTGCCGGCTCACACTCTGGTCCGGCCGGAAGGTATTGGCATCGTAGCCCTTGACAATGCCCCTGGCATAGGCCCAGGCGATGGGTTCGGTGTAGAAACGCCCTTGTTTCACATCCCGGAAGGGCAGGTTCGCCAGCTCCTCTTTCGTGGCAGTCTCCCCGGAATAGCGGTAGAGCAGGGTCACCAGCTGGCCCCGGGTGACACAATCATTGGGACAGAACTTTCCGTTTCCCACGCCCTGCATATATCCAGCAGCGGCCGCCCGGTCTACACTCTCATAGTACCACTGATTGGGGAACACATCCCGGAAGAAGTTCCCCCGGCTGGAATACGTCGCCCGGACCTGGCCGCTGGTGAGGAAATTCCCACCGCCTGCACAGGCGGAAATCACAGTACCAGGCGTTAGCGTCACCGGCCCGGTGTATACCACAGAACCTGGGCTGGCAGCCGTACCATCCAGGGTGTAGTACACCGTCGCCCCGGGCGTCCGGTTTTCCAGGGTCAGGACGCCGCCTTCCACCTGAAGGCCGGGCGCCTGAGCCGGAACCTTGGTCAGCGCCCGTTCTGCCGTCTGGCTTCGGCTTCCGTTCATATGGTAAGCAGCCACTGCCCGGACGGTACAGGGCGGCGATACCAGGAAGGAGCCTGTGTAACGACAGCTGGCCCCATTCAGGTCTGAGCCGTCTGTGGAGTAGTAAATGGCGGCGCCGGACTGGGCCGTGATGGTGACGCGCAGCCGGTCGCCCTCGGCCTGGCTGGAAATCTCCGGTTTCTTGACCGGGCCCAGGTCTGTGCCGTTGGGCTTGCAGCTGTAATACTGGGTTCCATTTTCCATGCTCTGCCCCCGGCGGCGAAACAGCTCCCGCACCGTGACAAATTCATAGCCCTGGCTCTGCATGATGTCAATGGCTGCCAGCGCACCGTCCACGCTGGTGGAATGAATGTCATGAACCAGAATGATGGCTCCGTCGTAAGCATCCTTCACAATTTTGTTCTTTACCGTCTCTGCGTTGCGGTACTTCCAGTCTTCGGGATCCACCGACCAATAGACCAGCGGAGCGCCCACCGCCGCCCGGACCCGGGCATTGGTGTTGCCGTAGGGTGCACGGACCAGATATGTAGACCCCTTCCCGCAGGCCAAGTCCAGCAGGGCGTTGGTCCTTTGAATCTGGCTCCGCACACTGCTATCCGACAGTTCAGTCAAATCCGCATGGTCATAGCTGTGGTTGGCCACCTGGTGTCCCTCCCGGTAGACCCGGGCCACGGTATCCGGGTAATTTGCTACATTGGTCCCCACCATGAAAAAAGTCACCTGAACGCCCCGGGCCTTCAGCCCGTCCAACAGGCGGCCGGTATAGGGGCCCGGCCCATCGTCAAAGGTCAGCGCCACCAGCTTGTTTCCCGAGGCGGCCTGCGCCGGGGAGACCGCCAGGGTAGCCAGCAGTGCCACAGCGAGCAGCAGCACCAAAATTCGTTTCATGAACAGCACCTCTCTCTTTAACAGATGCTCCCATATTACCACATTCTTGGAAAAACGACCAGCAGGATAATTATAAAAAATTATTAAGAATTGTCTGCATCCTCCGCCTGATGGATCCGCAAGACGCCATCTTCTCCCGTTACGGCCCGCAGCGTCTCCAGCCGATCCAGACCTGGCAACGGCTGCTCCGGATCATAGGCACATTCCTCCGGCTCCGGCTCCCCAATGGGACCTGGTTCCGGGATGGGAACAGGTTCCTCTTCCGGTTCCGGCGTGGGGACAGGTTCCGGTTCTGGAACCGGCTCCGGGACGGGTGCTGATTCCGGCTCCGGTTCCGGCGTGGGAACCGGCTGGGGTTCCGGCTCTGGGGTGGGTATCGGTTCCGGAACGGGGACTGGTACGGGGACCACCTCCGGCTGTGGTTCCGGGGCAGGAACCGGTACTGGCGCAGGGACGGGTTCCGGCATGGGGATCGGCTCCGGTTCCGGCGTGGGAGCCGGAATGGGAACCGTCTCCGCCTCTGGTTCCGGCTCTGGGACTGGCTCCGGTTCCGGCATGGGGACTGGCTCCGGTTCCGGCGTGGGAACCGGCATGGGAACTACCTCCAGCTCTGGTTCCGGCTCCGGGACGGGAGCCGGTTCCGGCATGGGGACTGGCTCCGGTTCCGGGGTGGGAGCCGGCATGGGAACTACCTCCGCCTCTGGTTCCGGCTCCGGGACGGGAGCCGGTTCCGGCGTGGGGATTGGCTCCGGTTCCGGCGTGGGAACTGGAATGGGAACCGCCTCCGGCTCTGGTTCCGGCTCCGGGACGGGAGCCGGCATGGGAACTACCTCCGCCTCTGGTTCCGGCTCCGGGACGGGAGCCGGCATGGGAACTACCTCCGCCTCTGGTTCCGGCTCCGGGACGGGAGCCGGTTCCGGCATGGGGACTGGCTCCGGTTCCGGCGTGGGAACCGGAATGGGAACTACCTCCGGCTCTGGTTCCGGCTCCGGGACGGGAACCGGTTCCGGCGTGGGGACTGGCTCCGGCTCTGGTTCCGGCTCCGGGATGGGAGCCGGTTCCGGGGCGGGGACCGGCTTGGGGCGGGAATCCAGAAGCTCCAGGCGGAACTCGTCCACCTGGGGCAGCCGTTTGGCTGGGATTCCCTTACGTAATTGCAAAATGCCTTCCTCCGGCGCGGGAATGCCCAGGGAAACATCTCCCCCCGCGCTGCGCAGTACCAGTCTTAAAATCCTGCCGTCCGCCGGACCGCAGCGGCAGTCAAACCGCAGATACAGACCCTGCCGGGCCACTGTGCATGTACCCACCTGACGCCCGTCTTCGTGGACAGGCCAAATTCCTTCCAAACTCATAAAAAGCACCTCCCCCGCCATGATATGCCGGGGAGGTGCGATTTATGCCCTTAATAGCCGTGGAGGCCAAAGCTGACCGCAATGGCGTCATCCACCTGGTTCATCTGCGTCTCGTCCAGCCGACCCATGTGCTCCCGCAAGCGGCGCTTGTCGATGGTCCGGATCTGCTCCAGGAGGATCACCGAGTCTTTGGTCAGGCCCACACTGTTTCCAGCGATGTTGATGTGGGTAGGCAGGCGGGCCTTACCGGTCTGGCTGGTAATGGCGGCAGCAATGACCGTGGGCGAGTGCTTGTTGCCCACGTCATTTTGTACAATGAGCACCGGGCGGGTACCCCCCTGCTCGCTGCCCACCACCGGGCTCAGGTCTGCGTAAAAGATATCGCCCCGTTTAACATTGGAATCCATTGGCTTCACGCTCCGTGAGAAATCATTCCCGCGTCACCCAACTCTCTCTCTATGTAACGCGGCTCTGACTCTATTGTCCCACGCAGACGCCGGATTTATACCGGGTTCCGCTTCCGAATTATCTTATGCTCCACCGGGGGAAAGTTGCGTAAAGCCCATAAAAAACAGGGAATCAGACAATATACTGCAAAATCTCTGTCCGCTTTTTCCCATCCAGGTAAATTCGGGGAATCCGCTTGCTGATGGAGCACAAGATTTCATAGGGAATGGTGCCCAACTGAGCCGCCAGGCCGCAGGCACTGGGGGCTCCATTGCCTCCCGTCCCCAAAACCGTCACCAGGTCGCCCTCCCTGGCCTCTGGCACCTCTGTCACATCCACCATACACATATCCATGCAGATCCGGCCCACCACAGGCACCTGCTTTCCCCGCAGGAGAAAGCTGACCCGGCCCGACAGCTGCCGGGACAGACCGTCGGCATAGCCGATGGACACCACCGCCAAAACCTTGGGCGTAGGGGTGACATATGTCCGCCCATAGCTCACCGGCACCCCGGCGGGGTAAGCGCGAATCTGAGAAATGGTGGTCTGCAAGGTGAGTAAGGGCCGCAGGGGCAGCCGCCCCGCCAGATCTTGGGAGGGTGCAATGCCATAAGTCGCCACACCGGGACGCACCATGTCCATGGCAAACTCCGGATAGGCGATGGTGGCCCCGCTGTTGCAGCAGTGGCAGATCTCAGGCCGCACACCGGCCGACTCCATCCCTGCCACAAACCCCTGGAACAGGCGAAACTGCTCCCGGGTAAAGGCCTCATCGGAGGGATCCAGCGAATCTGCCACCGGGAAATGGGTGAACATCCCCTCCACCTGCAAATGGGGCATCCGGGTCACGGCAAGCAGCTCCTCCAGCACTTGCTCCCCCTCCTGGCAGAAAAACCCCAGGCGAGCCATGCCCGTATCCAGCTTCAGATGGACCCGCAGCCGGGATCTGGCCCCCAGCAGACGGGTCTCCAGCTCCCGGGCATAGGCCAGGCTGTGAACCTCCTGGCGCAGATCCATCTCCGCCAGCTCCCGGGCATACTGGGCCGGGGTGTACCCCAAAATGAGGATCGGACGCCGCACCTCCGCCCGGCGCAGCTGCACCGCCTCCTCCAAATTGGACACCGCCAGGAACTCCGCCCCCAGCTCCTCCAGATGATGGCTCACGGGAACTGCGCCGTGTCCATAGGCGTCTGCCTTCACCACACCCAAAAAGCGGCAGGCCGCAGGCACCTGGCGCCGCAGGACTGTATAGTTGTGGGCCAGGTTGTCCAGAGATACGTCGGCCCAGGTACGCTTCAGTAACTTCATAGTTTGCTCCATTAAGTATGATATTGAAACTCCGAAATGGATATGGTCAGAATTCTCTGCCCATTATAACACACCTCGGACCAAATGGGTATCCCCTTTTCCCGGTCCAGCCAGGTGTCCACCGTCAGGGGATTCTCCTCAAAAGAGGTATCCACCGTCATCCGCAGGCCGTTCTCCTCCTGGCCCACGCTGGTGATGTAGCCGGTGCGCCAGCTCTCGGCCACCACGTAGGGGGCGGTTGCCGGGCTCACCTTTCCGTCTGCCAGAAGGCCAAAGGCCAGAGCCGTCTCATCGAAGGTCAGCTTTCCCCCGTCAGACCGGACCGTACCGGCGATCCCGGCAATGGTCTCTGGCGCAGTCAGGGAAAACGAGAGGGCCCCCGTGTCGTCTGTGGTGCAGGCGGCAGAAAACGTATGTACCTCATCGCCATAATCCGCCGTGATCTCCCCCATAAAGGAGCAGCCACCCGCCCCCACCAGCGCCGCCCGGAAGGCCAGGGCCTCGTCCATGCGGCTTTCCTCCGGCCCAGCGCAGCCCCACAGCACCACCGTCAGCGCCAGGAACAGTATCAACATCTTCCATTTCCCCATGTATATGCCTCCTCCCCAGGCCAAACCCCTGGCTCAGCCTGTCCTCTCACGCGTTATATCTCTATGCCTGGAGGGTTGGGAATATGCAGACCATGGGCTATGATCCGGAGGTAGCGCAGACGCGCTCCCATGTAAAAAATCTAACTTGCAGTACGCGGCGCCTTGGAGCCCCGGCGGGACCGGATTCCGCCTTCCGGGGGAACCTCTCACTTCAAAAAACGGGGCAGGGCTTCTATCATATCCGAAGGGGTGAGGCCATACTGGCCCCGGGCTGCGGCACAATGGTCTCCCGCCGCCCCATGGATCCAGGCGGCACAGGCGGCAGCCTCCAGCGGCGGCAGGCCCTGTGCCAAAAGGGAAACCAGGAGCCCCGCCAGTACATCGCCGCTGCCGCCTGTGGCCATGCCGGGATTGCCGGTGTGATTTTCATACCCCCGGGTTCCGTCGGTCACCACCGTCTGGTGACCCTTCAGGAGCACCACCGCCCCCAAGCTCCGGGCCAGGGCCCCTGCGGAGGCCATCCGGTCCGGCCCCACAGCGCCTCCCAGGCGGCGGAACTCTCCATCGTGGGGCGTGAGCACCGTGGGAGCCTGCCGCACATTCCACACATCCGTCGTTCCCTCCAGCACATTCAGCCCATCGGCGTCCAGAACCACCGGGCACCGTGCCTCTTGCAGCACCGCTTCCACCACCGCCCGAACCCCAGGCGACCGGCCCAGTCCAGGACCCACCAGACAGGCGTCGCAGTCCTGTAACCGGCGTATAACCTCCGGAACCGCCGCCGGAGACAGGCCGCCTCCTTCTGCAGCCAGGGGAAACACCACCGGCTCGTCCAGCTTCACCGCCTCAATGGCATAGATGGGCTCCGGTACCCCCAGGAACACCAGCCCCGCTCCGGACCGAACCGCCGCCCGGGCCGCCAAAGCCGCCGCCCCGGTATACCCCACGCTGCCGCACAGGAGCAGGAGTTTTCCGAAGTCTCCCTTGTGCCCCCATGGGTCCCGGTCCGGCAACCAACTGGCCACCGCACCCCGGTCCAAAATTTCCGCCTTCATGGCCTGCCCTCCTTGATTTTTGTCTATGATATCTCCCCAGCCCATCAATTGCAAGGCAAAAAACAGCGGAAAAGTAGGCAAAACCTGCGCTCCCCACCCGAGCCACCATGGAACCAATCTGAACACCTGGACAATTACGTAGGAAACGGTCTTGACCGTTCCGCCTTGTAGGGGGTGGACGTCTAAGCCGATGCAAACGGAGCGGTCAAGACCGCTCCCTACGCACTCGTGATCCCCCGAGTCGCAGACAACATGCCACAAACCCCCATAAGAAGCAGCTTCCTGTTTTTGCCGCTTCCTATGGGGGTTGCTTCATCCTTTGGCTAGGCGGGGATCAGCCGCCGGTTATAATTAGAAATTCTGATCCAGAATGGTCAGGAGCTTGGCCATCTGGGCTCGGGTGAGCGTTTTGCCGGGACGGAGGGTGCCGTCTCCATAGCCTTCGAAGAATCCTTCTGCAACCGCCCAGCTCATAGCAGTCTTCGCATAAGAATGGACTGCTTCGCCGTCTATATAGGCCTTCAGGTCTGTGCCCGGAATCGGTTCCTGTTTCAGGTACAGGGTGACATACCGGTACAGGAATGTGGCCGCCTGCTCGCGAGTGACGATTCCCTCGGGGACAAAGGTGGTGGTGGTCATACCCTGCACAATGCCCAGATCTTCCGCCCAAGCCACAGCATCGGTATAGTAACGTCCCTCCTTCACATCGGTGAAGGTAGCAGGCTCGGTCACTTCCGGCGTGCCTGCCAGGCGGTACAGCGTGGTCACCAGCTGGCCACGGGTGAGGTTCCCCTCCGGGGCGAAATGGGTCTTGTCCATGCCGTTCATCAGCTCATGGGCAATGACATAATCGGTATACTCGTGATACCACTGCGCTGTATTCAGGTCCACAAACGCCTTGCTGGGGCAATGGGCGGGAATGGTCTGGCCCTGTTTCACAACTTCGCCGCAAACCGTGCAGACCTCATCGCCGGTGTAACCATCTTCGGTGCAGGTGGCTTCCTTGCCGTTCCGCAGTTCGGTTTCCCCATGGCCCAGGGGCGCAGTGAAATGATCGTGGTACTCATAGCCGCAGACCGTACAGACATACTCGTCGCAACCGGAGGTGGTGCAGGTGGGGGCAACGACCGTCTTTTCGTACTGGTGGCCCTTGGCGGAAATGTTCTCCTCCTTGGTCTCGCCGCAGACGGTACAGGTGTGCAGCATCACGCCCGCTTCGGCGCAACCAGGCTCCACCTTGACGACGCCCTCGTCCCAGCTGTGGCCGGTGGCGGGAACGACCTCACCCCGCTTTACAATCTCGCCGCAGACGGTGCAGACCTCGTCGCCGGTGTAGCCATCTTCCGTGCAGGTGGCTTCCTTGGCATTCCGGAGCTCGGTCTTGTGGCCCAGAGCGGGAACAATGGTATCCCGGTAACTCAGGCCGCAGCGGCTGCAGTCGTGCTGGGTGTAGCCCTCTGCTGTGCAAGTGGGCTCCACAACCTTGCTTGTCAAATCGTGTCCCAGCGCCTTCATGACTTCGGTATAGGAGTCATCGCATTCTGCACAGGTCCAAACCTCATAGCCGTCGCTCTCACAAGTAGCGGCCTTGGAATCTGTAAGCTGATAGTTGTGCACATGGGCATTGACAAATGTCAGGCCGCTGTAGCTGTCTGTATACCGATAAGCACCCTGCTGGGTCATCTCACCAATGTAATCCACCACAGCCAACTCGCTGGTTTTGGGGTTCACGGTGTACATGCGGTAGAAATTGCCGTTGCTCGTAAACAAGTGGTAGATGAGACCGGTGAGACTGTCGTAATACAGATCATGGCGACCGTCATCATCGCCGTAGGCGTTCATGGTTCTACCGGAAATGATGCTGGTGATGGTACCGGCTACCGGGTCCAGGGCATAATAGTATTGCTCGAAGGTTTCATAGAAGTAGATGACCCCATCATCGCCCACCGTCAGAGCGTTGACGAAATTGTGATGGTTAAACGTGTACAGCGGCTCCAGAACACCAGTTTCCAGATTTACAATGTAAATGGCAGAGCCGTTGGTGAACTCCTGTACCTGGCCGTAGCTGTTGAAGCCATAGCGGGTGCCCAGGGCCACCAGGCGGTCGTTGGCCTTGTCATAGGCCAGGTCACGTACCACAAACTCTGTCACACCCTGATCCGGAAGCAGCTTGACATGGGTCATAACCGTCTCGGCATCGGCAATGACTGTGCGTTGGAAAGTCTCGGTATCCAGAGAGAAGAAATTGTTCTCCTCATCGAAGCCATAAACCACATCATCGATGGAGGCGATGGCGGTGGGGATGGACTCCTCAACCCCCTCAGTCAGGTTGGTGACCTGGGTCACATCACTTCGGCTGATGTGGGCCCACCCCTGATCCGTCACATTGTAGGTCAGGAAGCTGGCATCGGCATGGAGGACAGAAACCACGCAGGTGCGCTCTATGGTGCGGGAACCATCGGTGACAGAAGCTGTGATGTTGGCAACGCCCATAGAAACAGCGGTGATGACGCCGTTCTCGTCCACCGTGGCAACCTTTTCGTTGGAGGAAGACCAGGTGACCCGATCTGTCAGGGGCATGGGCAGAGCCACAGCAGTCAGGGCCTGGGTGGCGCCTTCCGTCAAAATGACCTTCTCCGCACTGAGGAACAGGTTTTTCAGCGCATAGGTCACCGGCTCTTGGGGAACATGTTCGGACATGGTGAATAGGCCCATAACCTCCAGCATCTCCCCACCGGGACCAATGGTACCCAAGGAAGTGGACTCGCCAGTTTTGGGATCCAACAATCCGAGAGTGCCGTAGTTCGTCCAGTAGATGATGTCATTTTCGTAGTCGTAAGACATAGAGCCCACGCCGAAGGAGAAATAGCCGCTCTCAGTTAGCAGCTCGCAGGTTTCCGCTCCGGGGTCAATGACATAGATGCTGCTGGTGCCAAGCTCGGCGGCGTACAGCTTTCCATCGGGGCCTGCAGTCACGCTCATGAATGTCTGCTCGGTCTCCATAATCTTGGTCAACAAACCGGTCTTCAAGTCCACAATATACACCGCCTCACCGCCCGTGGGGCCGCCCACAGCGAAAGCCGTGGAAGTGGTGTAATCATACGTCATGTCGTGGAGATCGGGGAATCCGGCGGGCATGCTCAGGACCTGCTCTGCCACAAAGGTTTTGGGATCCAGGACGTAGAAGTTCCACATACTGTCGCTCCACTCCGTGGGATCGATGCCATAGGCGTAGACCTTTCCATCATAGGATTCCTGGGCGTAGATCATATCGCTGGATCTAGCCAGTAGCTCCGGCTCTCTGGAATTTGCAGTGGGAATCTTGATCCAGCTGGAATTATTGGCTAGGAAGCCATAGACCTCCGATGCAGCTTGAATGACCTCAACTTCCATACTGACGCTCCAGGTATTCTTGCTGACCTGGTCCGTCACCGCGCAGGTAATGGTGGTCTTGCCGGGGCTCAGGGCTTCTACCAACCCATTCCCATTCACGGCAGCCACATTGGGATCTGCGCTGGCCCATTCCATGGTATAGCCGTTGGCGTTGGCGGGCGCAATGGACAGTTGAGGGATGAACGCACATCCGACCACGGTCTGCTTGCTGGAAAGGCTCATGGAAACCTCCTCAACCGCCACAGGAGCTAGCGCAGGGATGTTTTCTGGAATGGTATACATCCCCACAAACTCAAAGGTGCCCGTGCCGGTGGGATCCCCTACAGGAACAATATAGGGGGTCTGTGCATTGTGGCCGATCCAGGCAATGGTGCGGTATTCAGGAGTAGCCCAGATCAGAACATCGTTGGCATAGTCATAGCACATGGACTGCACGTAGCTCAGGTTGCCCAGGTTTTCCAGAATCAGCTCATATCCCAGATTGCTGCCATCCACATGCAGCTTCAGCAGTTCCCCTGCGGTGGCAATGGAATACAGCTGCCCTTCCCCATCACAGGCCAGCGTCCACAGCGTGGGGCCGTAGCCATAAGCCACTTGAGTCAACTCACCGGTCTTCAGGTTGGCAGAATACAGGGCTCCATCATCTACGGCATACATGGTACCGGTGGTGTAGTCATAGGCCATATCGCTGGGGTAAGAGCTCTGGGCCGCACCCACGGCGATGCACTCGCCGGTCTTCATATCATAGCGGTAGAGCTGGCCCGTCTCAGAATAGCCGTAGAAGTAGCCATCGTGACCGTTGTAGTCGCCAGCAATGAAGTCCACAGGGACATCCGCCAGGGACTGATAGGTCATGCTCTCCAGGTCCACCTGGATCATATCACCGTAGCTGCCGGTGCCGTTGTAGTAATCATAGGCAAAGAAGCTACCGGCAATCTGAATCGCAATCACTTGGCAAGTAGCCGTCCGGTCACCGCAGTGCGCGGTAATGGTGGCATCGCCTGCGCCCACAACGGTCACCACGCCACGGTCCACCGTTGCAACCGCCTCATTGCTGGAGGTCCAGGTGACCTCTGTCAGCTCTGCATTCCAGGGGATGGGATTGACCTTCAGCTCCGCCGTATCGCCCACGCGCAACTGCAAATTCGTGTGATCCAGCCAAATGGAGGTGACCTCGGTGGATGCCGGGATCTGATACTCTGTCTCGTTCAAGGTCAGAAGACCCACCAACTCATTGTCAGACTGGTAAGACTGGCCAGCGGCGGAGACGTTGCCGAAGACCGTGTGAGTGTAAGCATAGCCGTCAGCCGGGTCAATGGTCAAAAGCTCAGAGACATTGCCACTGGCCTTGCCGCGGAAATACGCCCAGTAGATTTTCCCATCGGCAATCGTCATGGATTGGGCATAGTTGGGGCTCAGATTGGCGCCGGTGTAGTCCAGGAAGGTGATGGCCTTGCCGTCCTCACCAGTGACTGCCTTCATAGCCCAGGTCTCTCGATCCACAATAAAGAGGTTGGCGCTGGTGTAGCGGTTGGCATACATCACGCCTTCGTCAGAAATGGCAATGTTGTACAGGCCGAATGTCTGGTAGCCGTAGTTTTTCAGCATCGTCAGTTCGCCGGTTAGCAGGTCTACAGACTGCAGCTCAGTCATGGCGGAGCCGCCTCGTCTGGTCACCATGTACATGGTATCTGTGGTGTCATCAAAAGCCATGTCCACAACGGGCACGCCCAGGTTGGTGATGACCGTGCGGTTCCACAGGCCAGGCTCCATCACCAGGAAGTCGTTGTTTGCATCCACCGCAAAGATTTTGCCGCCAGCATATTCCGCAGCCGTCAGGGCGTAGGTTTCCAGACGGTCATTGGTCAAGCTCTTGACCCAGGTGACGTTGTCCGCATCGGGCGTCTTTGCAAACTGGACCCAGCCGTACATGTCATCCCTGGCAATGCCCTGGTCATGAACGCGATAGGCATACAGAAGGTCCGTGTCCAGCTCGGGCATATTACCGTCCCCGGCAGAAACATAGGTCAGCTGATATGCGCTCTCGTTGGCAGCATAGTCACCCAGACTCAGGCGGAATTCCGTGCCCAGGCCGGTGATGTCGAAGGTAACCACGCAGTTCCCTTCCGCATTGGTTTCAAAGGAAGAAGCCTCCCGCAAAATCCGGGTGCCGGTGGTGTTCATCAGCCGGGCGATGGCCAGATCCACCTCATCCGCAACCTCCACGGTCAGATAGTACTTGCCATTGTCCTGGGTCTCCTGGGGATTCCCCAACAGCTCAGGAGCATTGGTGTCTACCGTGATGGGAATTTCCAAAACATGATCGCCGCCATTGCCATAGTCTAAGGCGCCCTGGATGGTCAGCAGAACCTTCGTGCCACTGGGTAGCCCTGAGAAGTCAAACAGGTTCCTACCATACCAGGAGTAAATCCAAGGGATCGTCTGGCCAACAGCAGAACGGTAAACCGTCTTGCTGGCGTTACCGATGGTCTCCCGCTGGACCACTTCCCCATCCACGGTATATGTAAAGGTCAGTGTCTTGGCGTTACGCATCAGCGACAGGTAAATTTCACTGATGTCATCGAGCATGCCATCGCCGTTGGGAGAGAGGGAGTTGTGAGCGGGATCATACACAATTTTTCCGTCCTCGCCCAGGGCGGGGGCCACGTAGGGGTTCAAACCCAGAACCCAGTCTTGATTGCCCAGGCTCGTCCATACCACGTTGTAATACTCGTTGGCATCGGGCAAGCCGTCGGAAGACGGGAGACCGAAGAAGCCGTTATCATACCAGAAGCCACTGTCAAACACAGGCGCATCTGTCCAGTCTCCATAGAAGCCCAGGTAGGGCAGACTCAGATCAACGCCGTCTTCGGCTTCGTTGGTCAGGTATACAAAGCCCTCCACATAGATGCCGTTTTCAAAGTGCTCGTCCATCCAGACTTTGTCTTCCTCGGATAGCTGGACCGTCACAGTGACATTGGCAATGCCGCCGGCAGGCACAACCACGGTATCCTTGTCGAAGGTGACAGAGCCGCTGAGGGCCCGGTCCTGCCCGGCCATGAAGTCGATTCCGCCGGTATTGGTCACATCCTCCGTCAGCAGACTGGCAGACAGGGTGTAGCGTTTTTCAGCTTGGGAGAAGTTGTGCACCTCAAAGCTGAAGACATACGAACCGGCGCCGTGATCGCCCAGGGAGACCTTGGGCTTATGGCCGCCTACGGTCAGGTAGGCTTCGGAGGTGACGGCGGACAAGGCGTTCACCAGGCCGGAGCCCTGCTGCCGGGGGGAAGCCTCCACCTTGGACGCGCTGCCGACAACTGGCTCGGCGGTACTCATCAGCAGAGCCTCCGCCATGCTCCGGAGAGAACCATCGGGGGCATCGGGATACTTCTCATGCAAGTACTCCATCACCAAGGCGGCAATTCCGGCGATTTGCGGAGTGGCCATAGAGGTGCCGCTCATCACATCGTACTGGCCCCGGTCCACAGTGGAGTACACGTTGCCGCCAACGGCGGTGATATCCGGCGCCAGGGTCAGGTTGGGAGCAACGCCCCAGGAGGAGAAGGAACTGATCTGGCCGCCAATGACAGAGGCCACAATGCCCTGCTCCGCAGAAACTGTCAGCTTCTTGGTCCCGGCAGCAGCCATGGCCTCCCCATCGGCCTTGCTAATGGAGACGGCGGGCACACGGCCAGAAACGCCCTCCGGCAGGGCTCCCGTGGCGCCATCGGTCATGTCCATGGCGATCAGCTCGGCGTTGTCGGAATTGTCGTAAACGATCAACCCCACCGCACCCGCAGCCTCAGCATTGGCCAGCTTTTGGGAGAAGGGGATGCTGCCACGCTGCGCCACAGCCACCTTGCCGGTCAGGTCCAGGCCCTGGAAATCCTGAGCCTCGCCCACGCCTGGAATCATCACATACTCCAATTCGCCCAGCCTTGCCAGGGAGTCGAAGGTCACAGACAGGCCCCGGGACTCGGTGTAGGCCACCTCGGCCTCGCCGTAGGTGAAATACGGGGACATACCGTAGGCGTTGTTGGCGCTGGCTACGGCGGTGGCGTTGGGGCAGACGGCGGGGGAACCAATGGTGGCATTGTCCGGGTGGGCTGTGGGGTTCTTGTTGGTGCCCCACAGATTATTGGCGGCGCTGGTGCCGTCATTGCCGGCGGCAACGGCCACAATGATATCCTGAGAAGCAATGCGCTGGTAAATGAGATCCAACTCCGTATTGCTGGAAGTGAAGCCTGCCGTGGAGCCCAGGGACAGGTTGGCAACGTCGCAGCCCAGGGTCATTGCGTCTTCCAATGCGGCGACAATATCATCAGAGACGCCGGCTCTAGTCGCTCCGAACACCTTCATCACAATGACTTGTGCATCGGGCGCCATACCTACCACCTCGGTCCCCTCCACGTTGGCATTGGCGGCAGCTATACCCGCTACGTGGGTGCCGTGGTCACCCTGGCTATCTCTGGAATGGTCGGTCACTAGATTGCTGTCAGAATAGTTAAAGGCAAAGGGCGTCTTGGGGCTGTAGTACAGCTCTTCCGCAGTCAGCTTGCCGTTCATCCTGCGATAGGCATTGAGATCTCCCAGGACCGCCGCAATGTCTGCGGTTGTCATGGAGTTGTCATTGGCCTCCGGGGCAGCGGCAAAGGACTTGTGGTCCATATCCAAGCCGGTATCAATCACGGCGATCTTCATGCCGGTGCCGGTGTAGCCCAGCTCCTCGGCCCAGACAGCGGGAACCCCCACCATCTGGCCACTGGAGGCCGTCAAGGGACGGACGTCAGATGTGCCAGTCTCAACAGGCTGATACACAGGGGCCAGGAACACGCTCTTGACGCCATCCAGGGCGGCAATCTCCTCCAGATTCTGGAACTCCGTATCAATGGAAAAGGCGTTGGTCAGGTACGTAAACTGGTAGCGAACCGCCAGCTCCTCGCCCTCCAAAACGCGGTCCTCAATGGAGGCAATCACCGCATCCTGCTTCTGGAGCATCCGCTTCTCCGCAGCCGGAGAGACCTGATGAATCGAAGGGTAGGCGTCTGCCAGGGCGGCGTCCTCCATCACAACAAACGCTGTGACACGCTCGCCCGGATCAAACTCCTCTGCCGCCTTACGCAGCTCCTCTATGCACTCAGGGGCAACAGTCTGGTGCAAAGATGGGGAAGAATCCTTCTCCAAAGCAGTGGCAACCCAGGCGCCGCCTTCTACTTTCGAGGCCACCGGCTCCAAGGGATTGGTCTTCAGTGTCTTGGGAACCACGGGCTCGGTTTCCTCCGCCATGGTAGCGGGGGATTCTGCGCTTGGCGTCACCTGTGTGGTTGTCACACTGTCCGGACCTACGGTCGTTGCGTGGACCGCTGGAGACAGGATGCTGAAAACCATACAGAGTACCAAGAGCATGGACAGCAGATGTTTGTTTTTCATATGTATCCTCCTCGCGAATTTGTTTGTAAAACACTGAATTTTCCTCAGCGTTTTGCCACAACCGCTGTGCAAAAATTCAAGCCTTACCGTTTTCAAGCTCCAGAGTTTCCAAAGTAGGCATCCCCATTGGAATTTGCTTGCGCCGTCTGCTGAGAACCTGGACTGCAACTAAATGGCAGTTTTATTGTAGCACAGTTTAATCCGGAAAGGTACACGGCAGTTTTGGCAATTATCGCCAAAATCTGCCGTGTAAAGCCCCCCTATATTTTGTTGTTTAGGAAAATATACCGTATAAATTCATGGGCCTGCTGGTACTGCCGGTTGGCAACATACCACTCATCCAGCCACCCCGCATGAAACCGGACAAAGCTCATAGGCAGCTGCTTCTTCGTATTTTGGAAATAGGCCTGGAGAATGCGCCCGTATTCAGGGTTTTTGAGATAGTTGGAGTCATCCAGGCGGAGCTGCACCAGCCGGCACATCTGAGAGAAGACCTCTCTGGCCTGGTCGGGGGTACCAGGCAGCGCCTTCAGCGGAGCCGTCTGCGCCTGCTCCAGGGCCTGTTGCACCTTTTCCCGCTTCCCCAGCCGCTCGTAGCAGATCGCCAGCTTGTGAAAATACATGGCCTCGTTCCAGGGCGTGCTCAGCAGGTGATATAAGGCATCCTCCGTCAGTCCCACTTGCAGCTCTGTGGTGGCCAGGTTGTAGGTAATGACCTCCATGAGATCCTTCCGCCCCAGGCTTCTAGCCATACGGATGGCATCTGCGTAATGCTCCCGGGCCTGCTTTAGCTGGTTTAAGTTGCCGAAGCAGTTACCCAAAAAGATGCAGCACTGCATAATGATGTTTAAGCTGCGTTCCCGATAGGCCTGGTCCATCCCCCGCTGGAGATACACAATCGCATCGCCGTACTCCCCCTGCCAGAAGAACCGCTTCCCTGCCTCCAGGAGGAAATAGCTTCGGTCCGATCTCCGAAGCAGCTCCTGGAACCGCTCCGTAAGGCGCAGATACAGTTGGTACTGCCTTTCATCCATAGCCGGAACAAAATCCCTCACATCCTCGGGAGGAGACCCCTCGGTCAGCCAGGAGAGCAGCAGCCAGTCCAGAAAAAATGGGCTGTTCCGATATTCCTCCTGGCGCTGGGTCAGCGCTGGCCCTAGCTCCCGAATGCTTTCACCGGAAAACAGGCGGTCATACCATTCTTCAAACCAATTGGAGGTCTCCCGGCAGAACTCCGGCTCCTCCCTCCAATGGATGCCCAGGCGGCGGAGTAGCAAACACAGCACCTCAGAGCTCCCCTCTGTCTTCCCCTGCTCAATCTTTGATAGATAGGATACGGCGCAAATTCCTTTGCACAGAGTCTCCTGAGACCAATCTGCTGCCTGCCGCCGCTTACGAATGAGAATTCCCTGCAATCTCCGATTCACAATATCTCCCCCATTTTCACAAAAGGCTCCCGTTTCTGTCATGATACCACAGACTCCCTACATGGTCTTGCCCATCTGGGCCTGGGTTTTCTTCAGGTCGGCCTCCTTTCTGTGGGCTTCCTTGGCCTTGTACTCCGATGTGTACGTCCTTCGTGTCATGGTCTCGTCTCCTTTTTATTTGCCTTGTTCTGTAAAGGAGCAGCTACCCGCCTCCATGGCCTGCCCTCCTTGGTTTTTATCTATGATATCTCCCCAGCCCATCAATTGCAAGGCAAAAAGCAGCGGAAAAGTAGGCAAAGCCTGCGCACCCCGCGCATCACAAACCCCCATAAGAAGCAGCGTCCTGTTTTTGCCGCTTCCTATGGGGGTTGCTTCATCCTTTGGCTAGGCGGGGATCAGCCGCCGGTTATGGTTAGAAATTCTGGTCCAAAATGGTCAGGAGCTTGGCCATCTGGGCACGGGTGAGCGTTTTGCCGGGACGGAGGGTGCCGTCTCCATAGCCTTCGAAGAATCCTTCTGCAACCGCCCAGCTCATAGCTGTCTTCGCATAAGAATGGACTGCTTCCCCGTCTATATAGGCCTTCAGGTCTGCGCCCGGAGTCGGTTCCTGTTTCAGGTACAGGGTGACATACCGGTACAGGAATGTGGCCGCCTGCTCCCGCGTGACGATTCCCTCGGGGACAAAGGTGGTGGTGGTCATACCCTGCACAATGCCCAGATCTTCCGCCCAAGCCACAGCATCGGTATAGTAACGTCCCTCCTTCACATCGGTGAAGGTCGCAGGCTCGGTCACTTCCGGCGTGTCTGCCAGGCGGTACAGCGTGGTCACCAGCTGGCCCCGGGTGAGGGCGCCGTTGGGGGCAAAGCGGGTGGTGGATATGCCGTTCATGAAGCCGTGGTCAAGCACATAGTCCGTGTATCCATGGTACCACTGGGTGATGTCCAGATCCACAAATCCTTGGGAGGCGCAGTGGGCCGGAATGACCTCGCCCCGCTTCACAATCTCACCGCAGACGGTGCAAACCTCATCGCCGGTGTAACCATCTTCGGTGCAGGTGGCTTCTTTGGCGTTCCGCAGCTCCGTCTTGTGGCCCAGAGCGGGAATCGCCTCACCCTGTTTCACTGTCTCGCCGCAAACCGTGCAGACCTCGTCGCCGGTATAGCCATCCTCCGCGCAGGTAGCTTCCTTGGCATTCCGCAGCTCCGTCTTGTGGCCCAGAGCGGGAATCGCCTCGCCCTGTTTCACTGTCTCGCCGCAAACCGTGCAGACCTCGTCGCCGGTATAGCCATCCTCCGCGCAGGTAGCTTCCTTGGCATTCCGCAGCTCCGTCTTGTGGCCCAGAGCGGGAATCGCCTCGCCCTGTTTCACTGTCTCGCCGCAAACCGTGCAGACCTCGTCGCCGGTATAGCCATCCTCGGTGCAGGTGGCTTCCTTGGCGTTCCGCAGCTCCGTCTTCCCGTGACCCAGAGGCGCGGTGAAGTTGTCGTGATACCGATAGCCGCACACGGAGCAGGTGTATTCGTCATAACCGGAGGTGGTACAGGTGGGGGCAATCACCGTCTTTTCGTATTGGTGGCCCTTGGCGGAGATGTTCTCCTCCTTGGTCTCGCCGCACACGGTGCAGGTGTGATGCATCACGCCTTCCTCGCAGCAGCCAGGCTCAACCTTGACTACGCCCTCGTCCCAGCTGTGGCCGGTGGCGGGGATCACCTCACCCTGTTCCACAATTTCGCCGCACACGGTGCAGACCTTGTCGCCGGTGTAACCATCTTCGGTGCAGGTGGCTTCCTTGGCGTTTTGCAGTTCGGTTTCCCCGTGGCCCAAGGGCGCGGTGAAATGATCGTGATATTCGTAGCCGCAGACAGAGCAGACATATGCGTCGTAGCCGGAGGTGGTGCAGGTGGGCGCCACCACCGTCTTGTCAAACCTGTGGCCGGTGGCGGGGATCAGCTCGCCCTGCTTTACGATCTCGCCGCAGTCGATGCAGACCTCATCGCCGGTGTAACCGGCTTCGGTACAGGTGGCTTCCTTCTGGCCCACCAGCTTTGTATTCGTGTGCTTATGGCCCTCTACCAGCGCCTGAATGGCGGCAGCCAGGCCGGTGGCAGCATCGTTCACCTGGGACTGGGTCGCCGTCTCATTGGCGGCCACCGCCCTGGCCTCTTCCAACGCATCTGCGAGATTGGCCCAGGTTTCGGCGGTGTAATCGTGTTCTGCAAGGGCCTCCGCCACAGCGATGGTCGCATTCAGGTCAGACCGATCCGTAACAAAGGGCGTGCGTGTGGATTCTGCCACCTTCAGGTATCCGATGGGATGCTGCGCCATCAAATTCGTGATAAACTCCAGCTGAAGGCCCCGGGGCAGCTCCATCATCTCCATTCGGTATTGGCGAACGCCGGTCACCGGGTTGTCGTAGACCATGGTGGCCTCGTACATGTCGTAATCGGAGGAACTCCGTCTGTAACGAAGAGCGGTGATGTTCTGGCCGGTGAAGTTGCCATCGTTGTAGTTGGAGAAAGAGGGGAGATTGCCGCTTTCTATGGTCACCGTCACCAGGTAGGTGTCGTCCGCCGTCTCTTCAATTTCCACGGTGTCCTTAATAATGGGAGAAATTTCGCTATTGTCAAGGTCCATGAAGCTAAACTTGCTGAGAACGGCACTCATGGTATAGTGCTCCGCCTCCTGACTGCCTGCGGAAATCGTCAGGTCCTTGGAGATGGTATACCGGGTCACGTCCCGGACATAAACACGAACCGTAAGGTCTGTATCTCCCATGGGAACCGTCGCCGTATTTTGAGTGGAGAAGCCCTGGAGCTCCGTTTCCACGCCGTTTGCATCCACGGTGACGAAGCGGTATTCCGTCCCCTCAATGCCGCCGGTGGCGGAAGCGGTAACCTGGGCAGCTTCCTGGTCCTGGGCTGCGTCCAGCTCCACAGACAGCGGCGTATAGGCCTGCAAGCTCACCTGGGCGCCCTTCCGGCTGTTGAGGTCCGCCACCAGGGCCTCGCCGGACGCGTACCCCGCAGTGCCCGGCTGGGCGTAGAACACGGTCTTGAACACATCGTTGAAGACATACTCTCCCACATCTGTAATGCCCGCGCCAAGGACCACATGCTTGAGGGTCGTATTCCCGGAAAACGCGCTCCGTTCCAGAGTCTTCACACCATCACCCAGGTAGAGGGTCTCCAGGGCGTCCATGCTGGGAATCCATGCCACGCTGGTGTCGTTGCCCTTGGTAAACACCAGGTGCTTCAGGGAACCCATAAAGGAGAATGCCCAGCTGGCCACGGTTTGGAGGTTATCTCCCAGGGTCAAGGTCTCAATGGCAGCATTGGCAAAGGCAAAGGCTCCCACCGTCTCCAGGGAATTGGGCAGTTGAATCTCCTTCAGGCTGGTGCAGCCGTTGAAGGCGCTGGTGCCCAAGGTCTTCAGGCCCTCCTGGAAGGTGACCTTTTCCAGCGTTGTGACATTTCGGAAGGCAAAATTTGCAACAATTTCCACTGTGGCGGGGGCGATAAATTCCTTCATCGGGTTCTTCGGCGGGCAGAGAACGAGCTCCTTTCCGCTGTCCCGCAGTAACACGCCATCCACGCTGCTGAACACAGCGTTTTTCTCAGAGACGTGAATGGTCTCCAGATTGTTGGCGCCGGTAAAGCTAATCTCTCCCAGATCCGTCAGGCTGGCGCCAATGGTAATGCTTCGAATCTTTGGACAATTGGAGAACGCGCTCTTCCCTACAGTCGTCAGAGAGTCGGGGAACACCACAATCTCCAGATTGGGGCACCAGGCAAACGAGTATGCTCCCAGCTCCACCAGAGCATCGCCCAGGTCCGGCTGAACAAACACGTCGTACTGGAAGGCATAGTCCCCTACCGTCTCCACCTGGTTGAGATCCAGCTCCGTGAGGCTCTTACAGAAGGAGAAGGCGTTACCTCCGATGGTTTTCACACTGTCCGGCACGGCCAGGCTGGAAATGGGCGTGCCGCTGAAGGCAAATGCGCCGATTTCCGCCAGCTGCGTCTCCGGAGCAAAGCGCAGCTGCTCGAGGTTGGCCAGGTAGGCAAAGGCGTAATCTGCAACCGCCGTGACATTCGCCGGAATGGTGTATGCGCCGGTGGCGACCAGCTCCGTCTGTGCGGCGGGATGGCTCACCAGCACGGTCCCATCCATGCTAAACAGGATATTGTCCACCACCCGGAAGCTGGTATTTCCATCGGCAACGAAAAGATGCTCCAGATTGGGGGTGGAGACGAAGGGCGCATACAGGCTGGTGACGCCTGCGCCAATCGTCACCTCTTTCAGAACCGGGCAGCTTTGCAGAACGAAATCGCCCACCTCTGTAACGCTGTCCGGGAGGGTCAGGGAGGTCAGGTAGGTCTGGGAGAAAGCCGCAGCTCCGATGGTCTTCAATCCATCGTTCAGGTGCGCCTGCGTAATGCCGGAGGCCACAAAAGTGCCCCTTCCGATGGTCACAAGGCCGGCCGGCGCGGTAAAGGTGCGAATGGGCGCACCGCTAAACGCGTAATCCCCAATGGTTTCCAGCCCGGCAGGGAATTCCAACACTTCAACGCCGCAGGATGCGAAGGCGTAGTCTCCGATGGTCTTCAGTGTACTGGGGAGGTTGATGTTTTTCAGATTGCCACAGGCGTAGAATATGTAGGCAGAAAGCTCCGTCAACCCCTCCGGCAAATGGACGGTATTGAGGAAATAGCAGCTATAGAACGCATTTCTGCCAATCTTCCGCAGGCTGGAAGGTAGCTCAATCTCCGTGATCACCGTAGTTTCAAAGGCATAATCGCCAATCTCATACAGCTTGCTGCCCTCTGCAAAGGTCACCTGATACAATCGCTGGCAATTGGAGAAGGCATAATTTCCAATCTCCGTGACACTGGCAGGAATGGAAATTTGCTTCACAGGCCGCATGGCAAAGACGTAGTCGTCAATCTTCGTGACGCCTTCCGGAATGGCAATCTGGGTGCGCCAGCCCGTGTACTCCTTTAACACGCCGTCGTCATCGATTACAAAGTCGTCATAGTCCTCCGGGCGCACCGACACGGCGCAGGAGGCGGAATATGTGACGCCGTCTGCCGTCACAGAGGCAGTTACCGTGGTCCTTCCGGTGCTGACGCCAAACACCACTCCATTTTCGTCTACCATCGCCACCTGGGCGTCGCCGCTGGTCCAGGTGACCATAGCATCCCCCACACCGGTCGCCAGGGACGCGGTCAACTGGCTGGAAGTGCCCATATTCAGCGTGATTTCATCATAATCCATGACGATTCCCTGCTGGGCGGGAATTTCCTCTACCGTCACGGTGCAGGACGCAGCCACGCCCTCCGCCTCCGTCTGGGCCGTAACCACGGCTGTACCAGCGGAAATGGCTCTCACCGCGCCGGCTTCATCCACGGCGGCCACAGCCGGGTCGCTGCTGCTCCAGGTGATCCCGTCCTTGGTCACGGTCTCCGGCTCCAGAGTTGCGGTCAGAGTCATGACCTTTCCCCGGGTCATCTGGAGCTGGCTGGCATTCAGTGTAATGCCTGTGGGATAGGTATCCCGAACCACAGTGGACAGCTCAGCATAGTTCACCGCATAGTCGAAGGCGTCGATTCGAATCCTGTCCGTCCGGTCGCCGGCCTGCTCCAGCGCCGCGATCAGCTCCTCCAAGTCAGCTTCCACCGTGTAGAGGCTGCGCCCATCCGCCTGCCGGGTCTCCAGGTTATCGGGGTCATCAAAGGTAAAGGTCTTCAGCGCCTTACCCTCGGAGGTCACCAGCTGCACAGCGCTCAGGTAATGGTTGTCCGACAGATGAAGCACCAGGGTCTGCTGGCCGGTCTCGCCAACGATCTCCGCATGCTCCAGCTTTGGCGGCGTGGTATCATAGTAGAAATCAAAGGTCCAGGTGTCCAGCTCCTGGGAGCCGGGCCGTGTGGCGGCAATGGTAAAGGTATACCAGCCTTCGGCAATCTCCCGGCCGCTGCTGTCCAAGCCGCTGAAGGTGGGAGCATAGGGCAGGAAGGCCTCTGCATACGTCACCACGCCGGCATTGACAAAGTAGTAGGATTTCTTCACCTGGCGGAAGACATCCTGCTGCATGACTCTTCCCGTGTCCTTCTGCGTCACGGTGTAGGTCACCTGGTCGGCGTTGCGCAGCATACCAGTCACGGTGCCCAGCTCCGCAAAAATCTGAGCCATGCTGTCTGCGGAAATGACGTATTTGTCCGGGTCGATCCCATAGGCTCCGTTAAATACGTTTTGTCCCAGGTAGTAATAGCTGTTGCTGGCGCTGTAGACGTAGCTGGAACGCATATAATGGGCAGAATCCCCGTCGATGAACAGGCCGTCCAGAACGGGAGCGGCGCTCCAGTCGCCGTAAAATGCGAGATAAGGTAGAGACAGATCCGAACCGCTATTCTCACCGGCCATCAGGAACACGAAGCCGTCAATAAAGGTGCCATTCACTGCCTCGGCAACCGCCGCCCGGAAAGACTCCTCCGGCGTGATGGTCACCGTCACCGTGGCAGCGCCATGGCTGGGAACGGAAATTGTCCCGTCATCCGCCGCGCCAGTGTAAGTCACTGTGATTCCGTCCCCTGCGTAATTCTTTGATTTCTGCTGGAAAAACCCGTCAGCAATTTCCTCAGACAAGGCCGCCGCGTTCATGACATAGGTCAGCGGGTCGCCGGTCAGGTTGTGCACCGTGAACGTGAAGCGATAGGGGCCTGTGCCGTCGCCCAGCTCCGCTTTGGGCTTTGCGGGATCTGCCCCCTCCACCGTCAGATAGGCCTTGGCATTGGCCACAGCCTGGATGTTTGCCAGGCCCGCGCCCTGCTGGCGGGGAGAGTAGTAGCTGTTTTCCCCCCGGGTCAGAGGCTCCGCCGTAGCCATCAGCAGGGCGGAAACCAGGTTGATTTTCTCGTCTTCGTGAAACGCTGCAAACTTTGCATCAGACTCTATGTATTGCTTTGTCAGTGCGGACAGGCCGGCCATATGGGGGGAAGCCATGGAGGTTCCGCTCATAGTGGCGTATGCATTGTTCAGCACGGCAGAGTAAATGTTTCCGCCCGGCGCCGCAATTTCCGGCTTCAGCTCCAGGTCCAGGGTTACGCCCCAGGAGCTGAAATCCGACATGGTCAGCGCCCCATTCTCCCACTGATCCGGTCCTACGGTCACCGTCTTCCCCGCAAGGGAAAGGAGCTTTTCGCCATCGGCCTTGGAGATGAATACAGAGCCGATATCGGCTTTTGTAATGCCGCCCATATCCGTCAGGGATTCGCTGGCAACGTTGTCATAAACGATAATGGCCTTGGCGCTCTTGGCATAGGCGTTGTCCACCTTTTGTTCAAAGGTCAGCTGGCTGGCCTCTCCCTCTGCAACGCCCCGCTGTACCAGGGCGATTCTCCCCTCCAGGGTTGTAAGGCCCGCTTTGGTCAAAGCATGGTCAAAATCAGCGGCGCTGCCATACCCGCAGTCCACATATTCCAGGGTACCGTTCAGGCTTGCCAGCAGAGTCTTGCCCTCCACCGTCGCTTCTTTGTAAGCAATCCTTGTGCCGTCAGAGGCCACCAGGTAATACGCTTGGGACACCGTGTTCACACTGGCAACTGCCAGCGCGGAATTCTGGGTCGCGGGGGACGCAACGATGGAGCTATCGGGATTGGTAACAGCAGGCAGGTTGTTTCCGGCCTCGTTGCCGAGGGTGGAGCTGTAGGCATTGCCTGCAGCCACATTCAAAATCACCCCGTGGCTTTTCACGGAATCGTAAATCCTCTGGATCTGCTCGTCCGTGCTGGTGGAGAAACCGGCGTCGGAGCCCAAGCTCATATTGATCACATCCACGCCCAGAGTCACCGCATCCTCTACCGCCGCAATGATATTGGATTCACGCCCCTGGCCCAGGAGGTCGTCAAAAACCTTCATGGCCACAATCTGGGCATCAGGGGCCACGCCGCGAATCGTGTCTCCACTGTTGGCCGCCGCAATGCCGGCCACATGGGTGCCATGATCCAGGCCGGTTTCGGGGCCGGGAATGGCATTGGTATCTCTGTCGGCATAGTCATAGGCAAAGGGGAACTTGTCATCCACCCGCAGCTGCGCCGCCGCCAGGGCGCCATTGCCTGCATGCAGCCGCCCCGTCAATTCAGAGAGTTTCCCTTCCGTCAAAGCGTCTGTGGGGACCTGCCCTTGGAACGCCTCGTGCTCCACATCCACGCCGCTGTCGATGATGGCAATCACCTGACCGTCGCCGGTGTATGGGCTGTTGTCAGCCCCTACCATTGCCAGGGAGTTGGCATTTTTGTAATCCTGCTCCTGATCCTCCGGCACGGTGAAGATGGTCTCCACATAAACCGACTCCACTGCGTCCAGGGCCGCGATATCCTTCAGGAAACGATATTCCACGTCTGCGGCAAATCCGTTTATCACCTCATAATAATCGTAGCGCACCGCAAAGGTGCTGGGTGCAGGCTCGTCTGCCGTGGCATGGGCCAAATCGAAAGCCTCTGCCTCAATCAAGCTTGCAATCTCGTTCTGTACACGCTGATGCTGCGCCTCTTTCTCCCGGATGCCACCCTGGGTCGTGGAAGAAACCTCTTCCAGGTTGACAATCACGGTGACAACCTCGTCAGAAGCATAGACAGGCTCTGTCAATTCCGCTTTTTGCAGGCCATTGTCTTGGTCAAGCATATCCAGCAAACGCTGCTCCGCCTCATGCTCCGGTTCAGAAAGAACCGGAGCGCCGTCTGAACCGGCAGGTGATGCCTGCACAGCAGCAGGCAGCATACCAAAGAGCAACGCAAATGCCAGAATCATCGCGAGCCCTCGGTGTAACATCAGATACCATTTCTGCATTTTCATAAATCATTTCTCCTTTTTGTTTCATTCCAGGCAGTCGCTGGGGCAAACAATGGTACTCTGTCATATCTTTGCTCGTATGAGCCAGGCGCTCTGCCCCGCCCAAACGTATGCTGGCTTCTCCTCCTTTCTGAACAGCGCCTTACATACCCGCGCGTTGAAGCAAATTTACTTTTCATTTTTTGCAACTGCTTTCCCGTAAGTTCCAGATTGCCGGTTCCGTTACACAGCATCTTTTGCAACTTTCTCTTTATTCTAGCATCAAAGCACCAGAATTTACAACTGTAATATTCTACAAAAAATCGCAAAAATTTTTTCAAAAATTGTATATTTTGCACAAATTTTGCCGTCACGCAAAATTCAGAGCCCCCCGCTACTAGTAATTTCCGGCAAAGTGTGCTATCATCTCCTTGTATTTTATTGCAACTAACATAGCGCGCGCCTGATTCACGACAGAAAGGACAACATGCTATGCACATTACATTTTACCGTCATCCATGCCTATACCCGGATGCCACCGAGCTGCTCTATGCCTATGTCAACGATACCCCAGCGAAAAATCTGGTCTTCCCCAGCCCCTACGCCCTTCCCAAATCGGTCATTGAGTCGATGATCCAAGAGGCTTGCGCCGGAATCGATCCCGCAGACGAACAGGTGCGCTTCTATTTCGAGCCGTTTCCTCTTCCAAAATATGGCTCTGGTTCGTACACCTGCGTAGCGCGGCTCCTGGCGTTCACCTACTCTGATTGGAGCAGCCCTGACGCCGAGCACTGCGTCTCCAGCATACAGGACGCCTGGCCTCTGGAAAGAATGCAGCAGGAACGAATTGTGTTCAGCGGGATTGCGCCCTATCGTCTCTGCTTCCGGCCATTGGGTGCGGATGAACCGGTTCCCTTCGCCAACGGTCTGGGACAGTTCCCGGCGCCTGCCGTGCTGAAGGACCGGCTGCTGGAGGTCTTTTCCGACTATCCGGCCCATGTCGGTACCCTGTCCGGCATTCTGCTTCCCGTGATGAAGTACCTGGAGCGTGCGCTTCAGCCCTGGATCGCAAAGGCTGCCCCTCTCATTGCCGCCTGGGAGCAGCATATGCAATTTACGTCGGCCAGGGATTTCATTCAAAAGGACTTGTGCAACAACGCAGATTACGAAATTTCCAAGGTAACCGCCTCGATGATGTTCTTCCATCCGCAGCGTCTCTTCTTCTATTACAACCAGGAAACTCAGGTCCTGGATCTCCTGATTGGCGCAGCTTCCTCCATTCCCGGGCAGAAAACTCAGAAGTTTGCCAATTGGGAATACACCGCCCTGCGGCTGCTGAGCAGCCCATCGAGAATGAAGATGCTTTACGCCCTCCGGGGTAAAACGCTGTCCGCTCAGGAAATCATCACCGAAACCGGGGAAAAGCTTCTGATGAGTACCGTGACTCGAGATCTGTACAGCATGCGAGAAGCCCACATCCTGTATGTGGAATACCGCAACAATCGCCGTTACTATAGCATCAACTACGACACCCTGGACCTGCTCATCAGCCACCTGAATTACCTGCGCCTCAGCCAGGGCAGCCCATCTGACGAATCCGCCGGGGAGGACTGACTTCCACACCTGGCACGACCTCCATGAGCCGAAAGATCGTAATCCCCCGTTCTAAGAAGCAACTTCCGGTATTTGCCGCCTCTGATTGAAAGCACATTCTACTTTAACCCTGCTCGCCACAGTGGAAATTGTGCCAGTGATGGGATGAAAGCAGGAATTTCATAAAAATCAGTTGCAAAAAGAGTCGGGCTACTGTATAATCAGATCATCCTGAGCCTCTGATTTATGGGGCACACTTTGAAAGGAAGAGAATGATGAGGAAGCTTTTATCAGTTGCCCTTGCACTTTGTATTGTGTTAGGGCTGTGCGGAACCCTGGGCGCCAATGCCCAGCCCATAGCTGCCGGCTGCTGGATTTCGACGGACAGCTCCAGCCGGGGGAAGACCGTGGTAGCGGGCCAAACCATGGAGCTGGATGCCTATATCTTTTGCACCGGCCCGGTCGGTGGAGGGAGTGGTACATATGCGTATCATGTAGAAATCTATCCGGGAATTCTGAAGCGTATTCCTGAAGATATGAAGCCGGTGTTCTCTCACAGAACTGTGGTAAATTCCTGGACGGAGGAGCACCGCGTCTTCCGGTGGGATACCAGCGGCTGCCCGGTAGGGGACTATACCGCTATCTTCTATTCCACTCGCGACGACTACATTTTAACTGCCCAGTATGCCGACCTGTACGTCACAAACACATCCAAGCCGCTGACCGGCGCCGCCTTCATGGACGAGGACGGCGAAGTGATTACCAGCCTGACTCTGTACGAGGGCTACACCACCAGGGGCGACTTTGACTTTTTCCTAACCAGGTCTCCCTACCACGCCACCAGCGGCGACGAATTGGGAACCGCCACCGTGGCGGACCCCTCAATTATCAGCCTCACACAATCTCATGGCTTCTTCAGCGCCAAGGCCCTAAAGGTCGGCTCCACCACTATCACCGGTACTCTGAATGGGAAAAAGGCCACCTTACAGGTGACCGTAATCCCGGTGCCAAGCGAATTCGGCTTCCCGGAGTACAGCTTCCGGTTCTGTATGCACCATCCCCAGCATGAGCTGACCTTGCAAGTTTCCCCCTACAACGGCCTGCCTATCAAGTGGCGTTCGTACAATGAGGACGTTGTAAAAATTTTAAAAACTGAAGGCCAGACCGTAACTTATCAGCTGGTGGGAGCCGGCGAAACCATTCTGGAAGCTGTCTATGCCGGCTATTTCGCTAGAGCAACCATCCGCGTGTATGAGGATCATTGCTATTATCAGAAGGAGTACCAGCCTGCCAGCTGTACAGAAGACGGCTACATCATCTCTGCCTGCTCCTTCTGCGGCGATGAGAAGCGGGAAATTCTCCCCGCATATGGCCACTCGATTCCAGAGCTGACCGTGGACACCCCCAATACCGCTACCCAGCCTGGCGTAGGTCACGGATTCTGCCAATACTGCCAGCGTACAGTCACCGTGGAAATTCCGCCTGTGTTCATTGATACGCAGCCCAAGGCCTACTACGCAATTCCCCTGGACTACTGCTACGAACAGGGCCTCGTCAACGGCATCACCGCCACCACCTTCGGCCCCAAGGTAAACCTGACTCGGGCCATGATGGTGACGCTTCTGTACCGGATGGAGGGGACACCCGCCGTAACGGGAACCTGCCAGTTCACAGACGTGGAGCCGGGAGCTTTCTACTATGACGCAGTACTCTGGGGCCAGGAAAACGGCATTGTTCAGGGTACCTCCGACACCAAATTCAGTCCCAAGATGAATATCACACGGGAGCAGCTGATAACGTTTTTGTACCGGTACGCCCAGCAGAAAGGTATGGACACAAGCATCGCAGGCGACCTGACGGCATTCACGGACGCAGACCGGATCCAGCCTTACGCAAAAGACGCCATGGTCTGGGCTGTTGGAGTTCGCCTGATCCAGGGAATCACCGAGACTACCTTGGCTCCTGCCGGAACTGCCCTGCGCAGCCAGGCGGTCACATTCCTGTACCGCTTCGCCGGCCTGCAGGAGGCCTGACTGACGGGCCGAAGCCCTTTTCCCCACCTTGACATGCAAAGCCGCAGACTCCGAACCGCTTCCCATTCGGAGTCTGCGGCTTTTTACGCCGTGTAGACGTCTGCCCTTTTTCAGAAAAGCCTACCAGTGCACAAAATGCCACCTCTGAAATCAACCCCGAGGTGGCATGATGATTCACGTTACACGACATTCCGCTGGAGCATTCCAAGGAAGCAGCGCTTCAACCATATCTTGCTGAGCCACATCTGGCTCTCTAGCCTGTTGCAAAAATTCGTTTGTTGCAACAGGCCAGTCCCATATGATGAGATGAGGGAAAAAAAGTGGAGTCTCCCACCCTAAATAAAAATTTTACGTTCCCTTCGTGGTATAATAGAAACAGCAACCAAGGCGCCGTCAATCTCTCCCCGAACATCGGGGACTGCATCTGGGAGGTTTTTTTATGTGTACTGCAATCACCTATCAAACGAAAGACCATTATTTTGGGCGAAACCTGGATCTGGAGTATGTCTACCGGGAGACCGTAACCATTACACCCAGGAACTACCCCTTCCGGTTCCGGCAAATGGGGACCATGGAGCGGCACTACGCCATGATCGGCATGGCCTACGTGCTGGGGGACTACCCCCTGTATTACGACGCCACCAACGAAGCCGGGCTCAGTATGGCGGGGCTCCACTTTCCGGACAACGCCGTGTACCGTCCCGAGGAGCCGGGGTGGGACAACGTGGGGTCCTTCGAGCTCATTCCCTGGATCCTGGGCCAATGCGCCACCGTCCAGGAGGCCCGAGCCCTGCTGGACCGTCTGAGCCTGTGGGACACTCCCTTCAGCTCGGAGCTGCCCCCCTCTCCCCTGCATTGGATGATCTCAGACCGGAACAGCTCCATCACCGTAGAACCTCTGGCCGATGGCCTGCGGGTCTATGACAACCCGGTGGAAACCCTGACCAATAACCCGCCCTTTGATTATCAGGTCAAAAATCTGTCCAACTACCTGAATCTCACGGCCTGCGTCCCGGAAAACCGCTTCTGTACGCAGCTGAACCTCACCCCGTACAGCAAGGGAATGGGGGCCATGGGGCTGCCCGGAGACCTGTCTTCCGCCTCCCGGTTCGTGCGGGCTGCCTTCACCCGGATGAACTCCGTGGCCGGTGACTCGGAATCGGAGAGCGTCAGTCAGTTCTTTCAAATCCTGCGCTCTGTCGCCATGGCCCGAGGCTGCGTGCGCCTGGGCGGGGACAGCTACGAGATCACCGTCTACTCCTCCTGCTGCAACACAGACCGGGGCATCTATTACTACACCACCTATGAAAACAGCCAGATTTCCGCCGTGGACCTCCACGGAGAGGACCTGGATGGAACCCGGCTGGTGTCCTATCCCCTCATCACCGGGCAACAAATCCGAATGCAGAACCGGTAACCACCGCCTCTGAGGATTCATGGACCGGGGACCGGTTGCGTGCAAGTCCAATATGAATTTCAAGTATTTGTCCAATCAGAACCCCCAGGGGGGCTTGCGTGGTGCAGGGCCGTGCGATATACTGGCGGAGGTAAAAAACAGCGAAACAGGAGGAAACCCCATGAAAAAAGTTGTTCTTTCTTTCACCCTCGCCCTGCTCACTGGCGCGTCCCTGCTCGCCGGCTGCGCCACGCAGACCCAGGAGCCAGAACGCAACCGGCAAGATGAAGTGGTCATCTCCATCTCCAGCGAACCAGACACTCTGGACCCCTGCCAAGGCTGGGGCCACGGCACCACCCCCCTGGTCCAAAGCACCCTGGTGGAATATGACTATGACATGCAGTTTGTCAACGACCTGGCAACGGGCTACACCCTGTCCAGCGACGGCCTCACCTGGACCTTCACCCTCCGGGACGACGCCAAATTTACCGACGGCCAGCCGGTGACCGCCCAGGACGTGGCCTTTACCTTCCGCACCGCAAAGACCAGCCAGTCCTCCCTGGACCTCACCTTTCTGGAAGAGGCGACGGCTGTAGACAGCACCACGGTGGTATTCACCCTTAGCAAACCCACCTCTTCCTTCCTCAACACCGTTGCCACCGTGGGCATCGTGCCGGAACACGCCTATGGTCCTGACTATGGAACCAATCCTGTGGGGTCCGGCCCCTACCAATTCGTCCAGTGGAACAAGCAGGAGCAGCTCATTCTGGAAGCCAACGACGACTATTACGGCAAGACGCCTGCCATCCGGAAGGTGACCATCGTCTTCCAGGATGAGGATGCCGCCCTGGCAGCCGTGCGGGCGGGACAAGTGGACATTGCCCTCACCGCCGCCACCTTGGCCACCACCCAGGTGCCGGGCTATACCGTAAAAGCTGTGACTTCCGTGGATAACCGGGGCCTCACCCTGCCGGTGGAGCCGGACACCGGCAAAACCACAGAGTCTGGCCAGCCCATTGGCAACAACGTCACCTGCAACCTGGAAATCCGCCAGGCCATGGCCTACGCCATCGACCGGCAGCAGGTGGCAGCCGCCGCCCTCAACGGCTTCGGCTCTCCCTGCTACTCCGAAAATGACGGCATGCCCTGGAACAACCCGGAGGTGGCTCTGGAAACCGATGTGGAATATGCCAAGAAGCTCCTGGCAGACGGAGGCTGGGCCGACACCGACGGAGACGGCATCGTGGAAAAGGACGGGCTCAAAGCGGAGTTCACCTGCCTGTATGGCAGCGGCGACTCCGTCCGTCAGGCTGTGGCCATGGCGACGGCAGAGCAGCTCCGGTCCATTGGCATCCAGATGCACGTGGAGGGCACCAGCTGGGATGACATCTCCAAGCGCATGTTTTCCAACGCCGTACTCATGGGCTGGGGCGCCGCCAACCCCTATGAGAGCTATTGCCTGTATCACAGCAGCTACGCTCTGCGGGACGACTACTACAACCCCGAGGGCTATGTTTCCTCAGTGACCGACGGCTATCTGGAGGCCGCCATGGAGGCCCTGGACACGGAGACGGCTTATCAAAACTGGAAGCTGGCCCAATGGGACGGCGCCACCGGCACCTCCATGAAAGGACAGTGCCCCTGGGTCTGGATCGTCAATGTGCAGCATGTGTACTATGTCCGCGACGGCCTGGACATCGGCCCCCAGCAGCTCCATCCCCACGGCGCTTCCATGCCCCTGCTCAAAAATCTCCGGGACTGGACTTGGAACAGCTCTAATTCATAAAGTCATAGATCCTTTTCCATGGGGAATTGCGAATTCGCCGAACGTGAGAGGAACATGCAAAATGTTTCTGCCGGGCGGACACATAGGTCCGCCCCTACGGCAGATGGGAAGTCTGGGCAGAAATTGCTCGACACATTTTGTTATTTTATTGCCCCATATCTGGTGAAAATGGTCGCATTTTACGGAAACACCGAAGAATCTATCAACGCACCGCGTTGCGATACGATCGTAGGGGCGGACCTATGTGTCCGCCCGTAGCAGACACTACGATTTTACCGGACATGCCCCAGGTCTCCTGGGAAAACGGATTACATACAAAGAAGGAAGTGGACTATGACCGGTATGGTTGGCCGATTTGGCCGGATTTTTTTGCGGTATGGCTGCAAGACGCTTCTGCTGCTGTTGGCAGTCAGCGTCATTGCCTTTATTCTAGTAAGCCTGTCCCCCGTGGACCCGGTGCAGCAGTATGTGCTGGGGGCCGGGGGCGTCTCTGCAGAGCAGCGGGCGCAGCTGGAGGAATACTGGGGCGTGAGCGACCCCCCGGTGGAGCGGTACATCACCTGGTTGAAGGCCCTGGTCCGGGGAGACTTCGGTCAGTCTCTTCTATATCGCCGCCCTGTTTTGGAGATCATTGGGGAGCGGTTTGTGAACTCTCTGGCACTGATGCTCTGTGCCTGGCTATTCTCCGGCCTCATCGGCTTTGGTCTGGGCTGCGCCATGGGCATGACCCGGGACCGGCTGCCAGACCGGATTCTGAAAAAACTCTGCTACATCCTCAGCAGCGTCCCCACCTTCTGGCTGGGTTTGGTGTTTTTGTTGGTATTTTCCGTGGGGTTGGGATGGTTTCCCCTGGGCTTTTCCTCCCCCATTGGCGTCCTCAACCGGGAGGTTACCCTCTGGCAGCGGCTGCACCACCTGGTGCTCCCCGCCCTCACCCTGAGCCTCATGTCCTTTGCAAACATCGCTCTGCACACCCGGCAGAAGCTGGTGGACGTGCTGGAGAGCGAATATGTCCTCTTTGCCCGGGCCAGAGGAGAGCGCGCCGGAACCATCTTGCGAAGGCATGGGCTGCGGAACATTGCGCTGCCTGCCCTCACCCTCCAGTTTGCCTCCTTCGCTGAGCTCTTCGGCGGCTCCGTGCTGGCTGAGACCGTGTTCTCCTACCCCGGCCTGGGCTCCGCCGTGGCGGCAGCCGGGCTCAACTCCGACGTGCCGCTGCTGTTGGGCATCACCCTCTTTTCCACCCTGTTTGTCTGCGCGGGCAACCTGATTGCCAACCTGCTGTATGGCGTGGTGGATCCTCAAATCCGGGAGGTGACGCCATGAGCCTGCGCTGCAACCGGCGGACCCGGCTGGTCCTCTTCACGGGGCTCATGCTCCTGGTGCTTCTGGCCGCCTTCCTGGCTGGCCGTCTGATTCCCGACAGCGCTGTGGCGGCAGATTTTACCCGGGTCAAGGAGCCCCCCTCCTGGAGTCATCCCTTCGGCACCGACCATCTGGGACGGGACCTCCTTCTGCGGACCCTGAAGGGCCTGTCCACCAGCCTCACCATTGGAATCGTTGCCTCTCTCATCAGCGCCATTGCGGCGGTGCTCATTGGCATTGCCGCGGCCACAGGCTCCCGGGCTGTGGACGGCTTCATCACCTGGCTCATCGACCTGGTGATGGGGGTGCCCCACACCGTATTGGTGATTCTCATCTCCTTCGCCTGCGGCCGGGGATTGAAGGGGCTGCTCATCGGCGTAGCCGCCACCCACTGGACCAGCCTGGCCCGGCTCATCCGGGGGGAGGTGCTCCAGCTTCGAAGCCAGCAGTACGTAGCCGTCTCCCGACGGCTGGGGAAGTCCAGCGGCTGGATCCTTCTGCACCACCTGCTGCCCCATCTGATCCCACAATTTCTGGTGGGTCTTATTCTTATGCTCCCTCACGCCATTTTGCACGAGGCCTCCATTTCCTTCCTGGGCTATGGACTGCCCCCGGAGCAGCCGGCCATTGGCATCATTCTGGCCGAAAGCATGAAGTATCTGTCCGCCGGTATGTGGTGGCCGGCGGTGTTCCCGGGACTGCTGCTGGTGGCCACGGTGCTGCTCATTGACCGTCTGGGAGAGACCTTGCGGGCCATTCTGGACCCCTACAGCGCCCAAGAATAGGAGGAACCTGCCATGGAACACACACAAACGCCCCTTTTGGAGGTATCCGACCTGTCCGTTTCCTTCCGGATGTACGGCAGCGGGCTGGAGCAGCGGCAGCTTCCGGTGATCTCCAGTCTGAGTCTTCGGGTCCTGCCTGGGGAGATCCTGGCAGTGGCAGGCTCCTCCGGCTCCGGGAAGAGCCTACTGGCCTCCGCCATTTTGGGCATTTTGCCGGGCAACGCCACCGTATCCGGCGCCTTGCAATTTGACGGAGAACCCCTGACCCCGGAGCGGCAGGCCCGGCTCCGGGGAACTGAAATCGCCCTGGTACCCCAATCCGTCGCCTTCCTGGACCCCCTGATGAAGGTGGGCGCCCAGGCAGACGGCCACCGGAAGCCTCGGCCCACGGAAGCGCGCCGGGCGCTCTTCCGCCAGTTGGGTCTTCCGGAGCAGACAGAGCGCCTCTACCCCTTCCAGCTCTCCGGTGGCATGGCCCGGCGGGTTCTGGTGTCCACCGCCCTGCTCTCCGAGGCCCGGCTGATCATTGCCGACGAACCGACCCCGGGCATGAGCCTGGAGCAGGCGGAAGAGGCCCTGTCCATGTTCCGGGCCATGGCGGACGCCGGCAAAGGGGTGGTGCTCATCACCCACGACATTGACCTGGCCTTCCACATCGCCGACCGGATTGCCGTTTTCTACGCAGGAACCACCGTGGAGACCGCCCCGGCAGCGGACTTTCGCCGTGGGCCGGAGGCCCTGCGCCATCCTTACAGTCAGGCGCTTTGGCGCGCCCTGCCCCAGCATGGGTTCCAGCCCATTCCGGGCTTTCAGCCCTATGCGGGAAGCCTCCCCCAGGGCTGTCTTTTCGCCCCCCGCTGTCCCCACCGGACGGCGGAATGTGAACAAGCGGTCCCGCCCATGGAGACGGTGCGGGGCGGAGAAGTGAGGTGCTACCATGCGACTTGAAGCAAACCATGTGTCCTTCCGATACAGCGGGAAAAGCCCCTGGATCCTGGAGGACTTGAGCCTCGTGGTGGACAGTGGAGAGCGCTTGGGACTCTTCGCCCCCAGCGGCTACGGCAAAAGCACCCTGGCCCGGCTCCTGGCCGGTTACCTGACGCCCCAGGCGGGGCAAATCCTCCTGGACGGCAAGCCCCTTCCCCAAAGGGGGATCTGCCCCGTCCAGCTGATTTGCCAGCATCCGGAGAAGGCCATCAATCCCCGGTGGCGGCTGAAGCAGGTCCTGGAGGAGAGCGGGACGCTCCGGCCGGACGTCCTGGCCTCTTTTGGCATCGAACTCGCCTGGCTGGACCGGTTCCCCCGGGAGCTGTCCGGCGGGGAGCTTCAGCGCTTTTGCGTGGCCCGCGCCCTCATGAGCGGGGCGGATTTTCTGATCTGTGACGAAATCAGCACCATGCTGGATGTGATCACCCAGGCTCAAATCTGGAACAAAATTCTGGAAGAGGCCGCAGCCCGCGGCATGGGTCTCATCGCCGTCACCCACAACCGCGCCCTGGCCAGCCGGATCTGCACCCGGGTGTACGATCTCTCCACCAGGGAATACTGGGTTCCCGGTGATGGACAGGTCCAGAAGCAACCCTAAAAAAGCGCCCCAGCCAATCCCATCGTAAAATAGACGGGATTGGCCGGGGCACATTTTTTGGATTGATTTCGCCGGGAATTCGTAGTAGAATACATAGCATTCCGCTTGATGTACTGGCGGGCGAATGCTCGCCCGCCTCCGGCTCCATGGCTGCCGGTTCGCATCTACCGCATGCAATTGCTGTGGGATACACTTGACAGTCGATGTACCTCTGGGGAGTCCGGCTTTGAATGCGTTGCGCTTCGCTTTTCATCGGCGGTCTCGTCTCTGTTCATCTTCTGTCCAAGCCTATTATGTCCCCCCAGGCCGAAATCATACCACACTTTTTGAAAAGGAGGGGTTCGATGCACGAAATCCTTGCGCTGGCGGTCCCGGTTCTGTTCATTTTTTTATTCATCAAGATACTTCTGACCCCCATGAAGCTGATCTTCAAGCTGCTGCTCAACACGGGCTGCGGATTCGTCTGCCTGTTCCTGCTGAACCTGCTGTCCGGCTTCACCGGCATTGTCTTTGAGCTGAACTTCATCACCGCCGCCATTGTGGGCTTTCTGGGCCTGCCCGGCATTGTCCTGCTCCTGGTGGTACAGTTTTTCCTCTGATTCTCGCAATCCAGCAGCGTCTCCGGCTTCTCGTCTTGCCGGAACGCTGCTGTCTGTTTTGTATGAGCAACACCCAATCAGGAGACGAAAGGCGGCGCAAGCGGAGCGGTCAAGACCGCTCCCTACGTATACCCGGTGCTCCACGGAAAAAAGGATACGCAGTGCTGGACCCACAAAAAACGTTTTTCTTTTCAGAACGGACAACATGTGCTATAATAAAAAAATAGCGGTTATCACCGCCGATTGGGGGCACAATCCGGAACCTGCCCCGAAGGGAGCGAACCAATATGAAAGAACCAAAAGCCATGGCATATGTGAATATGTACGGCGTTCTTGGCGCCCTGGAAAACCTGTGCAGCCTGGACGACCCTGCCAGGGAAATTCTCAGGGGCCTCAAAAAGCCTGTGAGCCTGTGCTTCCAAGTCAAGGACGGCCCCTGCTGCACCTTCCACTTCACCCAGGAGGGCTGCCGCATGACGGAGGGCGACGGAGGCTGCACCTGCAAAATGAATTTTTCCTCCCCGGAAAAATTCAATGCCCTCATTGATGAAAACAAACCGGGCCTACCTGGGAAGAATCCGGTGCAGCTTCTCCCCTTCCTCCTGGGTCCCTTCACCCAGCTGACGAACCGCCTGACAGAGCTGCTCCGGCCCTCGGAAGAGGCCCTCCAAGACCGGGCCTTCTTTGAAAAGAGCACCGTCCTCACCATGTATACCATCGCCGGGGCCATTTCCGCCCTGGCCAACACCGATTCCATCTCCCAAATCTCCGCCAGCTACACCGTAGACGGGGAGATTTCCCTGGGCATCCGGGACGTTGCCCAGGTGACCATTTCCGTCCAGGACCACCGCTTCACCACCATCAAGGCCCCGGCGGAGCATCCCCGGGCCATTATGGAATTCGCCACCATCGACCTGGCCTACGGCCTCTTCACCGGCCAGGTCTCCACCATCAACGAAATGTGCAAGGGCACCATCCACCTGCGGGGCATGCTCTCCATGGTGGACAACATCAACCGGATTCTGAACCGGGTGTCCGCATATCTGTCTTAGGAGGAGCCGCCATGAGCAAGTACCCTGAATACCAACACACCAAAAGCCGGGCCTGGTTCGACCGGGCGCTTCATGTGATTCCCTCCGGCGTATACGGCCACCTGGGGCCTTCGGAAGGTCTGTTTCTGCCTCTGGAGAAGTGGCCCCTTCTGTCCTCCAAAGCCAAGGGGGCCTACTTTTGGGACATGGACGGAAATCCCTACCTGGACCTGATGTGCGCCTATGGTCCCAACGTCCTGGGCTACGGCGACCCCGATGTAGACCGGGCCGCTGTGGAGCAGCTGATGACCGGCAACTGCACCACCGCCCCCTCCTACAAAATGGTGGAGTGCGCCGAGCTGCTGGTGGACACAGTCGCCATGGCCGACTGGGCCTTCTTCATGAAAAACGGCACCGACGCCACCACCTTCTCCATCCTCACCGCCCGGGCCTTCACCGGGAAGAAGAAGACCATGTTCCTCCGGGGCTACTATCACGGCAACGACCCCTGGGCCATGAAGGCGGACTACCCCGGGGTCCTGCCGGAGGATGTGGCCAATAACCTTGTGGTCCCCTGGTTCGACCTGCCCGCCATGGAGGCCGCCTATGAGGCCTGCGGCGGCGATGTGGCCGCCCTCATCGCCCAGCCCTATGACCACGGCAACTTTGCCGACAACCGCTGCGCCACCAAAGAGTTCTGGGCCTCGGTCCGGCAGTTCTGCGACAAGCGGGGCATCGTCCTCATCATCGACGACGTGCGCACCGGCTTCCGGCTGGACCTTCAGGGCTCGGACCACTACTACGGATTCCAAGCAGACCTCATCTGCTTCTGCAAGGCCCTGGCCAACGGCTACAACATGTCCGCCGTCTGCGGCCGGGAGCATCTGAAGGCCACCGCCTCCTCCATCTCCTTCACCGGCTCCTACTGGATGAGCGCCGAGCCCTTCGCCGCCTGCATCGCCTGCATCCAGAAGCTGAAGGCCCTGGACGCCCCGGCCCTCTTCCGGCGCATGGGGTTACAGCTCACCCAGGGCTTCCAGGCCGCCGCCAAGGCCCACGGCTTTGACCTGGTGGTCTCCGGCGAACCGGCCCTCTTCTACCTGCGGATCGCCAATGACGACAGCCTGATGCTCCATCAGGAGTGGGTGGCCGAATGCGTCAGCCGGGGCCTGTTCCTGGCCAGCCACCACAACCACTTCCTGAACGCCGCCATTACCGACGAAGACATTGCCCTGGCCATCGACATTGCCAACGACGCCTTCTCCGTGGTAGCCGCCCGGCACCCGGAGCTGGAGCTGAAAAAATAGCCAAACTGGGGCTGTCTCAAAACTACGTTTTGAGACAGCCCCTAACAATTTTCCAAACCAATGTGGTTTGGAAAATCAGTTGATTGAACGCGAAAGGGGCCCTTTGCCCCTTTCACACTTTCCCTGCTACTCTATATCGTTAAGTTTCTCTTCTACTTTTTCTGATACGCCGGTATGTGAGACAGCCCCAGTTTTTCCATTAAAAGATGATGCAAATCATCCCCGTGGCTCCTTCATTGACCACCCGGGCCAGGGAGCCCCGGAATTTCACCCGCACATCGTCGGGGATCCGGCGGAGCTTGGTGGTGAGGCCGTCGTTCACCATTTCAAAGACGGACTTGCCAAAAATGTTGCTCTCCCACAGCTGATCCGGTGCAGTCTGGTACTGCTCGGACAGGCTGTTCACCAGGTCCTGGGACTGCTTCTCATCCCCCACCATGGGGCTGATCTCCGTGTCCAGGTCCACCCGCAGCATGTGGATGGAGGGCGCGCCGGCCTTCAGCTTCACGCCGTAGGCGCTTCCTTTGCGGACAATCTCCGGGGCCTCTAGCTTCATCTCCCCCCGGGTGGGCATCACCACGCCGTAGCCGGTGGCGCTGGCCTCCTCCAGGGCCGAGGCGATCTTGTCATAGGACCGCTTCACCTGGGCCAGCTCTGTGAGCAGCTCCATGAGCTCGCCCTCTCCTGTGATGGTAAAGCCGGTCTTGCCGCTGAGGATGTCATAATACAGGCTCTCCGGGAACTGGAGCTCACAGGCCACCATGCCGCTGCCCAGGTCGATCTCCCGCAGGCGGCAGCCGGCCACATGCTCCACCTCCGTGAGGGTCCCCAGCACCGTCTCCGCCTGGCACATCTCCGAAATCTCCCCTGCCCGGCTGGCCAGGGCGTCGTAGAGCACCGCCTTCACCGGATGATCGTATTCCAGGCCGTCCATCCACCGGGGCAGATACACCCGCAGCTCCTGCATGGGGAAGGCGTACAGCAGGTCCCGCAGGAGCTCCCCAATCTCCTGGGCGCTCATGGTCTGGCAGTCGGCGCAGAGGGCCTTCACCTGATAGGTCTCCTGGATCCGGCTGCACAGCTCCCGGGCGGCATTTCCCCGGGGCTCCCGGCTGTTGACCACCACCACAAAGGGCTTACCGGTGGCCTTCATGTCCCCAATGGCCCGGTCCTCGGCGGTCAGGTAGTCCTCCCGGGGAATGTCCGTGATGGTGCCGTCGGTGGTCACCACCAGGCCAATGGAGCAGTGATCCTCCATCACTTTTTTGGTGCCCAGCTCCGCCGCCTCGGTCATGGGAATCTCATGGTCGTACCAGGGGGTGGTCACCATCCGGGGCGCCCCGTCCTCCGTGGCGCCCACGGCCCCGGCCACCATATAGCCCACTGAGTCAATCATCCGCACCCGGAGCTTCGCCGTCCCGTCGGGGGAGATCTCCACCGCCTCCTCCGGCACGAACTTGGGCTCCGACGTCATAATGGTCTTGCCAGAGCCGCTCTGGGGCAGCTCATCCCGGGCCCGCTCCTTTCGGTAGGGGTCGGAGATGTTGGGAATCACCAGCTCCTCCATCACCCGCTTGATGAGGGTGGACTTCCCCGTCCGGACCGGGCCCACCACGCCCACATAAATATCTCCGCCGGTTCTGGCTGCAATCTCTTGATAAATGGATTTTTCCATCGCCATCCTGCCTCCTTCAGTCTCGGCAGGAGGGCGCTCCTGCCATGGTGTAGTACAGGGTATGTCCGGCAGGGACGGGTTAGAACCAGGAGCGGCGTGCGCTTTCCTTGGACCGTGGTGAAACCGGGATTTCCCATAATTAGGAATTTCTCCCTTTACAATATTCTCAGACTTTGGTATACTGATAAGAAATCAGTCAGTTCTGAGGGGAGGCAGATGGATGGGTAGAAAAATTACGGATCCGCAGGAAATTGAGGCGTTGTTTCGGCTGTTGAATCGAATGGCAGATGGGTATGAGGCGACGGAGAAAGAGGCTGCAGAATTGGAGGAAATCGATGAAATTGGAACCCCCGACTTTATAACGTCCTCTGAATTTTTTAATGCGGTTAGTATGCGGAGAGAACTAGCGATATCACTACGCGGAGTTGACCAGCTCAAGTGTTTGTGTACTCTGAATTTGTGCTACATATCAGTTAGCGATCTAAGTGGAACTCATTTCCCTGACAGAATCCAATCTTTGAATCTGAGTAGCACACAAATCACCAGTCTGGACGGTGTCCATTTGTCTGCAGAGCTCCAGTCGCTGGACCTGAGTGACACACAAATCGCCAGCCTGAAAGACGTCCAGCTGCCTACAGGACTCCAGTCACTGGACCTGAGCGGCACACAAATCACTAGTCTGGACGGTATCTATTTGCCTGCAAAGCTCCAGTCGCTGAAGCTGAGCAGCACACAAATCACCAGTCTGGACGGCATCCGGCTGCCTGCAGAAATCCAGTCGCTGAACCTGCGCAGCACACAAATCACCAGTTTGGACAGCATCCAGCTGCCTGCAGGGCTCCAGTCGCTGGACCTAAGTGACACACAAATCACCAGTCTGGACGGCATCCAGCTGTCTGCAGAGCTTCAGTCGCTGGACCTAAGCGACACACAAATCACCAGTCTGGACGGTGTCCAATTGCCTGCAGGGCTCCAGTCGCTGAAGCTGCGCGGCACACAAATCACCAGCCTGGACGGCATCCAGCTGCTTGCAGAACTCCACTCGTTGGACCTGAGCGACACACAAATCACCAGTCTGGACAGTGTCCAATTGCCTGCAGGGCTCCAGTCGCTGAAGCTGCACGGTACACAAATCACCAGCCTGGACGGCATCCAACTGCCTGCGGAACTCCAGTCGCTGGACCTGAGCGACACACAAATCACTAGTTTGGACGACATCCGGCTGCCTGCAGGGCTCCAGTCGCTGGACCTGAGTGACACACAAATCACTAGCCTGGAAGACGTCCAGTTGCCGCATCATATCCAGTCCTTGAATCTTTCTGGCCTGTTCCTGTGCCAACTTCCGCCCAAACTTCTATCGCTCAACATTCCATTTGTATTTAAATTTAATCCATTATATCCATCATATGGAATCTTGCTAAAAGAAACAATATTAAATATTCAGCCTATCAGTCTCTTCGAACAGCCCCGTGAACTCATTGAGAGCTATTACGCAGCACCCAAGGTTTCCATCAGCGAAGCCAAAGTCATCTTCCTGGGCGATGGCGGTGTAGGGAAGAGTTATACCATTCAGAGAATCCACAACGATGGATTGCCCGGGAACTATCCTACCGAGACGACGCCTGGCATTGACATTACAGACTTCCCGGTCCGTCAGCCTAATTATAATTTTGACATCCACTTTTGGGACTTTGGCGGCCAAGAGATCATGCACGCCATGCACCGGTGCTTCCTGACCAGCCGCACCTGTTACGTGGTGGTCATCTGCAACCGCTACCAGGACCTGACCGGACAGGCCCGGTACTGGCTGAACAACGTGGCCAGCTTCGCCAAAGATTCTCCTGTCATCCTGGCTGTGAATCAATGGGACAACATCCAAACCCGCGACTTGGATCATCGCCGGTTACAACAAGAATTCCCCAACTTAGCAAAGGTCGTTTTTTACTCCGCCAAGGATTCCAATCAAAAAGAATTCCAAGCGCTCACCAACGCCATTGTTGATCAAGCCCGGCACTTGGACAGCTGCGGCATGGAATTCCCTGTAACATGGGCTGGCATCCGGGAGAAGCTGTTATCTCTGGCCAAAGAAAACCGAAACTATATTAGCAAGGACGAATATTATCAAATCTGTCAAGAAAACAAGGAGCTGTCTCCGGAAATCTGCGTTTGGCTCCTGGAGTGGTTCAATGACCTGGGCGTTTGCTTTAGCTACCATCAAAATGCAGAAGACAAAAAGGAGCTGGCGGAATACAAGGTCCTGAATCCTGTCTGGCTCACCAACGCCATCTACATCATCATCAACTGCGGACCGCGCCGGGCAACCAACGGCATCATTCACACCCAGGTGATTCTGGATTTGCTGCAAAAGCCGGAAACCAGTGTTCTTCCTGGCGTCACCTACACCGCCCAAGAGCGGAACTATGTCTTAGAGGTGATGCGGAAATTTCAGCTCTCCTACGCCGTCTCCGAAAGTCAGGAGTTCATTCCGGCCCTCTGTCCGGACGTCACGCCCAAGGAGTTGCATCCCACCAGCTGGAGAAAGCACGTTGCTTACGAGCTGCAATACACGTACCTGCCTGACAGCGTGATCCATCAGCTTATGATTCGCTTCTACCATTGCCTCAACATCGGAAAAATTTGGCGAAAAGGTCTGCGAATTGACCCAGACCCGATCAACGGCCTAATGGCGGTGGTGGATATGGGCGGCGGGGACTCTATTTTGCGCATTGACGTCTATGCCCAAGCGGATACCCCACCTTGGCCGCTGCTGCATCAACTTCGCGATGACATCATCCTCATCAATCAGGCCCTAAACCTGAAGGCAGAGGATTACATTGTCGTACAGAAAAATCGTCATACCGCACGGTTTTCTGTAACATATGTCCTACAGGCGAAGGAACGCGAGTATTCGAAACTACCCTATTCTTCCGAAGGCTGGTTTGAAGAGTACGATATAGCCGACATCCTGGGAACTGCTTTTGGTCCCGAAAATATTGAAGCTGCAGCCCAGATTCTGCCAAAGTCTGAAAATTTGAGCACTGTCCTATATCAGCCAATCATCCACGTTCATGGCAACCTCAATTATTATGCAAATTGTCAAGTCTCCAACACGTCTGAATCCGCTGAGCGTCTCCTTCGCGCCGTGCTGGAACACGAAGAGAAATTCAATGAACAGCTGACCCAGGAGCTGATTTCTATTTTCCAAGGCCAATCTGCTGACCGGGATGTGCAGCAACTGGGCGCAGAAATGGCGCGGGCCAAAGCCCAGAAAAAGAAGCCCCTGGCCCGCCTGAGGGATTTTCTTAAGAACAGCGCAGACACCGCCGGAAACCTGCAAAAGCTGGCAACCATTTTGGGTCCCTTCGTGTTAAAGCTGGTGGAAAAGGCCCCAGAAATCCTGCAATTCTTCCAAGCCGCTCTTTCTCATTGAGCATTCCCCATTGGGGCATATGGGTATCGCTCAGGAGTGTGCAGCTTGTCCTTCCACCTGCCCCGTAGGGTGCTCCCGGACGCTACCCGGCAGAAGGGGCTTACCGTGGCGGCCGGTCTGGGCGAGTTCGTACCCGCTTTTGGGGGCAGGTTCGGATTTGCCCACATGCTGTGGAGTACGGAACATCCTGCCGCAGGTGCGTCCAGGAGGCCGCACCCTACGGCCCTCAGCTTATGGATGTTAAAAAATCATGGCATATCCCTGTAGGGGTATACCGTGTGCGTCAGGCTGTAGAAACCTCCGGTTTTTCCGAATTTTGGGTGGGTTTGCAGGTTTTGGAGGCGGGCGCACACTGTGCGCCCCTACAGCGCCCCTACAGCGCCCCTACAGCGCCCCCGTAGCGCCCCCGTAGCGTCCCTGCAGCGTCTGTGCACGATCCTGGCAAATTTTCGGGGGTTATTTTCGCTGTATGCATTTCCCCTTCCAGATATGCCTCAGCCCGGAGGCTGCCGTCAGGCATGCTCCCGGGCTGTGTTGGGTTTTATTTGCGGTGTAGCCAGGACATGGTATCCTTGGATAGCTCCATGCCCACCTTTTTCTGCAGGCTCATGGACTTTTCGTTGCCCACGATGACCTGGTCGAAGGGCACCCGGCCCTGGGAGAGGTAGCGGTTAATCTGGAAGCTCTCCAGGGCCAGGCCCAGGCCGTGGCCGCGGTATGGGGGGAAGACCTCCAGCATGCCCATGCTGCCCTCGTGGTGCTCGCCCACGAAGCCGGCCAGGCGGCCGTCTACAAAGGCGCCGAAGATCACGCCGGCCTTCAGGCGGTCTTCCACATACTCCGGGTTGTGGAACAGGCTGTAGCCGTCCAGCACTGCCTGGAAGTAGCTCATATCCAGGGGCCGCACATCGGCCCGGACGGGCAGGGGCTCTTTCCGGAAATAGGCAGCCTGATAGCAGCGGCTTTCCTCCTTCAGGCCCAGAGCCGCCGCCACAGCGTCCGAAAGCGCTCCCGCCATCACATTCCAGGTCTGGACCTCTGGAAGCGTCTCCAGGAGGCTGAGCGCCTCTCCCAGGTTCTCGGCTGCTACCATGGCGATGCCGTCCATCTCCAGGGCCACGCCCTGGCCGCTCTGGGCGGCCACCCGGGCACGGCCCAGGCGCAGGGGCTCGATCATACTGATGTTCAACACCGGGTCCTTGCCGAGGTAGGCAAGGGCCTGTTCTTTCTCTGTCATGGGTCCTCTGTCACTCCTTCTCCAGTTCCACCTTTCCGTCCCGGACCACAGCCCGGAGGGCAGAAATGGGAGTCTCAAAGCTGTCGATGATGGCCTCTGCAATGGGGTCCTCCAGATCCCGCTGGATGGTCCGGCGGAGGTTTCTGGCTCCATAGGTGATGGAATAGGCCTTCTTGGTGAGATAATCCCCCAGAGTCTCGTCCCAGGTAAAGGACAGGCCCCGCTCTGCCAACGCATCCCGGAGCTCTGCCAGCATAATCCCGGCGATGGCCCGGAAATTCTCCTCGGACAGGTGGTTGAAGCTGATGATCTCATCCACCCGGTTCAAAAACTCCGGCCGGAGGAACTCCCGCAGGGCCTTCATAGCCCCTTCCTTCCGCTGCTCCGACAGGGTCTGGCCAAAGCCCAGGCCGCTACTTTTCCGGTCGGACCCGGCGTTGGAGGTCATCACCAAAATGGCATTTTCAAAGTTCACCACACGGCCCTGGGCGTCGGTGATCCGGCCGTCGTCCAGCACCTGCAGGAGCACGTTCAGCACGTCGGGATGGGCCTTTTCGATCTCGTCGAACAGGACCACGCTATAGGGCCGCCGACGGATCTTTTCCGTGAGCTGGCCCGCTTCATCATAGCCCACATAGCCCGGGGGCGAGCCGATCAGCTTGGAAACCGTGTGCTTCTCCATATACTCCGACATATCCAGACGGATGAGGGAATCCACCGAGTCGAACATCTCCCCGGCCAGGCACTTTACCAGCTCCGTCTTGCCCACACCGGTGGGACCCACGAAAATGAAGGAAACCGGCCGCTTCTTGGGGGAAATGCCCACCCGGCTGCGGCGGATGGCACGGCTCACCGCCTCCACCGCTTCGTCCTGGCCTACAATCCGCTCTTTCAGGCGGTCGCCCAGGTTCCGGAGCTGCTGGTACTCCTGGGCCTGAATCTTACTGGCGGGAATCTTGGTCCAGAGCTCAATGATCCGGGCCAGGTTCTCCATGGTGACCGGCGGGGGCGGCAGCTGGTCCAGCCGCTCAATCTCCGCGGCCACCCGGCAGAGCCTGCTCCGAAGCTCCGCCAGGCGCTCATAATGCTCCCCTTCCGTGTCCTCGGTGAGCATGCGAAGCTCCAGCTCATAGTCGTCCCGCTCCTTTTTCAGCTCCGACAGCCGGGAGATTTCCCGGCTGCGGAGGTTCACATCAGAGCAGGCCTCATCCAACAGGTCAATGGCCTTATCCGGCAGGAAGCGGTCTGTGATATACCGCTCCGACAGGACGACGCACTGCCGGGCAATCTCCGGGGAGATGGACACCCCGTGGAACTGCTCGTAATAGTGGGCGACGCCCCGCATGATCTCCGCCGCCTCGGCCATGGTAGGCTCCGCCACCGTCACCGGCTGGAAGCGGCGCTCCAGGGCGGCGTCCTTTTCAATGTACTTCCGGTACTCCGAGAAGGTGGTGGCGCCAATGACCTGGATCTCCCCCCGGGACAGGGCCGGCTTCAGGATGTTGGCGGCATTCATGGAGCCCTCCGCATCCCCGGCGCCCACCAGGTTGTGGACTTCGTCAATGACCAGGATGATGTTGCCGCAGACCTTCACCTCGGCAATGAGGCTCTTCATCCGGCTCTCAAACTGGCCCCGGAACTGGGTCCCGGCCACCAGAGCCGTGAGGTCCAGGAGGTATACCTCTTTGTCCCGAAGCTTAAACGGAACCTCCCCCTGGGCAATCCGCTGGGCCAGCCCTTCGGCAATGGCAGTCTTGCCCACGCCGGGTTCGCCGATGAGACAGGGGTTATTCTTCTGGCGGCGGTTCAGGATCTGAATGACCCGCTCCGTCTCCATGTCCCGGCCCACCACCTGGTCCAGCTTCCCCTCCCGGGCCCGGCCGGTAAGGTTCAGGCAGTAGGTGTCCAAAAATTTGTGTTTTTTGGTTTTAGGCTTGGGAGGCTCTTCTTTTTCCTTCTCCCGATTCGGCTTTTCCGGCAGATCCCGGCGACGGTCGGAGCCGCTGAACAGCTGGTTCAGGAGGGGGAAGGTGGCAGTTTGGCTGCCCACCTCGTCATCCTCCTCCGGCTGATCCTGGCCGAAGACGGCGGACATCTCGTCGCTGATCAGATCCAGATCCTCTTCGGAGATCCCCATCTGCTTCACTGCATCATCAATTTGCGGAATTCCCAGCTTCCGGGCGCACTTCAGGCAGTAGCCCTCATTCCGGGAAACCCCGTTTTCCAAGCGGGTGATGAACACCACGGCTACATTCTTATTACATTTCACGCAAAGCTTTGGCTGCATAATCCAAACTCCAATTCAAACGGATGTGTTTAGAAAAAAGTATAGCACAAATCCGGAAAAAGTCCAGTTCCATTTTCCCCCGACCTGGGCAGCGCTCCTGATTTGATGATACGTTCCTGCGCTGGTGTATCGTCGCCTTATGTGTATGCCCGTTGGTCATATGCGGAAATGGGCATTGCGAATTTGCCGAAAATGGGCGGAAACCGTGTGATGTTTTCGCTGGGCGGACACACAGGTCCGCCCCTACGGAGGATGATAAGAATGGGCAGAAATTGTTCAACACGTTTTGTCATATAAATGCCAAAAATTTGGTAAAAATAGTGAGAATCCTACGGCAACGTCGAATATCTGTTGATACACTGCGTCGGGATATCATCGTAGGGGCGGACCTGTGTGTCCGCCCGTGGTAGACACTACAAATTCGTCAGAGCAGTATGAAACCAAGGCCCATGTCCCTGTGGAACCCCCCCGCAAGGGGGTCCGGCCAAATTCGTCTTATGTTAACCTTTTTGTAACTTTCTCCCCATATCTGGTGCTTTTCCGACGTTTTCCGTCAAAGATCTTGCCACAGGTTTCCAATAATATTGCTTGAAAAAATTGTCATTTTTCTGCCCTTTGCTAAAAACTCTTGACATTTCCGGCAAAATAGTTATAATATCAGAACAGTTGCAATATGGTTACAAACGTAACACGTTTGACACCAGCAACCTGGCAGCCTGGCAAACTGCCGTCCATGTGAAAAGGAGGTTCTCCGATGCACACCATACAGCATCTTTTCCCAACGAAAAAAAGCCTGCTTCTGCGGCTGGGGGCAGTCGCCCTGATCCTGCTATTGACTGCAGGTCTCCTCTCCCAGGCCGTATTTGCCCAGACCACTTACGTCATCACCGATGGCGATCGGGTACTTGTTCATACTACATATGCAACAGACCCTGCGGCCGTCCTCACCGAGGCAGGCCTGGAGCTGGGCGAGGCAGATACTTTCACCGCCCAATCTGACGGAGCCGTCTCTGAAATCACCGTCAAGCGGATTCAAATGGTCCGGATCAACAACGGCCACCAGGCTCTGGAATTGGCCACCTACGGCTGCACCGTAGCCGATGTTCTGGCGCAGCTGGGCATTTCCACAGAGGGCGATCTGCGCATTTCCCAGAGCCTGGACAGCGAAACCTACGACGGTATGGTCATTGATGTGGTTTATCTCACCTATGAGACCGTGGAATACGTGCGGTCCACCCCCTATGAGACGGCTTACTGCACCGATTCCACCCTGGAGCCCGGTGAAGAGAAAATCCTGACTCCCGGCCAGGACGGCAGCATCCAGTGCACCGCCCGAATCACCCGGGAGAACGGAACAGAGGTCTCCCGAACTGTCATCCAGGAGCAGGTCCTGGATGCCCCAGTCAACGCCGTCGTGGCCCGCGGCATTGACCGCTCCAGCAAAGAGCAGGAGGGCGCAGGCCGGGCCTATTCTCCGGAACGCACCACCGCAGAGGAGCCGGCCGGCCACGAAGCGCCCGCCGCCACCACAAGAGAGCCGGAACCCACCGCCGCCCCGGAGGAGGTCTCTGACCCCGCCCCCACCGGCAACACCTTCACCACTGCCTCCGGCGAGGTGGTCTCCTACTCCCGGAAGCTGACTGTGGACGCCACCGCCTACAGCTGCGAGGGCTATACCGGCACCACCGCCACCGGCACCACCGCCCGGTACGGCGCCATTGCTGTGGACCCCAGCGTCATCCCCTATGGCACCCGGATGTACATCGTCTCTGACGACGGCTCCTACATCTACGGCTATGCCACTGCGGAGGATTGCGGCGGCGCCATTCAGGGTTACATGATCGACCTGTATTTTGACACCCTGGCAGAGTGCTATGCCTTTGGCCGCCGGTCCTGCACCGTATACATCCTGGATTGATCCGGAAGTTCTCATTGCAAATCCGCCTTTTCTCTGGTAAAATACAGGGGAAAGGCGGGTTTTTTATGATCGATTTGTGCAGCGCCCAGGAGGTCAAGGGGCTTCTGGCCCGGCATGGGTTCCGGTTTTCCAAATCCAAAGGGCAAAACTTTCTCATCGCCCCCTGGGTTCCCCAGCGGATCGCCGAGGAGTCCGGCGTAGACGGAAGCTGTGGCGTCCTGGAAGTGGGACCCGGAATTGGCCCCCTGACGCAGCAGCTGTGCCTGCGGGCAGGGCGGGTGGCCGCCGTGGAGGTGGACCGGACTCTGGCCCCCATTCTGGCGGAAACCCTGGGGGAGTTTTCCAACCTTCACATCCTCTGGCAGGACATCTTAAAGGTGGACATCCCGGCCCTGGTTCAGGCGGAGCTTCCCGGCCTGCGTCCCATGGCCTGCGCCAATCTGCCCTACTATATCACATCCCCGGTCCTCACAGCCCTTCTGGAGGCCCGGTGCTTCTCCTCCGTCACCGTCATGGTGCAAAAGGAAGTGGCACAACGTATGGCGGCGGCCCCCGGCTCCCGGGACTACAGCGCCTTTACGGTGTTCTGCAACTATTACGCACAGCCGGAGCTGTTGTTTGACGTCCCTCCCTCCTGCTTCCTGCCTCAGCCCAAGGTGACCTCCAGTGTCATCCGGCTGAACGTCCGGCAGGCGCCGCCCTACCCTGTGGCAGACGAGGAGCTGTTTTTCCGGGTGGTGCGGGCCAGTTTTGCCCAGCGGCGCAAGCAGCTGCAAAACGGCCTGGCCGCCGGATTTCCCGCACTGGGCAAGGAAATCATAGGAGACATCCTCCGGAATTGCGGACTCTCCCCCACCGTGCGGGGAGAAACTCTGGACATTCCCACCTTTGCCCGGATTGCCGCCGCCATTGGCCGCGCGTAAGGAGGCCGGAATGTTTCAATTTCTGTTCTTTGACTTAGACGACACCCTGTTGGATTTCCACCGGGCTGAAGCCATCGCCGTGTCCAAGGCCTTCCGGGACATGGGGGTGACGCCCACACCAGAGCGGATCCGGCAGTACAGCGCCGTAAACAAACGCCATTGGCAAATGCTGGAGCAGGGATTGCTCACCCGGGAGCAAGTACTGGTGCAGCGGTTCGCCTGCCTCTTCCAGGAGCTGGACATCCCGGCAGACCCTGTGGCCTGCCAGGCGGCCTACGAAGAATATCTATGCGTGGGGCACTACTTTATAGAAGGGGCAGAAGCGCTGCTTGCTGCCCTGGCCCCCAAATACCGGCTGTACCTGGCCAGCAACGGCACCGCCCGGGTCCAGGAGAGCCGCCTGAAAAGCGCCGGAATTGGCCCCTATTTTGAACAGGTGTTTATCTCCCAGAACCTAGGCGCCAATAAGCCCAGCCCTGCTTTTTTCCAGCGGTGCTTTGCCCGGATCCCGGATTTTGACCCCAAAAAGGCCCTGATGATCGGCGACAGCCTCACCTCCGACATCCGAGGAGCCAACGGGGCGGGCATCGCCGCCTGCTGGTTCAACCCCCGGCGGGAGCCCCCTCTGCCCGGTATTTCCATGGAGTACGAAATTCACAGCCTTCCTCAGCTTCTGGAATTCCTGTAAAAAAGCAGCCTGCGCTTCCCGCCCTCGTCAAAAAAGTGCTTTTCTTTTTCCACCATTTCCGGTATAATATCCCAATCCGACTCAGCCAGCGGCTTTTCGGGGAAACGGATTCGTCTAAACTATGCTGTGCATTCCACATAGAAACAGCCATGCCCAGGCTGAAACACATGGACCAGACATCCTGTGCGAAGCGAAGGATCTGCACTTTTCACGCCAAAGATCGCCAAAAGCTTCTACCGCTCACGTGGAAGGGGACCGTCTATGAAAAAACGAAGGATTCAAAACCGTCACGTTGCCCGGGTGGTGGACATGGTGCTGAGCCTAAACCGCCTGGACGTGCCGGTGTATGCAGCCAATGCGGCCTATTTCATCATCCTGGCTGCGTTTCCCACGGTGATGCTCTTGCTAAATCTGCTGAGCTACACCTCCCTGGGAGGCGGCGCCCTGTTGGAAATTCTGGAGAAGGTGATTCCCGCCGCGCTCATGCCCTCTGTCACCCGGCTGCTCACTGGGATGTTCGCCAGCAGCTCTAAAACCCTGGTCTCTGTATCGGCTCTGGCGGCGCTGTGGGCTGCCTCCCGTGGGATCTTCGGCATGCTCACCGGCCTCAACCGGATTTACGGCGCGCAGGAGGACCGGGGGTATGTATTCACCCGGCTGCTCAGCCTGGTGTACACCTTCCTCTTTCTGCTGGTGCTGCTCCTGACACTGGCCATCCATGTGTTTGGCCAGACCATCCTGGCCCAGCTGCCCCAAAGCGACAATCCGGCCATCCTGTTCCTCTTGAAGATCATCTCCAGCCGGTTTCTGGTGCTTCTTGTGATGCAGACCGCGCTGTTTGCCGCCATGTTCATGTTTCTTCCCAACCGGCGGAACAAATTTCTCCCCTCCCTGCCCGGGGCGCTGCTGGCCTCTCTGGGATGGCAGCTGTTTTCCGGTTTTTTCTCCCTGTATGTGGAGCATTTCAGCAATTTCTCCACCATATACGGCAGTCTGTCTGCCGTCGCCATTGCCATGTTGTGGCTGTATACGTGTATGGCCATTGTATTTTACGGCGGCGCGCTGAACAAATACCTCACCGACATTGGCTATCAGCTCCGGCTGAGGCGGGCGAAAAAAACAGCAGAGGATTTCTGAAAAAAGATTTCCACTTGGTTGTTAAAAAATTAATTTTCTGTTCACAACTGGCCGGTAACATGGTACAATCACCAAAAGGAGGCCTGTGCCATGTTTGGATATGTAATGGCAAACTCCCAGGAGCTGCGCCCAGAGCAGCGGAAACGGTACCTGGGCTGCTACTGCGGCATCTGCCGGGCCATTGGGGCGCGGGCCTCTCTGGCCAGCCGGGTGGCCCTGAATTACGATATGGTGTTCCTGGCCCTTCTGCTGTCGTCTCTCTATGAACCGGCAGAAGAGCAGGGCTCCGGCCGCTGTCTGGTTCATCCCCTGGCCTCCCGGCCTTGGCGGCAGAATGAGGCCACCTTGTATGCAGCGGATATGAACGTGGCGCTGGCCTACTTCAGCGCCGACGATCACTGGCGGGACGACCACCGTCCCGACGCCCTGGCCCTGCGGCGGCTGCTTCGGCCCCATTACGAGGCCATTCAGAGCCGGTTTCCCCGACAGTGCCGGGCCATAGAGACCTGCATCCAGGATTTAAGCCGGCTGGAGTCAGAACGCTGCCCCAACCCAGACCTGCCCGCCAACTGTTTTGGCCTGCTGATGGCGGAGCTCTTCTGTTGGCGGGACGACCGCTGGTCCGGCTATCTCCGGCAGATGGCCATGGGCCTGGGGCGGTTCATCTACTTCGTGGATGCGGCGGTAGATTACCGGAAAGATTTGCACCGGGGCAGCTACAATCCCTTCCTGGCCATGGGCGGAGACCCGGACCCCGAAAAGTGGGAGGATTACCTGGTCCTGGAAATGGGACGGGCCACCCGGGCCTATGAAATGCTGCCCCTAGTCCAGGACAAGGACCTGCTGGACAACATCCTGTACAGCGGCGTTTGGGTTACATACAGAAGAAAAGAGAAAAAAGCGCGGGGAACCGCGCAGGAGGGTCCAACATGATCGATGATCCCTATCAGGTTCTGGGTCTGGAGCGGGGCGCATCTGACGAAGAGGTCAAAAAAGCCTACCGCCGCCTGGCAAAAAAGTACCACCCCGATGCCAACCCCGGCGACGCAGAAGCTGCCCGGAAGATGCAGGAAATCAACGCCGCCTATGAGCAAATTAAGAATCCCCCTCAGACCGGTCCATCCGGCTATGGCGGCGGCTCTTACACCGGCGGCGCTGGCTACGGCCAGGACCCCTTTGAAGATATCTTTGGCCAGTGGCGGCAGCAGCAGCGCCAGCAGGAACCCCAGTTCCACACCACCGAGGCCCAGGCTGCCTACCGCTACATTCAATATGGCCGCTTCCAGGAGGCCCTCAACGCCCTGGCCGGGACCCAAACCCGGGACGGCCAGTGGTACTACCTCAGCGCCCTGGCCAACGACGGCGCCGGCAACCGGGTCACCGCTCTGGAGCACATCCGCCGCGCCGTCTCCATGGAACCAGACAACACCCTGTATCAGCAGGTCCTCACCACCCTGGAGCAGGGGGGGAGCACCTATCGCCGCCAGGCCAGCGCCTACCGCGGCTTCGGCGGCCTGGGGGACCTGTGCATGCCCCTGTGCCTGTGCTGGGGCGCCCAGTGGTGCTTCTGCCCCAGGTGCTGAGGGTAAAATTTGTTTTGAACTACCATCCAAAGATTTCTGGCAGGAAATCGGAGACAGCTCTGATTTCCTGCCAGATTTTTCCCTATGATGTGCGAATCCAGGCAACGTCACCCCCAGGCAGAGCATCCGGCCGCCGTGGGCAAACTTCATCCCTGCTCGCATGGCTTCCCTGCGCCAAAAAGTTTTGCGGTTTATAACCGGAAAACTATTGATTTCGACGTCAAGTTGCGATATGATTGAGAAAACGGAGGTGGGCAACATGATTGACAGGCCAAAATACGTGGATCAAATCATGCGCTATGTGGACACGCCCTTTGTCAAAATTCTCACCGGCGTTCGCCGGTGTGGCAAGTCTACCATTCTAAATCTGGTCATGGAGCGTCTGCGGGACAGGGGAGACATTTCTGCTGAGCAAATCGTCAGCTATCGCTTCGACTCCATGGAATATGAAGATCTGACAGCGAAGCAGATGTATGCAGAATTGAAAGGGCGGCTCTCCAAAAGGGGGAAGACCTATTTTTTCCTGGATGAGGTTCAGGAAATCATAGGTTGGGAAAAGGTGGTCAATTCGCTGGCATCAGACTACGATGTCGATCTGTACGTAACCGGGTCCAACTCTCGCATGATGTCCTCCGAGATTGCCACCTACCTGACTGGACGCTATGTTGCATTCCGTATTTTTACACTCTCCTTCGCAGAGTATCTAACCTTCAAGGAGCAGTACGCCCCTCTGGAAGACCACCGCATAGAGCTGGCAAATTATATTCGTCTGGGTGGTTTTCCTGCAACGCATCTGCGCGCATATGGCGAAAGCGAGGTCTATACAATCATCCGCGATATCTATAACTCTACAATCTTTTCCGATATTGTAAAGCGGAATCAAATTCGGAAAATTGACCAGCTGGAGCGAGTCGTCAAATATGCTTTTCAGAATGTGGGTAACACCTTTTCCGCGAAGTCTATTTCCGACTATTTGAAAGCGGAACACCGGTCTCTGGACCATGAAACCGTGTACAGCTACCTGGAAAAGCTGGAAGCAGCCTATTTATTGCACCGCTGCCCCCGGTATGATCTGAAAGGGAAAGAAATCCTGAAAACTCAGGAAAAGTTCTACCTCGCAGACACCGCATTGCGATACAGCGTATTGGGCTACCATCCCGATACCGTAGCTGCAGCTTTGGAGAATGTGGTGTTTCTGGAACTTTGCCGCCGTGGATATACGGTTTACATTGGCAAACACGGAGATGGCGAGATCGACTTTGTGGCGACCCGACAGAACCATAAGCTCTATGTTCAGGTCACCCAGCGCATCGAAAGCGAAAAAACAGAGCGGCGGGAGTACGAACGTCTGCTGGATATTCGGGACAATTACCCCAAATATGTCCTCCGAACCGACGAATTCGCCGGGGGCAATTACGAAGGCATCCAGACCATGCATGTTGCCGACTTCCTGTTGAGCACGGAATATTAAGAATGTCACCTGCCGGGGCCTTCGTAGGCATGTCCCGCCTTTACAGCCGCTCCAGCAGACACACTGCGTGGCAAGCCATGCCCTCTTCTGCGCCGGTGAAGCCCAGGTGTTCCTCGGTGGTGGCTTTCACATTGATCTGCTCCTCTTCCACACCCAGAACCTGGGCGATGTTTTCCTCCATCTGGGAGATGTAGTCCCGCAGCTTTGGTTTTTGGGCGATCATGGTCACGTCCACATTTTCCACCTCGTAACCGGCCCAATACAGCTTCTCCCGCACCAGCGCCAGGAGTTTCAGGGAGGAAATCCCCTCATACCGGGGATCCGTATCGGGAAAATGCTGGCCGATGTCCCCCAGTCCGGCGGCGCCCAGGAGGGCGTCCATCACCGCATGAAGGAGCACATCTGCATCGGAATGGCCTTCCAGGCCCAGCTCAAAGGGAATCTCCACCCCACCCAGAATCAGCTTCCGGCCCGCTGTCAGCCGGTGTACATCGTATCCATGTCCAATTCTCATTCCCAATCCTCCTGCACCATGGCCCGGGCCAGGAGGAGATCCTGCCGGGTGGTCACCTTCAAATTCCGTTCTTCCCCCTCTACCAGCCGGATGCGCATACCCAGCCGCTCCACTGCGGAGCAGTCGTCCGTCACTGCGGCGCCGTCTTTCTCCGCCTGGGACAGCGCCCCCCGCAGAAGGTCAAAATCAAACACCTGGGGCGTCTGGACCGCAAAGAGGCTGGACCGGTCCGGCGTCCGGACCACCACGCCGCCTTTTGCAACCTTGACGGTGTCTTTGACCCCAATGGCCGGCGCTGCCGCGCCGTAGGTATGGGCTGCCCGCACCACCCGGTCGATGAGCTGGGGCGTCGCAAAGGGCCTGGCCCCATCCTGCACCGCCACCAGGGACACCCCTTCCAGGGCCGCCAGGCCCAGCTGCACCGAGGCCTGCCGGGTATCTCCCCCGGCAATCACCGCCCGGACCTTGCCAAATCCCGCCGCCTGGCAGGCCGCGGAGACCGCCTCAATCAAATCCGGGCGGGTGACGATGACCACTTCCCGGATCACTGCCGTGGCCTCAAAGGCCCGAACCGTCCGGACCAGGAGGGGCTCTCCCCCCAGATCCGCCATGATTTTATCCACCCCGGCCATCCGCCGGGCCGCGCCCGCCGCCACAATCACCGCGCCGCAGGATTGGCAGGGAATGGCCCGCCGGATCAGCCGGGTCCATTTTTTCACATGCATCACAGGCTCCTCACCAAGTCTTTAAAGTGCTGGCCCCGGACCATAAAGTTCCGGAACTTGTCAAAGGCTGCGCTGGCTGGAGACAGGAGCACCACATCTCCCGGCTCCGCTCCCCCGGCCGCCTGCCGGACTGCCTGGTCAAAATCTTCAATAAAAAGAATCTCCGGCTGGTATTCCCGGTACTCTGGGGCCGCCAGCACCGCCTGGCGGATCTTTTCTCCGGTGGCGCCTGTCACAATGAGCCGCTTTACATGGCGGCAAATTTCCGGCCCCAGGGCGTCGTAGGGGATGTGCTTGTCATAGCCCCCGGCAATGAGGATGACCTTCTGAGGGAAGCTCCTGAGCCCCGCAATGGTGCGGCTGGGGCTGGAGGCGATGGAGTCGTTATAAAACCGAACGCCGTCTTTCTCCCGGACCAACTCAATCCGGTGCTCCACTCCGCCAAAGGTCTGGGCCACCTGCCGGGCGGTCTCGTCCGAAACCAGGCCCTCCACCGCTGCCAGGGCGGTCATATAGTTTTCCACGTTGTGCATGCCAGGCAGCAAAATATCCGTCTGCGCCATGATCGCCTGGGGCCCAGACGGAGCGGCCCGGTATAGGACGCCGTCCTCCAGATAGACGCCCCGATCCGGGCGGCCCTGCCGGGAAAACCAGCGAACCTGCCCCGGGGCCTCGGCGGCAAAGCTCCGGGTGATGGCATTGTCCCCATTCAGGACCAGGACGTCCCCGGCTCCCTGGTAAGAGAACACATGCTTCTTGGCCTCCACATACTCCGCCATGTCCCTGTGCACATCCAAATGATTGGGGGCCAGGTTGGTTACCACGGCAATGTGGGCGCTGCGGTCCATATCCATCAGCTGGAAGGAGCTGAGCTCCACCACGGCCCAGTCCGAAGGAGCCATGCGCTCTGCTTCCGGGAGCAGAGGCTTTCCGATGTTGCCGCCCACCCAGACGGTCTTCCCGGCTGCCTGGAGCATCTCTGCAATGAGGGTGGTGGTGGTGGTCTTTCCGTCTGAGCCGGTGACAGCAATCACAGGGCAGGGGCAGACCTGGAAGAACACCTCCATCTCTGAGGTCACCACCGCTCCCTGGCTCCGCAGCGCCTCCAGGGCCGGGTTCGCCGGGTGCATCCCCGGGGTGCGAAACACCACGTCCGCCTCCAGGCGGTCCAGATATCCCGGGCCAAGACGGAGTTCCAGCCCCTGTTCCTCCAGCTCCAGCACCTCCCGGTCCAGGTGTTCCCGGTCTGTCCGGTCGCAGCCGGTGACCCGGCATCCGGCCGCCAGCAACAGCCTGGCCAGGGGCCGGTTGCTGACTCCCAACCCCAAAATTAACAGCCGCTTCTGCCGCCATTCGGTCAAAAGCGTCTCTAATTTCCCATTCGCCATACCAATCCTCAATTCCGCGCAAGACGCGCCATTCTTCTACCCTAGTATAGCCATTTTGCCGGGAGTTTGCAAGCCGCTTTTGAACGGGAACCCCGGATTGCCGGCTGGGGGAGAAAAAGTTTTGACAATTCCACTGAAATCAGCTACAATAGGACCGCGACCGGGTCGGACAGCCGCGGGGGGAGGCCGAAAGGCCCCCCGTGAGGAAAGTCCGGGCTCCGCAGGGCAAGGATAACGGGTAACGCCCGCCGGGGGTGACCCTAGGACAAGTGCAACAGAGAGATACCGCCTCCCTCCCGGGAGGTAAGGGTGAAAAGGTGCGGTAAGAGCGCACCCGCCCCATGGGAACATCGGGGTGCTGTAAACTCTATCCGGAGCAACACCGTGTGTGGGACAACAGGCTGGCCCGGCCGTCCCCAAGAGGTGGCTGGAACCCAGGAGCAATCCTGGGTCTAGATAGATGGCTGTCAATGACAGAACCCGGCTTATAGACCCGATCGCGCCAAAGAGCCTGCTGCAAAATTTCACTTTTGCAACAGGCTCTTCTTGTCATTGGGATTCCCGCCGAGGGGGTCTCTCCCGCAGGGTCACATGGATGGTGTCTCCCGGCTGTTTGCCAATTTTGTTTCGGATGTCCTTTCGGACCCCCAAAATATGACACGGCGTCTTCATCCGGACCACTTGGCCGTCATAGGGTTCCCCATCCAACGTGGCATGGACCAGCACGCGACCCTTGCCAAATACTGCCCGGACATCCAGCGGAACCTCCACATAGGCCCCATGGGTCCCCGGAACCTGGATGATGGTTGCGTCAAATTCATACGTTTCCTGCATCCTCTTTCTCCATCCTGTCAGGCGTTTTCTATGGGAAGGCGCCTGACAGTTCTATTGTAACAACCTGGGCTGCCTATGATACACTGTACAAAGAGAAACCGCTCACTCCCATAGAACGTACCATTTCTCTCATCTTGCCCCCTTGGGCCGGATGTTCCCTGTCTCCTTTTTAAGCTTGTTTGCCATTTGTCAAAAACGGATCTATTACAAATTTGCAACAGATCCGTTTTGCAAGATACACCGAAATAACCGGAAATTTCAGATCAATCCTGACCTGACAGCCCTTGCATATCAGGGCTTGTCGATGGGTTTCATGGTGGGGAACAAAATGACCTCCCGGATGGTCTCCTGTCCGGTGAGGAGCATGACGCAGCGGTCAATGCCGATGCCCAGGCCCCCTGTGGGGGGGAGGCCGTATTCCAGGGCGGTGATGTAATCCGTATCCATCATGCCCGCTTCGTCGTCGCCGCGCTCCCGCATCTCCACCTGCTTCTGGAAGCGGGCCTTCTGGTCAATGGGATCGTTGAGCTCCGAGAAGGCATTGCCCATTTCGCTGCGGCAAATGAAGAGCTCAAACCGCTCCGTAAGCCTGGGGTCCTTGGGAGACCGCTTGGCCAGGGGGGAGACATCCACGGGATGCATGGTGATGAAGGTGGGCTGCACCAGCTTCCCCTCCACCTTCTGGTCAAAGCATTCATACAGGAAATTGCCCCAGGTGTGGTCCTTTTCCGGTCCCAACTCCACGCCCACCGAGGCAGCCAGCGCCTCCGCCTCTGCATCTGTGGAGACGGACATGAAGTCCACACCCAGATACTTCTGCACGGCCTCTGCCATGGTGAGTCTGGGCCAGCCCGGAGTCAGGTCCACATCCTCGCCCATCCAGCGCACCTGGTAGGTCCCCAAAATCTCCTGGGCCGCACCAGAAAGCAGGGCTTCAAAGAGATCCATCATATCGTGGAAATCGGCGTAGGCCTGATACAGCTCCACCGTAGTAAACTCCGGGTTGTGCTTGGGATCCATGCCCTCATTCCGGAAAATCCGCCCGATTTCATAAACCCGGTCCAGGCCCCCCACCACCAGCCGCTTCAGGTGCAGCTCCGTGGCAATGCGCATGTACATGGCAATGTCCAGGGTGTTGTGGTGGGTGACAAAGGGGCGGGCTGTGGCGCCGCCGGAGATGGTGTTGAGCACCGGGGTCTCCACCTCCATATAGCCCCGGCCATCCAGGAACCGGCGGACATAGGAGATGAATTTGGAGCGAATCTCAAAGGTGCGTCGCACCTCGGGATTGATAATCAGGTCCACATACCGCTGGCGATAGCGGGTCTCCAGGTCCGTGAGACCGTGGAACTTTTCCGGCAGGGGCAGCAGCGCCTTGCTGAGCAGGGTGGCTTCATGGACCCGGAGGGAAATCTCTCCCTTCTGGGTGCGGAAGACATCGCCCTGGACGCCCACAATGTCGCCAATGTCCAGCTTCTTAAACCGCTCATAGGACTCGGGTGTGGTCATCTCGTCCATGCGGACATAGAGCTGGATCCGGCCGGCATAATCCTGCAAGTCGCAGAACATCACCTTGCCCATGCCCCGCTTGCTCATCATCCGGCCAGCCAGGGAAGCGTGCTTGCCCTCCATGGACTCAAAATGCTCCTTGATTTCTGCACTGCAGGAATCGAATTCATACTTGGTCTGCGTAAAGGGGTCCATCCCCTCCGCCTGGAGCTGCGCCAGCTTCTCCCGGCGGATCTGGACCTGATCGCTCAGAGACATCTCAGATGCGGGTACAAACTTTCCCATAGTAACCTCTCAAATCTTGTTTTCTATTCTATTATCTCGTCACATTCAGAATTTTGGCCTCAAAGCGGCCGGCAGGGGCCTCTACCGTCACCACTTCCCCGGGACCGTGGCCCACAAGCGCCCGCCCAAAGGGAGAGTCGTCGGACATTTTCCCCAGCATGGGGTTGGCCTCCTGAGAGCCAGTGATCCGGAAATCAAAAATCTCCCCGGAGGACAGGTCCTGAATCTGGACCGTGCAGCCCAGGCCAATGCGGCCGCTGGCTTCGTTGTCATCTTCGATGATCACGGCGTGGGCCAAAATGTCTTCGATTTCTGTAATCCGGCCAAAGAGCTTTGCCTGCTCATTTCTGGCCTCATCGTATTCGCTGTTTTCCGACAGGTCGCCCTGGGAGCGCGCTTCTTTGATATCCTCCACAACCTCCTGCATGCGGGTTGTCTTCAGGTAGTTCAGTTCCTCTTCCAGTTCTTTGACTCTTGCAGCGGTCAGCTTAAATTCCTTCGCCATAACAAATCGAGCCCTTTCTTGGGATTCGCATCCACAAATTTCAGTTTCGCCTGTGATTATAGAAGATTTTCTCAGACCAGTCAAGGTCTATTTGAGAAATTGCCCCAGTTTACGCATAAACATACAACTTCCGGCAAGGTTTTTTCCGCCCCATGGGCAGGGCCCTCAGGCAGCCTCTTTCAGAGCCGCAACAGCGGCCTGCAGCTGGTTATCCTTTTCATGATCCAACTGTCCCAGGTAGAGGTAGTAGGCAACTTCCTGATCCAGATCCACCGGCACATCCGGCGTGACGCCAATGCCTGTCAGATTGCGACCATTGGGCGTAAAATACTTCCCCAAGGAAATCGACGCAGCCGATCCGTCTACCAGCGGGAAGAGCTGCTGATAATACCCCTTGCCGCTGGTCTTTGCCCCAACAATCACCGCAGCGTCATACTCCTGCATGGCAGCGGCGAAAAATTCTGCGGCTGAGTAAGAGTGTTCGTTGACCAGAACCGCCATCGGCAGCTCCACGCAGCGGGCGTCGGAGTACGACACCTCCTCCTGGCCATCGGAGCTCTCTGTGCGAAACAGCGGCCCCTCAGGCAGAAGCGCATCCAAAATCTCCACCAACTCGGTGGTAAAGCCGCCGGGATTGTAGCGGACATCAAAAATGAGGCTGCTCGCCCCCTGCTCCACCAGGGCATCCACTGCTGCCAAGGTCTCCTCTGCTGCTCTGGCTTCAAAATTCTCGATGGTAATGAGGCCGCTGCCAGAGGGGAGCATCTCATAGGTTGCCACCGGCAATTCAATCTGCCCCCGGGTCACGGTGAAATCCAGCTCCTGCCCATTGCGATCTACGGTGAGAACCACATTGCTTCCCGCCTCCCCCTGGATCCAGGGGGTTACCTCCGACACACCCAATTCCGCGCAACTTTGGCCGTCCACCCCAACCAACACGTCGTGGACCTGGAGCCCGGCTTTCTCTGCCCCGCCGCCTTCCGCCAATTCTACAATCTCCAGCCCAGTCTCATCCTCTCGCTGCTCCAGAGTGATGCCGACGCCCACATAGACATTGTCTCTCCGTTCTATGTGGGCCTGATACTCGGATGCGGGGATATAATAGCTCCATCGGTCTCCCGTGGCCTTCAGCATCGCCTCGGCGGCGGCATCCTCCAGGGCAGTCCGGTCCACATCTTCCACGAACTTCTGGTCAATGATGGACAGCAGCTGATACAACTTCCCCTGTTTGCTCCCATCTGTTTCCAGCCGATCCAGGAAACACAGCGATACCAGCAACGCGCCAAACGCTGCAGCGATCAGATATGTAATTGCGCGCCAAATGTTGTTTAAATATCTCTCAAACATCCTGTTCACATCCTTGAAAATGGTTCGCAGAGGCTGCCTCTTATGAGACAGCCTCCTGCAACGTTAAATATAATCCATGGGGTTGACGGTGGAACCGTTGTAATAAATGGTAAAATGAAGATGGGGACCTGTGGACCAGCCGGTGCTGCCCACATAGCCGATGACCTCACCCTGGGAGACATACTCCCCGGCGGAAACCACATAGTGGGTCATATGCCCATACAGGCTGGAATAGCCGTCGCCATGGTTGATGGTGACATAGTTGCCGTAGACGTCGCTGTATGTAGCCGTGGTCACGGTGCCGCTGCGGGTGGCATAAATTGGCGTGCCCTCCGCCGCGCCCAGGTCCACGCCGGTATGGAAGCTCCAAGCTCCGGTCACCGGGTGCACCCGATAGCCATAGGCGCTGGTCACAGCCACCCGGTAGGGGAGCGGATACAGCCATCCAGAGGAAGACGAACTGCTGCCACTGCTGCCGCCGCTCTCGCCGCCTCCTTCTTCTTCGCTGCCGCCGTTGTTTTCCTCTTCCTGCCTGCGGTTCTCCTCTTCTTGCCGACGGTTTTCTTCTTCCTGTCTGCGCCGCTCCTCTTCCTGCCTTCTGGCCTCTTCTTCCTGCGCCAAAGCGGCGGTGTACTCCTGCTCTTTTTGCGCAATTTCGTCGGTCAGCGCCGCTTCTTTGTCCTCGTATGAGACATAGAGGCTGTCCAACTTGGCGGCGTCAGCGGTCAGCTCTGCCAGAATGGCGTTTGCCTCTGCGCTCTTCTCGTCCAACTCCGCCTGGCTCACTGCCAGAGCAGTCTTTTGGGCGTCCAGGTTGGACTTCTCCTGGGCCAGCTCTGCCTGAGCAGTCTGAATTTCCTGGGCAACCCGGTCCAACTCTGCCAACATAGCCTGGTCATGGGCTGCAATCTCGGAGATTTTGTTGATGGTATCCAGCAGATCTGTGAAGCTGTTGGCCTGAAAGAGCACGGACCAGTAAGAAATCTTGCCGCTCTCCTCCATGGTGCGAATGCGGACCCGGTACTGCTGGTTGAGCTCTGCCTGCCGGGTCTGGGCGTCGTCCAGCTCCTTTTGCTTTTCCACAATCAGCTGATTGTAGTTCTGAATCTGCGCATTCAGGTTTTCAATTTCATCGTGGATGATTTTGATCTCCTGGTCGATGTCTTTCTTCCGGGACACCACATCCCGGGTATCGGAGGCATTGGCCGCCTGCTGCTGAGCAAGTTCCTCCTTGGCCCGCTGAATTTCCTGGGCCTGGCTTTCCAAATTGTTCAGTTCCTCTTGGATGTCCGAGGAGCTGGCGGCAAATACTGTGGCGGGAATCAGACTCAGCAGCAGCGCCAGAATGAGAAGAATCGCCATCCCTGCCGCTACGGCACTCACCAGTTTTTTTCGCTTCATCGTGTTTTGTCCTCCTTTGTACTTCCAGCTTTAGACATCCAGGAACTTCCGGATGGAGGTAAAGCTACCAAAAATACCCACAAACAGGCCGGCGGCGCCGAAGGTTGCCACCATGGGCCAAATCAGCTCCATAAACGGAACAAACTGCAGCAGATTCAGAGCATCCACAGACGCAATCCAGCCCACCATGGCGTTATACAGTCCCCACTCCAGGAAGAACGCCACCGCTGCGCCAAACATGCCCAGCAGGAAGCCCTCCACCACAAAGGGGAACCGAATAAAGGAATTGGTGGCGCCCACCATCTTCATAATTGCAATCTCGTCCCGCCGGTCATACATGGCAAGCTTGACGGTGTTGGAGATGATAAGGAGCGATACCACTAGCAGCAGCGCAATCACCGCAGCCGAAACAATGCGCAGGATGTGCTGAATGGTGGCAAACGCCTCCGCCACGCGGTAGGGCGCATTCACCTCCGCCACGCCGGAAACCGCCTCAATCATGGGGACGGTCTCTTTCATTTTGTTGTTATCCTCCAGGGTGACCAGGAACCGGTCCCGCAGAACATCCGCCTGGATGCCCTGAAACGCGCTCTCGTCCCCCTGCTTGGCCACAAACTCCTCCAGGGCCTGTTGGCGGCTGACGAAGGTGGCTTGATGTACATTTTCAATCATGTTGATTTTGGAGCCTACGCTTTTTGCCTCTGCCTCTGTGAAGCTCTCGTCGATGTAAACCAAAATCTCTGCATCCTGCTCCACTTCTGCAACCATGATGTTCAGGTTATACAGGAGCACGGAAAAGCTTCCAATGATGACCAGGCAGGCCACTGTGACACACACTGCGGCAAAGGACATAAAACCGTGGAGGAAAATGCCCCGAATGCCCTCTTTCAACAGATAACCGAAATTATTGCTCTTCATAGTGATAATACCCGTCCATTCCGTCGCTGATTACCTTGCCATCGTCAATGGCAATGACGCGTTTGGTGAATCGCTCCACCAGCTCCCGCTCATGGGTCACCACCAGCACCGTCGTACCCAGATTGTTGATCTCCTCCAGCAGGAGCATGATCTCATAGGACCGGGCCGGGTCCAGATTGCCGGTGGGCTCATCGGCAATGATCATGGAAGGATTGTTCACCAAGGCTCTGGCAATGGCCACCCGCTGCTGCTCACCGCCAGAGAGCTCGCCGGGGTGACGGCGGCCTTTGTTCTCCAGCCCCACCAACTCCAGGACATAGGGGACCCGGCTGCGGATTTCCTTCTCCCGGGCGCCAATGACCCGCATGGCAAAGGCGACGTTTTCGTAAACGGTCTTATTGGGAATCAGGCGGAAGTCCTGGAAGACCACCCCCACCGTCCGGCGCAGATAGGGAATCTCCCGACTGCGGATGGACTCCAGATGGAACTCATTGACGAGGACGTTCCCTTCCGTGGGTTGGATCTCGCCGGTAATGAGCTTGATGATGGTGGACTTGCCGGAACCGGAGGGACCCACCAAGAAGACAAACTCCCCGTCATCGATGTGCATGGAGATCCCCTTCAGGGCTTTGTTGCCGGTGTGGTACGCTTTTACCACATTTGTAAATTCTATCATAATTCCTTCGCTCCAGATAATTTGCCGAAATCAGGCAGTATGAATGTCGCGGGAGGACAAATATTTCCGAACCATGAGGGCCACCTTGAAAATAATGGCGTGATCAAACTGCCGCAGATCCAGCCCGGTGAGCTTCTTGATCTTCTCCAGTCGGTACACCAGGGTATTCCGGTGGACAAAAAGCTTGCGGGAGGTCTCCGATACGTTCAGATTGTTCTCAAAAAACTTGTTGATGGTAAACAGCGTCTCCTGATCCAGGGAATCGATGGAGTTCTTCTTGAACACCTCGGTCAGGAAAATCTCGCACAGGGTGGTGGGCAGCTGGTAAATCAGCCGGCCAATGCCCAGATTTTCGTAGTGAATGATGGTCTTCTCCGTGTCAAAGACCTTGCCCACGTCAATGGCCGTCTGGGCCTCTTTGTAAGAGTCTGCCAGCTCCCGGAGGTGGCTGGATACGGTGCCGATGCCGATCACCGTCTTGATGAACAGCTCTGTTTTTAAGAGATCCTCCATGGACTGGGCCATCCGCCGAAGGTCGTCTGAAGTGGTGCTGGGATTGATCTGCTTGACCACCGCAATGTCTGACTCGTTGATGCTCAGCACAAAGTCCTGAAGCCGGTCTGAGAAAATTCCCTGGAGCACCTCCACCGCCGCCACGTCCCCATGGCCCAGCTGCCGGACCAGGAAGACGGCTCTGGGGGCGTCAATGGAAAAATGCAGCTCCTTGGCGCGGACATAGATGTCGCCAGGCAGAATATTGTCCGTAAGGATGTTCTTCACAAAGGTCCCCCGGTCATGCCGCTCTTCGTAGAACACCTTTGCATCATTCAGGGCCACATAGGCCATGAGGCACATGCTCCTGGCAATCTCATCCTCGCCGCCGGAGAACACCGCATACTCATAGTAGTTGCTATTGCCCACAATGGCTTTGAAGGTCCTGCCTCCAAAGCCCACCATGGCGTCAAAGGAGCTGCCAACCTTCAGCGCGGCGTCTGGCCATCTCTCACCCAGGAGGCTCGTGTCGCTGCAGGAGATGACAATCCCCTCCGGATCCATGACGCCCAGAACTCGGTCTGTGGCGTCTTTTAGTTGCACGATCACATTCTGAAAAATCCGATTGGACATGGCAGCGCCCTCCTTGCACCTCGCATCAAAACGGTAAACACAAAATCGCAAGAATATCATACACCGTTTTGGCACGTTTTGCAAGTGGCATTTGACAAATTGTTGCAAAACGGACCCGGTTTTTTATGGAATATCACATATTTTCAGGCACTTCGCCCAGTTCGCGGCGGGTATTTTTAAAGAAAATGACCAAAAGCTTCCGCCGGTCCGTGGGGATGCAGCAGGCGGCGTTCAGCCTCGCTCAAAATGCGAAAATGACCACGCAGGACCCCATCCAGGGTCAGCTGTCCCTCTGCCTGCCGCTCTAAATAGGTCACTGGCATCCCCCGGGAGGCCAGCATCCGCCGGACCTGATGATACTTTCCCTCACAAATCGTGACCAGGCTCTCGCCCGGTCCCAGAGGCTCCAGCTTAGCAGGCAAGCACTGGGTCCCATCTCCCAGCACCAGTCCAGCGGCAAACGCCTCCACATCCTCCCCATTCCCCTGCCCTTGGTGGCGGGCATAGTACCGCTTTGGCACCCGATACCGGGGAGAGATCAGCCGGTGTGCCAGCTCGCCGTCGTCGGTCAGGAGCAGGAGCCCCTCCGTCTCCTTGTCCAGCCGCCCCACCGGTTTGACCCGCCGCCGGTAGACTGGGGGCAGCAGCTCCATCACCGTGGGATCCCTGGGGTCCTGGGTGGAGGTGACATATCCCGCCGGTTTATTCAGCAGGAGCACCACCGTGCCCCCAGTTACTGCCACCCCATCCAGGGTCACCTGCACCTGCTCCGGATCCACTTTCTCCGCCCCATCCCGGACCGGAACGCCATGGACCTGAACCCGCCCCGCCCGGAGGGCCTCCCTGGCCTGGCTGCGGCTCAGGAGTCCGGAGCCAGCCAGGATTTTATCCAATCTTTGCAGCATGTACCCACCCTCTGTTCTAATCGTCTGGTCCAGGCCATAGGATGTACCACCAAAACAACTGGAGGGATCGCTATGGTCATGATGACCGCAAAAGTCAATAAAAAACGCGCTATCCTGGTTCTGGCGGCTTTGGCCGCACTCATCGTCCTCATCTGTATCCTGGCCAAGGGCGGCGGCACAGAGAACCCCGCAGCGCCTCAGGAGCAGCCGGTTTCCGTCGCCACCAATGACGCCAGGGTGCAATACCTGACCGATTACGGCTGGGAGGTCGTTCATTCCCCGGTCCAAACCCAGCAGGTCCGGATCCCTTCGGAGGTCACCGATGTCTATGACCGGTACAACGCCCTTCAAATGAGCCAGGGCTTCAACCTCACCGATTACGCCGGAAAAACCGCTACCCGCTATGTCTATGAGATCAAAAACTATCCCAACGCCTCCGATCCGGTCTATGCCACGCTGCTGGTCTACCGGGATCAGGTCATCGGAGCCGACATCACCGACACCTCGGCCAATGGCGTGGTCCAGGGCCTGGAAATGCCCGGCTGATTACAGCCAGATTGCATCCACCGGCAGCCCCAAGCCCTTGGCATAGGCCACTGCCGCGCCGGTCCCACCGCCGGTTCCATCGTAGACGCTGATCAGCCGGTGAGCGGCCCGCAGCATGGCTTGGTTCCGGCGCAGCATACAGCCCGGCGTATACGCCGGTTCCACCACATGGACCCGGCTGCACCGGGTCAGGAGGGCGCGGTATCGGACCTGATCTGCCTCCGGCCACCTGCCCGGCTGCTCCGGGCAGGGAACCCAGGCCTCCAGGGAGAGATCCGCTCCCTGTTCTTGGAGCCGGAGCACCGCCTCGGCAAAATACACATCGCACCCCCGGGCCAGGCCACAGGCAAACACCGTAGCCCCCGCCTCCCAGGCCGCCCGGACAGCCCGATCCAGCTGTATCTTCAAAGCGCAGCACCGGGGATCCGTCTCCCGGCTGCCCCAGGGCAGCTTCTCCGGGCGATGCCCCGTAAAGGCGCAGACCATGGTATCCCCCGCTTTCCAACGTGCGCCACTACCACAGGAGCGGCACACAGAAATTCCGGCATATCACAGCCGTTTGACCGCCATTATACCAGAAAAAAAAGGTCTTGACAATCCACCCGGTCTGCGGTATAGTGTCACCGACCCAACAAAATACGGAAATCTTCAGGGCAGGGTGAAATTCCCGACCGGCGGTGAGCCCCAGGGCGAGTCCGCGAACGCTGCTTGCAGCGCCGAGCTGGTGAGACTCCAGCACCGACAGTACAGTCTGGATGGAAGAAGATGCGCACTGGTCTATGTGCGTTTATTTTCGCGCCCGGAGAATTTCTCCGGGCGTATTTTGTTACGAGGTGATACACTTGAAAGAACTCCTGGAAAACGCCAAAGAAAACCTGTCCTTCCTCCTCATTTGCATCCTCATCGCCCTGGCCCTGGTGGCCGTGGCCCGGATTGCGGAGCACTTCCTGCCCCACAAGCGCAAGGTCTCCCCCACTCGGCGGATTACCCTCATCGCCATCTGCGGCGCCATCGCCATGGTCCTGCACCTGCTGGACTTCCCCCTGCCTTTCCTGGCCCCCAGTTTTTATCAGCTGGACTTCTCCGAGCTGCCTGTGCTGCTGTGCTCCTTTTACTTAGGACCTTCTGCCGGTGTGGCCTGTGAGGGACTCAAAATTCTGCTGAAGCTGCTGGTCAAAGGCACCTCCACCGCCTTCGTCGGCGACTTTGCCAACTTTGTGGTAGGCTGCACCCTGGTGCTCCCCGCCGCCATTTGCTACCATGTGAAGAAGACCAAGAAGACCGCCCTGCTGGGCCTTGCCCTGGGGACCGTCATCATGACCATCTTTGGCAGCCTGTTCAACGCGGTATACCTGCTGCCCAAGTTCTCCGTTCTCTTCGGCCTTCCCCTGGACCAGATCGTCTCCATGGGCAGCGCCATCAACGGTCACATTCACTCTGTATCCACTCTGGTGCTTTTCTCCGTGGCTCCTCTCAATCTGCTCAAGGCGGTTGTGGTCTCTCTGCTCACCCTGCTGCTATATAAGCGGGTGGAAAAGCCGTTGTTTGAAAAAGTCGCCTAAGCATTCGGGGGATCTCTCATCTCTGAGAGATCCCCCGGTCGTTTTGATGTTACATTGGAGCCATGTCATCCGAATCTTCCGGATCCACAGGCGCCTGTGCAGCGGACGTCTCCGGCAGAGGCTGCACCTGCTGCCGTCTGGGGGGCATGCCCCGGTCCAGGTTCCGGTCTGCCAGCAGGAAGAAGGCCTGGATCCCAGAAATCAGAATGGACAGCACCAAAAAGACCACCGCCGTATCCGGATTGCAGGATTTGTAAACCTGATACAAGCTGATGCTGTGAAACACGGTATAGAGAATCAGCAAAATGAGCGCCGCCTGAACCAGCAGCATAGCCGCCAAGAGCCAAGCCGCAAAAATTCCGTCTGGCTCTCCATCCACGAGAATCACCCGGCTGACCATGCCAATGAAGCAAACCAGATACCCCACCATCGCCACACAGCTGGCAATGGACAGACCCAGCAGCACCTTTCTGCGGCTCTGGATCTTTCTCTTCACCACATACTGATACTGATCCGAAAGACTGCCCAAAATCCACGCGTTTGCCAGGGGGATCCAGGCCAGCCAAGGCTTGTTGATTTCCCGCCGCTTGGCCAGGGAATAGAGGCTCAGCGCCTGCAGAACATAGCAGGCCACGCCAATGGCGAGGCAAATGAACAGCCATGCCAGGGTCGTCTGCAAAATGAACACCATCTCTTCGGATGTGGGAGAATACGTCCCATGCATTCTCATACCAATTTCTCCTCTCTGATTACGGCTCTACCGGATGATCCTGGTCCGGGGTGCGCCAGGGCTCCTCTGCCGACGGCTTTGCCTCCCACTGCGGTGCCTGGGGCCCCTGCTCAGGTGGCACAGAATCCCGGCGGGGCGGCATTCCACGCTCTTGATTCCGATCTGCAAACAGGAAAAACGGAGTCAAAAAGGGAAACACCACAGATAACACCAGAAAGACCACACTGTTCTGGGGATTGCAGGACTGGTACACATCGTACAGGCTGATATATTGGTAAACCGCCAAGGCTGCCGCCACCAATCCCGCCAACGTAGCAACGGCAGAGCGGCCCACACCCACCCCAAAATAGAAAGCGTCCCAATCAAACGCATCCAAAACCGTGGTATAATTGGCCAGGAACAACACCCCTGACTGGCCCAGGAAAAAGCCGGCAATGGCCAGACCCAGCAGAATCTTCCGGCGATTGCAGACCTTTCCCCGGACCACATATTGATATTGGTCCGAAACGCTGCCCAGAATCCAGGAATAGGCCACTGGCACCCAGGCAAGGCCAGGGTTGGCAATCCCCCGCCGCTTGGCAATGGTGTACAGGCCTATGGATTGGAAGACATACATGACGACAAAACACGCCAGTACTACAAACGCAACCAGTAGCCCCATCCCAGCAATGGCGATCCCGGCCGGATTCGAAAGCAGCTCCTCTAAGTCAGAAAACGTCATCTCATAACGGTAGCTCATAAGGCACTCCCCCTTCTATTTCGCACATAATAGATTTATGGTACCAGTTTATCACATATGCCATCAAAGCGCAACTGGAAAAACGACTCCCTGCGGCAAACACACAGACCGGTTTTTCCCAGTCATGCCTCATGTTGGGACGGCGTCGCCGGGGCAGGCATTATGAATTCGTCGAAGCTGGGAGGGAACCGTGCTATGCTCCCTTAGCGGATACATAGGTCCACCCAGGATGGCTACGACTGTTTTGCCAGAGATATCTGGAAAAGGGGCATCCTACCATGGAAGCTGCAGGGAAAGCGCCGTTTGGCGCCTTCCCTGCAGCTTCATTCAAACAAGGGATTTTAACGGAAGCCGTCTCACTGCATCAGCTTGCAGACCAGCTCCGAATAGGCCATGGGGTCTTCCAGCGGGAGGTCTGCCATCAGCAGCGCTTGTCCGTAAAGGAGCTTGGCGTAGTCCTTCGCCTTTTCCGGATCGGCGGTCACAGCGGCTTCCATAGCCTGGAAGGCGGGATGCTCCGCATTCAGCTCCAGAATCCGACCCGGGGTGTAGGCAAACTCCGGATTCACCCGCTTCATATACTTCTCCATCTCAAAGCTCATGCCAGCATCCGGCGCCAGGCTCACAGGATAGTTGCCCAAGCTGTTGGACAGGCGCACTTCCTTGACCTGCTCACCCAGAGCCTCCTTCACAAAGGACAGCACATCCTTCAAAGACTCCGCCTTTTCCTGGGTCTGCTTCTTCTCCTCTTCGGTCTCCAGCCCCAGGTCGTCGGTGGTGACGTTGCAGAAAGACTTCTCCCCATACTTCATGAGGGTCTGGGGGATGAACTCATCCACATCCTCGGTGAAGAGCAGCACATCGTAGCCCTTCTGGCTGAGGGTCTCCACCTGGGGCAGCTTGGCCAGGCGGTCCTTGCTCTCGCCGGGGGCAAAATAGATCTTCTCCTGGCCCTCGGCCATGGCGTCTACATACGCCTGGAGACTCACCAGCTTGCCCTCCTTATGGGACCAGAAGAGGAGCAGATCCTGGCAGGCCTCTTTGTGGGCGCCGTAATCGGCCACGACGCCGTACTTCAGCTGGCGGCCAAAGGCGGCGTAGAACTTCTCATAGACCTCCCGATTGTTCTTCATCAGGTCCAGCAGTTCATTCTTAATCTTCTTCTCCAGGTTCCCCGCAATGAAGGTCAGCTGCCGGTTATGCTGGAGCATCTCCCGGCTGATGTTGAGCGACAGATCCTGAGAATCCACAATGCCCCGGACGAACCGGAAGTGATCCGGCAGCAGATCCTCGCAGTTTTCCATAATGAGGACGCCGGAGGAATAGAGCTGCAGGCCCTTCTTATAATCCTTGGTGTAAAAATCATAGGGAGCCCGACCGGGCACATATAGCAGCGCCTTATAGGTAACCGCACCCTCCACGCTCAGGTGCAGATGGCAGATGGGCTTCTCATAGTCAAAGAACTTCTCCCGGTAGAAGGCGTCATACTCCTCATCGGTCACATCCTTCTTGTTCCGCTGCCACAGGGGGACCATGGAGTTGAGGGTATCCACCTCGGTGTACTCCTCGTACTCCGGGGCCTTGTCCTCTTGTTTCTCCTCCTCGGTTTGCTCCTTGGGGCGGGACTTGGTGACCTCCATGCGGATGGGGTAGCGGATATAGTCGGAGTATTTCCGGATCAACTCCCGCAGCTCATACTCCTCCAGGAATCGGCTGTATTTCTCATCCTCGGTGTCGGCCTTCAGCTTCATGATGACGTCGGTACCGGCGGACTCCCGCTGGGCGGGCTGAATGGTGTAGCCATCGGCGCCGCTGGACTGCCACATCCAGGCCTCCTCCGAGCCGTATCGCCGGGAAATCACTGTCACCGTATCGGCCACCATAAAGGCGGAGTAGAAGCCCACGCCAAACTGACCAATGATGTCCACCGTCTCCTGCTTGTCCATCTTCTCTTTGAAATCCAGAGAGCCGGACTTGCAGATGGTGCCCAGGTTCTCCTCCATCTCCTCTTTGCTCATGCCAATGCCGTTATCCGAGACGGTGAGGATCCCATGCTTGGGATCCCGCTGAATGGAGACAGCAAAATCGTCCCGGTTCAGGCCCACCTTCTCATCGGTGAGGGCCTGATAGGCCAGCTTGTCCATGGCATCGGAGGCATTGGAGATGATCTCCCGGAGGAAAATCTCCTTGTGGGTATAGATGGAGTTGATCATCAGGTCCAGCAGACGCTTGGACTCTGCCCGAAATTGTTGCTTTTCCATATACGTCACATCCTTATGATGAATTTGATTGGGGTTAGCACTCTTCCCGTAAGAGTGCTAACCCTTATTATAGCCCTCTTCCGGAAAAAAGCAAGGGGGTTTTGGAAAAAATGTTTCCTTCACCTGGGATTTGTGGTATACTGTCCACGAATTCCCTATTCAGCACAGGAGGAATTGCAATGGAACGCAGAGAAATCGAAGCGCTTTTCGACAAATGGTGCAAAAAACTGCGGCTGAATCCGGACTGGGACATCCGCCTGCAGCTGGTGGACGATCCATCCTGGAAAAAAACAGGAGACTTTCAGGTGGATTGCGACGACAAGAAGGCAATCCTCCTGCTCAACTGGACCCATCCCAAGCAGGAAAATTTAGAAGAGGTCATCATCCACGAGCTGATGCACCTTAAAATGTATCCCCTGGACCAGGTCACCGAGTCCCTAATCACCAGCATTTGGCCAGAGGACTCCCCGGCCCAATCCTTTGCCTACACCCAGTTCTTCACCGCGCTGGAGCAGACGGTGGAGGAGCTGACCAAGTGTTTCCTCCTGGAATTTGGGTCAAACCGGACCCTGTCCTTTGGCCGCTGCCAGGGGAAGCCCTCGTTTACCGCCCTATATGACGGACTCAAGAACATACCATGAGAAAGGAACCCCCACATCATGATTACAGTCAACAACCTTAGCATGCAATTTGGCGGCCAGTGGCTGTTCCAGCGGGTAGACCTGCAATTTACCGCCGGGAACTGCTATGGCATCATAGGCGCCAACGGCGCCGGAAAATCCACCTTCCTGCGGATCCTCTCCGGGGAGCTGGACTCCACCTCCGGGGCCATTTCCATCCAGCCCGGCGTCCGCATGTCCGTCTTGAAGCAGGATCAATTCGCCTACGACGCCCATACGGTGCTGGACACGGTGATCATGGGCAACGAGCGGCTGTACCGGGTGGGGAAAGAGAAGGACGCCCTTTACGAAAAGCCCGACTTCTCCGACGAAGACGGGCTCCGGGCTTCGGAACTGGAGGCGGAATTTGCAGAGCTGGGCGGCTGGGAGGCAGAGTCCGACGCCAGTCAGATTCTCCAGGGTCTGGGCGTCCCCACAGAGCTGCATGCAGACGCCATGGCGGATACCGACCCCCGCATCAAGGTGAAGGTCCTCCTGGCCCAGGCCCTCTTCGGCAATCCGGACATTGTGATGCTGGACGAACCCACCAACAACCTGGACATCGAATCCATCAACTGGCTGGAAGATTTCCTCCTGGATTTCCCCGGCACCGTCATCGTGGTCTCCCACGACCGTCACTTCCTCAACACCGTCTGCACCCACATTGTGGACATCGACTATGGCAAGATCAAGATGTATGTGGGCAACTACGACTTCTGGTACGAGTCCAGCCAGCTGGTCCAATCCCTCCTGAAGAATAAAAACAAGCGGAACCAGGAGAAAATCGAAGAGCTCCAGGCCTTCATCTCCCGCTTTGCCGCCAACAAGTCCAAGAGCAAGCAGGCCACCTCCCGCCGGAAGCTGCTGGACAAGCTGACCGTGGAGGAAATCCCCTGCTCCACCCGCCGTTACCCCTTCGTGGGCTTCCAGCCAGAGCGGGACCTGGGCAAAGACATTCTCACGGTGAAGAACATCTCCAAAACCGTGGATGGTGTGAAGCTCCTGGACAACGTGTACTTCACCCTGGGGAAAACCGACAAGATCGCCTTCGTGGGCGAGAATGAGTTGGCCCAGACCACCCTGTTCAAAATCCTCATGGGCGAGTGGGAACCGGACGAAGGCTCCGTCAAGTGGGGCGTGTCCACCTCCCGCAGCTACCTGCCCAAGGACAACACCGAATACTTCGAAGGCTGCACCATGGAGCTGGTGGATTGGATTCGTCAGTATTCCGCCAAGAAGGACGACGTCTACCTCCGGGGCTTCCTGGGCCGGATGCTGTTCTCCGGCGAGGACGTGTTCAAGCCGGTGAACGTCCTGTCCGGCGGTGAGAAGGTCCGGTGTATGCTGTCCAAAATGATGCTCTCCGGCGCCAATGTGGTCCTCCTGGACCAGCCCACCAACCACCTGGACATGGAGTCCATTCAGGCGGTCAACAAGGGCCTCATGGCCTTCCCCGGCGTGGTGCTTCTGGCCAGCCATGACCATGAGCTGCTCCAAACCGTCTGCAACCGGGTCATTGCCTTCCAGCCTGACGGAACCATTGTGGACCGAATCGGCACCTACGACGATTATCTGGCGTGGATGGACAGCCAAAAAAATCAGAAATGAGGAACTGAATATGAACGACCGCAAACCTCTGGAGTTGGAAGAATGCCCCGATTGCCGGGGCACAGGCGCCCTCTGCCATGAAGGGGGCTGGTGCGTATACGTGGAGTGCCTGGACTGTGGGGCCCACACCGCCTATGTGGAATACGCCAACCCGGAAGAGCAGGACGAGGCAGAGCGCCGCTCCGCCGCCCTGTGGAACATGGGCAAGGTCATCCACATGCGGCCTGGGGAATGACCCATGTTCACCGTGGAAACCGGCCGCGTGGAAGAGGCCATCGAAATCATGCGGGAGGTTTCACTCTGGGGGCAAGCCCGGGGGCTGCGCGTCTGGCCCCTGGACTGGCTGACCCCAGAGGCGCTGCTCACCCCCGACGCACCGCCGGAGAGCTTCTGTGTGGGCTATCTGAATGGGGAACCCGCAGGCTGCATGATCTTGCAATGGCAGGACCGGGTGTGGTGGCCAGACGCGCCCTACGGCCAGGCCGCATACCTCCACAAGCTGTGCGTCCGCCCGCCCTTTGCCGGAATGGGCATTCCCCAGCAATTCTTGACCTTCATCCGCCGCGCCTGCACCCAGCGGGGCGCTTCCTACATCCGCCTGGACACCGGTCTCCAGGAACCAGTAGTCCGGGACATTTATCTGAACCTGGGATTTCGCATTGTGAAGAAAATCGAATATGACCATGGACGGGGTATGCTCCTCTACGAAGCTCCTGTCCAACCTGGGTTGATCCCACCCGGTCCAGCGACTGAACCGTGATACAGCGGTTTCCACAGGAAGGAGGAACCCAATGACTGAAGTTTACACATTGCAAATCACATATCGGGGCTGCGCCGACCAGCTCTGGCGCACAATAGAAATTTCATCCAACTCCACCCTGGCTCAGCTGGGCTACACCATCCTGGCCACCTTTGATACATCGGCGATGCATCTCTTCCAGATTTCCTGCCAGGGCGTTACCTACGATTTGGACAGCAGCGAGGAACCCATAGACCCCCCACGGTCTTTGACCCGTGTGAAGCTCTCGTCTCTGAATTTGCAAATTGGGGACCAGCTGGAAATGATCTACGATTTTAGCTGCAATCAAGTATTTAACATCATCCTGACCCACATCCAGGACATGCTCCGGGGGCACGGAAGAGCCTACCCCAAAATCCTCGCCGGACAGGGGCGGGGAATCATCGATGGCACCCCCGCCAACGAACTGGCAACCATGATTGCAGAGATTGACCGGACCGGGAAGTCTCCCTTCTGGTACATCTGCAGCCTGAACCGGCGCATTCCCTGGGATTACCGAGACTATCACCTGGACTACGACAATGCGCTCGTCCGGTGTAACGTCAAAATGATTCAAGAGGCCTACGAGCTCCAAAATCCTGACTAAAAAAACCCGCCCTGCATGCCCTTTGGGGCCATGCAGGGCGGGTTTTCCAATCCTAAATTTTCAATTTTGTTTCCCCTCCATGTTCAGCAAATTCGTAATGCCTACCACGGGCGGACACGCAGGTCCGCCCCTACGAGGATATCCCGACTCCGTGCATGAACAGATTCTTCAACATTTCCGTTGAATATTCCCTATTTCTCTCCAATATGGGGCATTCAAATGACAAAATGCGTCGGATCATTTCCGCCCATCCTCACCAGCTGCCGTAGGGGCGGACCCATGTGTCCGCCCGGCAGAAACACCTTACGTTTCTCTCCCACGTTCGGCGAATTCGTAATACCTACCACAGGAGAACCCATAGACCCACCCCTACGGCTTTCATCGCAACCTGACTTTGTCAATCTTCCTACAATGCAAAGGCGACGCAAGAAGGCGTCTGTAAACTGGAAGCGCCGGCGCCAACGGATCAGGGTTTTCGGATTGCCAGGTTCAGGCCCAGCGCCGCCAACGTCAGGCCCAGCAGAAGCAGGAAGGGCGCCACGTAGCCTCCCGTGGCGGTGAGCAGCAGGCTGGACAGGGTGGCCACCAGAGAGCCGCCCATGAGGTTGAAGGTCATACAGGCCACGTTGGTGGGATAATGCTTCATGCCATAGAACATGGAGGGGAAGGTCGCCGTGGTGGTGGAGCAGGAGCCATAGCTCAGTCCCGTCAGGCACAGTCCCAGAACACACAGCACCAGAGAGTCGGTGCATGTGGCAACGAGGATGGCCCCGGCGGCGCAGATGGTGAGGCCATTGGCAAGGAGCATGGTCTTTCTCCTGCCCAGCGCGTCAAAGGCTGCGCCAGTGACCATCCGGCCCAGGCCATTGCAGATGGACAGAATGCCCACCAGGGAGGTGGCCAGCCCAGCCGTTGCCCCCACAGACAGGGCCAGGTCCCGGGCAAAGCTGATCACGGAGCTGCCCACAGCTGACAGAAACACCAGATAAAGAAACGCCATCCAGAAGCTGGGGCGGCGCAGCATTTGCCTCGTGGTGAAGTCCTGGATCTGAAGAGACTCTTTGGCTGCCGCCTGGGGAAGGGGCTGATCGGCTCCCGGCCGCCTCAGAATCCAGCCCGCCAGGATCAGCACCACCCCCAAGGCCAGGCCCAAAATCACATAGGTCTTTCTCCACCCGATGGCGCCGTCAAACATGGCGCTGGCCCAGTTCCCAAGAACCAAAGCGCTGGCCCCAAAGCCCATCATCAGGCAGCCGGAGCACAGCCCCTTCTGATCTGGGAACCAGGCACTGACCGTCGCCACCACCACATTGTAAGAAATCCCAATGCCAAGGCCTGCCAACACCCCATAGGTCAGGTACAAAAAGAACACAGAGGATCCCGTCAGCAGGGAGGTCAGGATGAAGCCGCCCGCTGCCAGGACGCCGGAAACCAAAATGGCAAACCGGGAGCCCATGCGCTTGGAAATCTGAGCGCCCAACAGGCCGCCCATGCAGAAAAACGACATGGTAACCGTGAAATTGAAGGCCAGCTCCGAGGACGTCCAGCCAAATTCTCCGGAAAAGGGCGCCTTCAGAATCGACCAGGCATAGAGAATGCCTGCAAACAGCATGGCAAAGGTGCCCACTGCCAGATAAAACCAACGGATGTTTGTTGTTTGTATGGTGTTTTTCACAGGGAAACAGCTCCTTATGTAAGTAATGGGGCCTTACTATGCAGGGTTTGATCGATGTTCACACTCCCGCTTTTCTCCACCTCCACAGCCACAGACCCATGTTCTACCCGGTGGGGAGACAAAGAAAAGACTCGTACGGGCAGGATATTTTGATCTATCCAGCAAGTACGAGTCCTTGCACTGATGCGATTGAATCGCTGCGCAGGAAGCGCAGGCAGGGGATGCGGGCGGTCGGGGGCTTCCCCTCCCTGTCCCACAAAAGGAAACTTAATATTCGTAATCCGCAGCCATCCGGGTAGCTACGTATTTATGGACCACTTCCTTGGCCGCCACATGGTCCGGGTGGACCTGATAGCCGGCCAGAGCCTCCGCGCTGTCGAATTCAGAGTACAGGACATAGTCTGCATCCCCCTGATAGGTGGGGCAGACCTCCAACCACTGGAGACCGGGAATCACACCCACCAGGGGCTCCAGCGCCTGGGAGATTTCCTGCACCGCAGCCTGCTTGTCGCAGTCTTCCCGCAGCTGATAGATGACAATGTGCTTCACCATAACATTCATTCCTCCAACGACGATACCGGGGCTGGCAAGAGTCAGCCCCGGTATGTAGTCTGTCTTATTCCTCTACCGGAGCCTCGTCCTGGTCGTTCAGCAGAGCACGAATGGACAGAGAGATCCGCTTGTTCTCTGCATCCACGTCGATGATCTTCACAGTCACGTCCTGGCCTTCGCTCAGCACATCGTCGGGCTTGTTGATGCGGCGGTCGGCAATCTGAGAAATGTGAATCAGGCCGTCCACGCCGGGAATGATCTCGGCAAAGGCGCCGAAGGTCATCAGCTTCACAATCTTAGCCGGAACCACATCGCCAATGGAGAACTGATCCAGGAAATGGTTCCAGGGGTTGGACTCGGCTGTCTTGCAGCCCAGAGAAATCTTCCGCTTCTCGGGATCAAAGGAGAGGACAAAGACGTCAATCTCGTCGCCTACCTTCACCACATCCGCGGGGGTCTTAATCCGGCCCCAGGTGAGCTCGGTCACATGGACCATGCCATCCACGCCGCCGATGTCCACAAATGCGCCATAGGGCATCAGGGACTTCACCACGCCATGGTACTTCTTGCCAACTTCGATCTCGTTCCAGATCTTCTCGATGGCAGCCTTCCGGGCCTCTGCCGTCACGGCACGGATGGAGCCAATGACTCTCCGGCGGGAGCGGTTGACCTCGGTAATCTTCATCTTCACAGTCTGACCCACCAGGCCGCTCATGTCGCCGCCCTTGGGGATGCCGGTCTGAGAGGCGGGGATAAACACCCGGATGCCCTTCATGTTGGCAACCAGACCGCCCTTGTTGACTTCTGTAATCTTGCCTTCCAGCACGGCCTTGTTTTCACAGGCCTCGTTCACGTCGTCCCAGACCTTCAGGCCGTCCAGCTTCTTCTTGCTCAGCTGGCAGGTACCCTCCTGATCGTTGACCCGAACCACAAAGACCTCGATCTCGTCGCCCACCTTCAGGACCTCTTCCGGCTTCACATTGGGGTCGGCGCTGACTTCGTCGCAGGGAATGTAGCCAGCATGCTTGGTGCCCAGGTCCACCTGGACTTCTGTGGCGCCGATGTGGGTAACAACGCCAGTTACCTTATCTCCTGTATTCAAAGTCTTGATGGAGTCTTCCAGCAGCTCCTCGAAGGACTGTTCCTGACCAGCTTCAACTGTCGTAATTTCGCTCATAGTGTTGTTGACCTCCTTTATTATCCACGCCGGCGTCGACGCGCCTGCCGTGATTCCAACATCTGAAACACCCCGGAAGAAATCAGGCTCAATTTGGGAGGCCTGATCCACTAAGATCACTTTTCCGCAGTGCTCTCGGCAAATCATCGCAAGACGGCTTGTGTTGGAACTCTTGGCATCACCCACAACAACCATAGCTTGACAGATTTCTGACATGTATGCCGCTTCTTTTTGCCGATATTCTGTTGCTTTGCATATTGTATCAAAAATTCGGAAGTTAGTAAACTGTTTTTTTACGATTTGGAGGCACAAATTCCACAAATTTGCCGTGAGCGTCGTCTGTGAAACCATGCAAATCGGCAAATCAGCAAAGACCCCAGGCGAGGCCGCCCAGCGTTCCAATTCCTCCGGACTTTCCAACACCACACCCCGCTGGCACCAGCTGGCAATCCCCACCACCTCTGGATGGGTGCGGGTCCCGATGATCACGGGGACGCGGCCTTCCGCCTCCGCCTCCTGCACCAGCCGGTGAATCCGCTTGACAAAGGGGCAGGTGGCGTCCACCACCCGGACCGGCAGCTGGGCCAGGGCCTCTTCCACCTGCCGGGGGACGCCGTGTGCCCGGAGGATCACCGTGCTCCCCGCCGGGACCGCAGACGGGTCCTCCACCACTTCCACGCCCATGCGGGCAAAGCGGTCCACCACATGGCGGTTGTGGATGATGGGACCCAGGGTCACAACGGTTCCACCGGCCTTTGCCGCCTCTTCCACCAGCTGAACCGCCCGGTCCACGCCGAAGCAAAAGCCGGCATATGTTCCAACCTGTACCTTCATCGTCCAATCCGCTCCTGAATGATGGCCTTCATTGCCGCCAGGGACTCCGTTTTGCTGAGGCTGGAGGTATCCAACACCACCGCATCTCTCGCCTGCTTCAGGGGGGCAATGGGGCGGGTCATATCCTGGTGGTCCCGCTGCCGGATCTCCTCCAGCACCCGCTCATAGCTGGAGGCGCAACCCTGGGCCTCCAGGTCTCCCATCCGGCGGCGGGCCCGGACCTCCGGGGAGGCCGTGAGGTAGATTTTCACATCCGCCTGAGGAAGCACCACGGTGCCAATGTCCCGGCCATCCATCACCACGCTGTATCGCTTCGCCATATCCCGCTGCAAATCCAGCAGGAAGGCCCGGACTGCGGGCTGGGCAGAAATCAAAGAGGCCACCCGGGACATCTCCGGCGTGCGAATCTCGTCGGTCACATCCGTGCCGTTGAGGATCATATGCTGCAATCCCATTTCATCATAGCGAAGCTCCAGATTGACATCGTCCAGGAGCCGCTCGATCCCGTCCCGGTCCTTGGGGCCAATGCCCATCAGGGTCATATGGTAACCCACCGTGCGGTAAATCGCCCCGGTATCCACATATTGGAAGCCCAACTCCCGGGCCACCTGTCTGGCCATGGTACTCTTTCCCGCGCCTGCGGGGCCATCCACAGCCACGCTGTAAACCTTCTTCGTTGTCATTCCGTCTCCTTCTGCGGCGCAAGCCGAAATTCCGCCTTTTACTTGGTCACCCAGTTCCCAGTGGCCATGCAGGTGAGGTAGGCATTGATGAAGGGATCCAGGTTGCCGTCCATCACACCGTTGACGTTGGAGGTCTCGCAGCCGGTGCGGGTATCCTTCACCAGCGTATAGGGCATGAACACATAGTTCCGAATTTGGCTGCCCCATTCAATCTTCTGCTGGATCCCTTTGATATCGGAGATTTTCTCCAGATGCTCCCGCTCCTTGATCTCCACCAGCTTGGACCGGAGCATCCGCATACAGGTCTCCCGGTTCTGGAACTGGCTCCGCTCCGTCTGGCAGGCGACCACAATGCCTGTGGGCTTGTGAATCAGGCGGACCGCAGAGGAGGTTTTGTTGATGTGCTGCCCACCCGCGCCGGAGGAGCGGTAGACCTGCATCTCAATGTCCTCTGGGCGGATCTCCACATCGTTCGAGGTATCCGTAATTTCCGGAATCACCTCCACCGCAGCAAAGGAGGTCTGCCGCCGGGCATTGGCGTCAAAGGGAGACACCCGCACCAGGCGGTGCACACCGTTCTCCCCCTTCAGGAAGCCATAGGCGTTGGGACCCTCAATCATAATGTCGGCAGACTTCAGCCCCGCCTCTTCGCCCTCCAGGTAGTCCAGGATTTTATAGGTGAACCCGTGGCGCTCCGCCCAGCGGGTGTACATCCGGTAGAGCATCTGACACCAGTCCTGGGCCTCGGTACCGCCGGCTCCCGCGTGGAAGGACATCAGCGCATTGTTGCCGTCGTATTCCCCGGTGAGCAGCGTCTCCAGCCGGGCTTCCTCCATGCGCTGGGCCAGCTGGTCAAATCCCTCCTGGAGCTCTGGCAGCATAGAGTCGTCATTTTCCTCCAGCGCCATCTCGCAGATGGTCAGAAGATCCTCCAGCTGGGCCGTCATGGCATGGTATTTCTCCAGCTTTGCCTCCAGGAGCTTGGCCTGGACCACGATTTTCTGAGACCGCTCCGGGTCATCCCAGAAGCCCGGCGCCTCCTGCATGGCGTGAAACCGCTCCAGCTCGTTCCTGGCCCGCTCCAAATTGAGAGAGACCGCCAGCGCCTCCAGCTTGGGCTTCAAATCGTTCAACTTCAGTCTGTAATCTTCAAATTCAATCATAGCCACCGCTCACATTCTTTTTTCATATCCCGCCTATTATAAGCCGGGAAAACCCCTTTTGTAAAGGGGAAACAGGCAAATTTCCAGGGCAATCCCATTTCCTGCTCCCCGCCGGGCACGTTCCATCTGCGCTTTCAGGCGAGGCCTCCTGGGTGCAGGCCAGCTTGTTCACTCTCCCGGCGTCTCCTCCGGCTGTGACGGATCCTCTTCCGGGGCGCTGGGTTCGGCCGTTGGCTGGCTGGCCTGGGTCTCCTCTGGCTCCGGCTCGGTCTCCCCCTCTGTGGGAAGGGGTACCGGCTTGGGACAGGGCGGACAGCTCTTGGTGTTCCACACATAGCCCTCCATATCCTCGTCATACCGGGCCAGAAGCGTTCCCCCTTCCATATCCGTCAGCACATCCACATGACAATACACCCCGTCTAGCTGGAGGATGTTCCAGTACCACTCCCGGCCGTTGCTGGTGCCGGAAACCACCTGGCAGTCCAGCCCCGCCCGGCGGCACAGCAGCCCGTATACCATGGCCACAGACCGGCTATCCCCCGCTCCCACGCACAGGAGGCTGTACACTGGGGTCTCCGAGGGCCGGCTCTGGACGAACAGCGGACGCAGGAAGGCATACAGCCGGTTGGCCTTGACCTGCTCCGAGGTCAGCCCCTCCACATAGCCCGCTGCGGAGTTTAAGAGCACCTGCACATCCCGGCGCATTTGCAGCAGGGTCTCCTGACTGATGCTGTACCGGAACTGGATCTCCACCACCCGCTCGCTCCCCTGGTCCGGGTAGACCTGGACCACCACCTGCGGGCACTCCATAATGGTCTCCAGGTGTTCCTCGTAATAGGTCCGGACAAAGCGGTCCAAATTCACCGGTTGGTAATTGGCCACTTGCAGCGTAATCACCGGCTCGGCCCGCTCCAGCGCGCCAGTGACCCGATTTTTGATGCCGCTCTCCCCCCAGGCTGGCTGAATGGCCTGGATCTCCTCTTGGGTCCGGGAGTAGAGAATCTCCACAGACACCATCTGACGCACGCCGACTTCCGTCTGCTGGAGCCGGATGTCCTCCACCGCATAGGCCACCACCGGGTCGGTTTCCATCACCTCGCGGGTGGCCAGGTCCAGTTCCTTTTCCAGGTTGCCGTCATACTGACTCACATCCACCGTGGCCTGGTCTGTGTGGTTTTTCACCAGCCGGGCCAGGACCTCTGTCAGTTCCTCCTGACTGGCAGCCTCTGCCACATCCCCCGGCTCTGTCTGGGCGTAGCCCTCGGCGTGGGGCGTCACAGAGACATAGCTGTCCCCCGTCCAGGCTGTGCATCCCGTCAACAGACACAGCAAAGCCAGAACAGGCAGCGCCATTTTTCCTCTCATTCGTCCACACTCTCCTTCCCCGGTGGGTTTTACCACTACAGATCGTCTCTGGAATAGCGGCTGAAGCCGTCTCCCAGGACCTGATGGGCCTCCTGAAGGATGATGAAGGCGTCGGGATCAATGTCCGTCACCAGTTCCTTCAGGTCCGTCACCTGCTGCCGCTTGATGGCAGACAGGATCACCTTGATTTCCTTGCGGCTGTAGTAACCCGCACCGTCCAGGAGGGTCACACCCCGCATCAGCTGCCTGTCAATGGCCTCGGAAATCTCCTCATATTTGGGCGAGATGATCATGGCCACCTTGGAGTAGTCAAAGCGGTAAATCACCGCGTCAACCACCCTGGAGCTCATATACAGGGCAATGCCGCCATACAGCGTCCGGGTAAAATCATGAAACGCAATGCCGGTGAGCAGGGCCACCGCCACATCCAGGCACAGAGAGATCCGCCCAATGGGCATATCCCGCTTCCGGAGCTTCACCAGCCGGACCACAATATCCGTTCCCCCAGAGGAAACCCCAGACAGAAATACCAGACCCATCCCCACGCCGGTGATCATGCCGCCGTACAGCGCGCCCAAAATCGGATCAGTCTGGGGCGCAGGAATGGCCGCAAACAGGTCCAGAAACCCGGCCATGGAAAGCATCCCCACCAGGGAGCCAAAGAAAAACCGCTTTCCAATGGCTTTGCCCCCTATGATAAACAGGGGGATATTCATGATGGCCGTCCAGAGGCCCACCGTGCCGGTCCGAGACCACGCCGCACACACCTGCGCCAGGCCGGACAGGCCGCCGCAGTTGGTATCGTGGGGCTCCAGAAAGAGGTCAAATCCAAGAGAAAAAATGGCACAGCCGGCCACCACCATAGGCAGCCATTTCCACTGAGACCAGAGTTTTTTCATACATTCGCTCCCTTCGTTTTACGCCTTCGGCGCAGAATTCACGGTTCCAGATCCAACGTAATCTGTTTCTCCTCCAAATCCTCAGGCCGCAGCACGGCGCCTGCCGCCGGGAGGCTCCGGCATTTGTACCGGGCCTGGTTGACAATGCCGCTTTGTCCCAGGCAGGCCGCCCGGTCCAGGGCCGCCTTCTTCCGCAGGGTCAGCACCGCCACGCCTTGGGTCGCCCGGGTGGTCTTGGGGATCAACTGGGCCGTGGAGAAAATCATGGCCCGGCCATCGGTGGAATAGACAGCCACCGCCTCATCCGCCTCCAGCGCCAGAATGGTCCGGACGGGGCTCTTGTCCGAGTAGGCTCCGGTGAGCTTACGGCGGTTGGACTTGGTGTCATATGCAGACATGGGCACCTTGGCTGCCTTGCCGTTTTCGAAGAAAAACAGGACCCACCCGGCGTACTCCCCGGGGAACACCACCTGAATCACATTCTCCCCCGGCTCCATGGCCAGCTTGGTGGGCAGATAGTCCCCCAGCTGGGAGGCCTTCCCGTCATCAAAGTCCGAGAGCCTGGCTTTGTAGCACTGGAACCGGTCGGTAAACACCAAGATCTCTGCCCGGTTGGTGGTCTCCCGGGAGAAGGACAGGCTGTCTCCCTCCTTGAACCGCTGCTCGCTGGAGGCCCGGAGGGACTGGGGGGTAATTTTCTTGAAATACCCTTCCCGGGAGACGAAGGCGGTGACGGGATAGTCCGGCGTCTCCTCCTCCACCTCATCCCCGGAAGCGGCGTCCCAGTGATACAGGATCTCCGTTTTCCGGGGCTGGCCAAACTTCTTGGAAACCTGCTCCAATTCTTTGATGATGATGTTTCGAATCCGACGGTCGCTTTTCAGGGTCTCCTCCAGGTCCTGGATCTCCCGCTCCAGGTCGCCGGTCTCTGCGGTCCGCTTCAGAATGTACTCTTTGTTGATATTCCGCAGCTTGATCTCCGCCACAAACTCCGCCTGGACCTGGTCAATGCCGAAGCCGATCATCAGGTTGGGGATGACCTCCGCCTCCAGCTCCGTCTCCCGGATGATGGCAATGGCCTTGTCGATGTCCAGGAGAATCCGCTCCAGGCCCTTCAGCAGGTGGAGCTTCTCCCGCTTCTTTCCCAGCTGGAAGTAAACCCGGCGTTTCACGCACTGGCTGCGCCACGCGGTCCACTCCTCCAGAATCTCCCCCACCCCCATAACCCGGGGCATCCCGGCGATGAGGATGTTGAAGTTACAGGGATAGGAATCCATCAGGGTGGTCTGCCGGAAGAGCTTTTGCATCAGCTTCTCCGGATCGGCCCCACGCTTCAAATCAATGGTCAGCTTCAGGCCGGACAGGTCCGTCTCGTCCCGCATATCCCCGATCTCCCGGATCTTTCCAGCCCGGATCAGCTCGGAAACCTTGTCCAGAATGGCCTCGGCGGTGGTGGTATAGGGGATCTCATAGATTTCAATGAGATTCCCCTCCTTCAGGTATCGCCACTTTGCCCGGACCTTGAAGCTGCCTCGACCCGTCTTGTATATGGTACGCATCTCCATGGGATCATACAGCAGCTCTCCGCCTGTGGGGAAGTCCGGCGCCGGCATGGTCTCCAAAATGTCATGGTCCGGGTTTTTCATCCGGGCAATGGCGGTGACGCAAACCTCCTGGAGATTGAAGCCACAGATGTTGCTGGCCATTCCCACCGCGATGCCGGTGTTGGCTGAGACCAGCACATTGGGAAAGGTGGTGGGCATCAAGGTGGGCTCTTTCATGGTGCCGTCGTAGTTGTCCACCATGTCCACGGTGTCGAAGTCCATATCCCGGAACAGCTCCTGGCAGATGGCGTCCAGCTTGGCCTCGGTATATCGGGAGGCGGCGTAAGCCATATCCCGGGAATAGACCTTACCAAAGTTGCCCTTGGAGTCCACAAAGGGGTGCAGCAGCGCCCCATAGCCCCGGGACAGGCGGACCATGGTGTCATAAATCGCCGCATCTCCATGGGGGTTCAGCCGCATGGTCTGGCCCACAATGTTGGCGGATTTGGTCCGTCCGCCGTTCAAGAGGCCCATCTTATACATGGTATACAGCAGCTTCCGGTGGGAGGGCTTGAAGCCGTCAATCTCCGGAATGGCCCGGGAGACGATGACGCTCATGGCATAGGGCATATAATTGATCTCCAGGGTTTCGGTGATGGGCTGTTCCTCCACCGACCCCCGGAGGCCCATGACACCGGCCACCTCCCGCTTTCCTGTCTGCTCGTCTTTTCGTTTTCTTGGCATGTGTTACCCCTTCCTAAGAGAGGTCTGCCAGCTCCAAATAGCGCTGGCCATTTTCTGCGATAAAATCCTTGCGGGCGCTGAGGCCGTTGCCCAGGAGCATGTCAAAGTACCAGGCTGTGCGCTCTGCGTCCTCGGGCATGACCTTGATGAGCCGCCGGGTGGCGGGATTCATGGTGGTCATCCACATCATCTCCGGGTCGTTCTCGCCCAGGCCCTTGGAGCGGTTCAGGATGGGCTTTTTCCCCTCCATCCCCTTGAGAATCTGCACCTTTTCCGCCTCGTTATAGGCAAACCAGGTCTTGTCCTTGTAAATAATCTCGAACAGGGGGGTCTCCGCAATGTAGACATACCCCTCCTGAATCAGCGTAGGGGTCAGGCGATAGAGCATGGTGAGAATCAGAGTGCGGATTTGGAAGCCGTCTTCGTCGGCGTCGGTGCATATGACCACCTTGTTCCACCGGAGATTCCCCAAGTCAAAGGCCGTCAGGTCCTTCCCCCGCTTGCTGCTGACCTCCACCCCACAGCCGATCACCTTCAGCAGATCCGTAATGATCTCACTTTTGAAAATCCGGTCGTAGTCTGCCTTTAAGCAGTTGAGAATCTTGCCCCGGACCGGCATAATTCCCTGAAACTCCGCATCCCGGGACAGTTTGACGGAGCCCAGCGCGGAGTCGCCCTCCACAATGTAGAGCTCCCGCTGGGCCACATCCCGGCTCCGGCAGTCCACGAATTTCTGGACCCGGTTGCTGATGTCCATGGAGCCGGAGAGCTTCTTTTTGATGGAGATTTTCGCCTTTTCCGCCGTCTCCCGGCTGCGTTTGTTCACCAGAATCTGGTCCACCGCCCGGTCCGCTTCCCCTTTGTTCTCCAGAAACCAGACCTGAAGATTCTCCCGGAAGAAGGCGGTCATGGCCTCCTGAATGAACCGGCTGTTCACCGACTTCTTGGTCTGATTTTCAAAGCTGGCCAGGGTGGAGAAGCAGTTGGTCACCAGAACCAGGGAGTCCTGAATGTCCTGGAAGAGCACCTTGGACTCATTTTTTGTATACTTTCCCGTCTCCCGGATGTACTTGTCAAAGGCGGAGACAAAGCCGGAGCGGACCGCTTTGTCTGGCGAACCTCCATGCTCCAGCCAGGAGGAATTGTGGTAATATTCCACGTGGCTCAGCCGCTTGGAGAAGCAGAAGGCCGCTGTGATTTTCAGTTTCATTTCCGGCCGGTTTTCACTGTCCCGGCCTCGGCGCTCCGCCTCAAAGTAGGCGGGCATGGTGAAAGCGTCGTCCCCTGTGAGCTCCTCCAGGTATTGGGTGATGCCGTGTTCGTAGCAGTATTCCGTCACCTCAAACTTCCCCGCCACCTGGTTGCGGAAGCGGAAGGTGATGCCTTGGTTCACCACGGCCTGGCGGCGGATCACATCCTGGAAGTATTCTGCGGGAATATCAATTTCTGTGAAAACCTCCCGGTCCGGCTTCCAGTGGAAGTAGGAGCCTGTTTTTTTTCGGTCCGTCGCTTCCTTCTTCAGGCCGCCCACATTCCGGCCCTTTTCAAAATGGAGGCTGTATTTGTGCCCATCCCGGCGGATGACGGCGTCGAAATACTCGGAAGCATACTGGGTGGCACAGGTGCCAAGGCCATTGAGGCCCAGAGAAAATTCATAGTTGCTGCCACCGGCGTCATATTTTCCGCCGGCGTACATCTCGCAGAACACCAGTTCCCAGTTATACCGCTTTTCCTTCTCGTTCCAGTCCACGGGACAGCCCCGGCCAAAGTCCTCCACATCCACGGACAGGTCCTCATACCGGGTGACCACAATCAGGTCGCCATACCCCTCCCGCGCCTCGTCGATGGCGTTGGAGAGAATCTCAAACACCGCGTGTTTACACCCCTCCAGATCGTCCGAGCCAAAGATCACCGCAGGCCGCTTCCGCACCCGCTCCTCGTCTTTTAGCATGGAGATGGAGGTATTATCATATGCCTTTTTCCTTGCCATAGGTACCCTCGCTGTACTTTTAGGCATCTTGCCCAAAAGCATCCATTTTATAAATCAAATCTAGTATACGCGACCCGCACCCAAAAGTCAACCAAGTCGCAGCCCGGCGCAGTGCAGCCAGGTGTAGGATTTACAATGATGTGTGACGCGAGGCGGGGAGCTATGGAAATGTGGAAAACCGCGGAGCGGTTTACACACATTCCCACAGCACTACTACAATGCCTGCGGCGCTTTTCTGGATTGAAAGAAAAAAAGGTGGCAAATAGGGATGGCCTGTGTTAAGGTTGAGTTGTCCAGACAAAACCGAAAGGCAGGTGCCACCCTATCCGCCATGAATAAGATAACACAGGATATGCGCTTTAAGCAAGCGGCTATTGAATATTCTTTGAAACACGGCGTTACCAAAGCCGCCATCCGCTATAAGACCTCCAGGCAGAACATCTATCGTTGGCGCAAAAAGTATGACGGTTCTATTCAGTCCCTCGCTGACCGCTCTCACAGGCCTCACAGCCATCCAAAACAGCACACAGATGGGGAACTGAAGCTGATTCAGAATATGCGCCGCAGAAACCCCAACACCGGCCTGGTGGTGTTCTGGGTTAAGCTGCGCCAGCGCGGCTACTCCAGATCCATCTCCGGACTTTACCGTGTCCTGCGCCGAATCGGTGGTATGGCTGTGAAGCTTCCAAATCCGAAGTATATCCAAAAACCTTACGAAAAAATGACATATCCAGGCCAACGGGTGCAAATTGATATCAAATATGTTCCCACCGCCTGTCTGGTTGGCGAAGCCCAGGGACAGAAATTCTATCAGTTTACTTTCCTGGACGAGTATAGCCGCTTTCGCTATTTGGAGGCCTTTGATGAATTCAGCACCTACACCACAACACAGTTCCTCAAGCATGTGGTCAAACGTTTTCCCTATGCCATAGAATGTGTCCAAACGGACAATGGCTCAGAGTTTACCAACCGCCTGAACTCCCAGGCCACCAAAAAGAAAACCCTCTTCGAAACTACTCTGGAAGAGCTTAGCATCCTGCACAAGCTGATTCAGCCTTACACCCCAAGGCACAACGGTAAGGTTGAGCGTAGCCATAGAAAGGACAATGAGGAATTCTATGCCTGCCACACCTTTTATTCCTTTGCTGATTTTCAAAAGCAGTTGGCGGTCAGACAAAGGCAGTATAACAATTTCCCCATGCGACCGCTCAACTGGAACTCCCCCAAATCTGTCCTCTTTTCTTACCAAAAGTCTGTAACACATCATTGACAAACCTA
>CDZP01007406.1_pt1 | contig 94885 bp, 75 predicted proteins | sample 554941 | NCBI WGS metagenome assembly CDZP01 (sample SAMEA3182064, study PRJEB8094) | gut metagenome | biome: human; feature: gut; material: Stool; isolation source: human stools | place: Canada | collected 2013-01-28
TGAGATTCACAAGAATCTTGCCGGTATCAATATGGCAGTTCTCTATCATCTGATGAACAATCCATGCGGTAAGCAGAGTGTGGAGTACAACGATAACCGCATCGCACTCTATGTTGCACAGAAAGGAAAATGTGCTGTTTCCGGTGTGGAACTGGAAGCAAATCAAGTGGACTGTCACCACAAAAAGCCGTTGGTGCTTGGGGGCAATGACAGTTATCAAAACCTGATTATTGTTTCCGATGTGGTTCACATCCTCATTCATTCCAGCAATGAGCGCACCATCCGAAAATACCTGAAAGTGCTAAATCCTGATAAGAAGCAGTTGGCAAAGCTCAATAAGTTCCGTGTGCTGGCAGAAATGCCGGAACTCGTTTTCTAAAGGGCAAATCTGTTTGATGTATAGATTGTCATAAAAATTGTTGACGATGGAAAGCCGTGTGATGGGAAACTGTCACGCACGGTTTGGAGCGGGGGAAAATCTGGAGGAACGGATATGCAGCCTGCGGCTGCATATCCTGCCCAAAGGATTACCTATCGCTATCCTTCGACGCCGCCATCCTGGGCGAAGGAGCTGCCGAGCGCTGGACACAGATGCTTCAGGGGCTTCGCACCACGCTTGCCGCCGACGGCGCGAAGTATGCGCAGAAACTCGGCCAGTGGATCTATTACGGCAAGCCCATCGGCGACTTCGGCACGGAGTATACCTACCGCGCGATGGTAGCGCTGGTGGGGCTTGGCGCCAACACCGTGGACGTGGCGATCTATCCCAAGACAGCGGTGGATGAGACCGGCGCAGCGCTGACCGGAGAAAAGAAGTATACGCTCCACTTTGAAACCCTTCCTCCCACGCTGGAGGGCGGCTTCTGGTCCGTGACCGCCTACGGAGAGGATGATTTCCTCATTGACAATTCCATCGACCGCTACTGCATCAACGACCGCTCCGACTTCAAGCTGAATGCGGACGGCACATTGGATATTATCCTGTCCAAGGATGCACCGGAAGGCACCTCTAACTGGCTGCCTGTTTCCGACGGGGAATTTCATCTGTTCATGCGGATCTATGTACCGGATATGACAGCACTGGATAGCTGGCAGCCGCCTGTTATCCGCGAACAATAAGGAGATGGAAAAAGAATGGCTATGAAACGTATTGCAGCAATGCTTCTTGCATCGGTACTGCTGCTGTCCTGCGTCGGCTGTGCGCAGGATGGGCACAAAGAGCCGGGCGCGGAAAAGGCAGACCTGGGTCTGACCGCCGAGGTCAAGCCCGCCACAGACTTTACGGCAAAGGCAAATGCCGCCGTCTACGATGAACTTGACTTTGATGATAAGCAGGAATATGAATTCGCCACCCGCGGACTGATCGACGCGCCGGAAGCACTGGAACTGAAGGACGAGGATGGGACGATCCTCTGGAGTCAGGAAGCCTATGCGTTCCTGGACGATTATGAAAAAGCGCCTGACAGTGTGAATCCCAGCCTCTGGGAGAACACGAAGAACAACCATGCCTATGGTCTTTTTGAAGTGACGGATGGCATCTATCAGGTCCGCGGCTATGACATGGCAAATCTCACCGTTGTCAAGGGCGATACCGGCTGGATCGTCTTTGACACGCTGATGAGCGTGGAGTGCAGTCAGGCTGCCATGCAGCTGATCGAAAAGAATCTTGGTAAATTCCCGGTCAAGGCCGTCATCATCTCTCATTCCCACGCCGACCATTTTGGCGGCATCGCCGGCGTGATGGCGAAAGAGGATAAGGCAGACGAGACACTTTCTATTGAAGATCAGCTCGCCAGCGGCAAGATCCCCGTGATCACGCCTGTGGGCTTCACGGAGCACTCCGTAAAGGAAAATGTCTACGCCGGTAAGGGTATGGGCCGCCGCAGCAATTATCAGTATGGCATCCTGCTGACCCCCGGCGTGACCGGCAAGCTGGCGCAGGGCATCGGCATGGGACAGTCCACTGGCACGGTATCCTTCCTCACACCCAGCTACGAGATCACACAGTCCGGTGAAAAGCTGACGATCGACGGTGTGGAGCTGGAGTTCCAGCTCACGCCAGGTACGGAAGCGCCCGCCGAAATGAACACATGGCTGCCCCAGTACAAGGCACTTTGGATGGCGGAAAACTGCACCGGCACGCTCCACAATCTCTACACGCTGCGCGGCGCGGAGGTGCGCGACGGCGCGGCATGGGCAAGCTATATCACCGAGGCCATTTCCCTTTACGGCAAGGACGCGGAGGTCACCTTCCAGTCCCACAACTGGCCGCACTGGGGAAACAACGTGGTGAACGACTACATGGTCAACACGGCTGCCGTGTATAAGTTCATCAACGACCAGACTCTGACCTATATCAATCAGGGCTACACCAGCGATGAGATCTCCAACATGATCGAGCTGCCGGAGGCGCTCAATAAAATTTGGTACACCCGCCAGTACTACGGGACGGTCGCCCACAACGCCAAGGCGGTCTACCAGAAGTTCATGGGCTGGTATGACAGCAACCCTGTCAACCTGAACCCCCTCATGCCAAGCGACAGTGCAAAAAAATGGGTGGAGTACCTGGGGGATGTTGACAAGGTCCTGCAAATGGCAAAGGCGGATTTTGACAAGGGTGAATATCAGTGGGTCGCCGAGGTCACAAACACCATCGTCTTTGCCGACCCGACGAACACCGATGCGCGGCTTCTGTGTGCCGATGCACTGGAGCAGCTGGGGTATCAGGCGGAGTCCGGTCCGTGGCGCAACGAATATCTGACCGCCGCGCAGGAGCTGCGCCATGGAAACGCCAATTTCACCGCTTCCACCAAATCTACCGGCGACATGGTCAAGGCCCTCTCCGCGCCCATGCTGTTTGACTATATGGCCATTGTCATGGACAAGCAGGCGCTGGCTGACCGCGACTTCACCATGAACGTGATCCTGCCTGACGTGGGCGAACAGCACATGCTCCGCGTGAAGAATGGTGTGCTGCTGGTCTATGCGGATACATTGTCTGATGATGCGGACGTGTCTATTACCTGCCCGAAGAATGCGCTGTTTGCGATCCTGACCAACAATCAGGAAACGGTTACACAGGCCGTCAAGGTCGAGGGCAGCGCAGAGCTGCTGACGCTGATGATGGAGAATATGAACCAGTTCCCGATCACCGGGACCAACCCCTTCAACATCATCGAGCCGTAACGGCTTCGCGGGGCGGTCCGTGGGAAGACCGCCCCGCTCGAGAAAAAACAGCAAGATGCTTTCAACGCAAATCAAAAGGTGACTATGGACATTTACGCCAAGGTGAAGTACAATAAGCCTTGGGAACTGGCGCCGGTGATAAACCAAGCTTTCAGCACAAATAGTGAAAAAGAATCGGCTTAATTGATGGGTTAACTCGTAGGGGAAACGGCAAGACAGAACGAGGAAACCCTTGAAAATACAGGGGAAAAGGCGAAAAACTGATTCAATACGGCCTCAAAGCCGCCTGTCGGGCTCCTCAGTTCAGTAAGCGCTGAATTTATTCGGAATATGCCAAACGCTCCCCGGGATCTCAATGGATCCCGGGGAGTTATTATCTGTCAGGCCGCCGGAAACGGGCCGGATCGCTCCCGAACGTCTGGCATTTCCCCCGGCTGCCCCGTTGTCTAACGCGCTGCTGCGAGATCGCCATGTCGACTGTGCCCCCTCACAATGACAAATCCGGGGGGCAGTGCGGCCGGCGAGGCTATCCTGCAACTTGCCGGCCTGCCTGACGCTCGGGGAGCGCTGCTGCAGATGCAATAAGAAGGAGGGTCAATCGAAGATGGTTGTCACTCCTTCTTTCAATCTTTTTCTTACGTACACTAGTGTCAAGTTTTGATTGAAGCGCGTGCAAGTTCCAGTTGTTCCTTAAGTCGTTGTGGGATTAAGGCCGTAATTCTTGGATCGTTAACTATAAATTCATTTGCAAAATATACAATATTATCTAGGCGCTTAGGGAGCGTAATCATCTTGTTGTTACTTAATCGCAACAAGATAACCTTTCTATCAACTCGGAAGAATTCTTTGGCAAGATTATTATCGCTATCAAAAATATCAACAATCGAAGGCGAAAGAGGAGTGTTTTCCAGATGCATTCTTAAATGATTGCGCATCATGGCGTTCCAATCCCGGTTCTTATACTTTTGATATGCCAGATGATCCAAAACATTAATAATCGCCCAGTCACAAGTTTCTAGGGTAGCCAATATACCGTTTAAATTTCTAGATAGGTCCATATGGTCGACCCAATCAGATTTGTTTTTATAACGTAAATCGTGTTCCACTTCGTGCCAACCTTCTGAAAAAATGGTACGTACTTGGATTTCAAAGGTTTTATCTATGGGAAATTCCCATAAATCAGAAGAAAGAGTTGCAGAAACACTCTCTGGCATTCGGCAAACCAAATTAATCCTCATAGGGCTAAATGTATCACTTTTTTCTTTATCTCGAACCATCTCGATTACGGTATAATTGCTTTTCAATATTTCGACACATACATCAATATCATCTTTAAAATAAAGAGCAATCCTTACCCCAATAAGATCTTGCAGTTTCTTTCCAGTTCCATTATATTTTTTTATTTGAATCTTTTTTGCTGCAGACTGTCCGGACTTACAACGGCAAAATATCCTGTAATACAAACCACATTTATCAAAGAGCTTCGAAATGTTTCGCTCTATATCTTTGGAAATAGAGGGAGGGATACTTTGCACCTCTCGTTCTAAAGCTTCTATATCTAGAGCCATATTTTTCACCATCTTTCTTATCTGTGAATAATCTTTTTAATTTCCTCCATTTTCTCAAAGTTCAATTCAATTACTCTTGCTTTCTTAATCAAAATGTTCTTTTTAATTAAAGAGTCAATTGCTTCTGAAACTGCCATTTTATTGCTTTGTGCCACACCTCGTAAAAGAGTCTGATACGCACGCCTAGGCTCCGCCATATCATATCCTGGTTTCCAATATTGCTCCAACACAGTTCTCTCATAATCCACAATGTTTTCAACTTTTTTATTTTCCCTATATGCGGCTTCTGCGAACTGTTGATGCCCGGAGCAAGACAAAAATATCAATTCGCAGTCAAGTGTCTCTCCTGCAACAATTTTGACATTGTAAAAGGAACAATTATAAAATTGGCACGTTTTGAACGCATCTGTATTTATTTCGCAATTATTAAATACACAGTCAGTGAAAATAGAGTTTTTAAAGGTGCCAGAATTTATAATAGAAATTTTTTCGCCAAAATATATACCATCAAAATACTCGCTTTCGTAACTTCCTTGGACCGATTTAAGCAAAATAATGGAGGCATTGAGTTTTCTTTGCGGGGTTTCTTTAGCAATTGCCGATGACAAAATGTTATATAATTTATTTCGCTTTTCTGAATTAGCAGTTGCAAGTGAGGTGACTGTAATGTCTAAATATTTGCCCTTTACGTCGGAAGGCAAGATGTAATCATGTTCAAGTGCTTCGGCAATCATTAATCCAAAAATAAAGTCATTCAAAAATCCGATTTGATTGCTCTGTGAAGACACTCTATCAAGTAACGCATGATGAGACAACTTGTTTAAAAATTCAGATTCAGAGGGCTTGGTTTCCGAAACATCACTCATCATCTCATAGCGGTTTAAGTACTTCGAGAATTGATCTCCTACTATATCTTCTAGCATGGCCTTAATGAAATCAATGTCTTCAGCCGAAATGTCAAACTCAACCATCTCCGCAGCCAAGCGGCTCATAATTGAAAGTTGTTCACTGACTTCAAGGGGTAAAGATTGTCTCGTTTGTTCTCGCTTAAGTAGAAGTTCAATGTATTGCTCAATAATCTGGTCATTACTTGAATATTTGTTTTCAAAATCTTCTAGTGGCGCGCTACGAAGCAGAGATAGCAAAACGGGATTCAAAATATTATCTAACTCAATACCATTCTCTTTTAATTTTTCTATTTTTTCAGGCCTAATCCAATCACGCAAAGAAGGAGCCGCTAGTTGAATTCTAGTAACATTACAATCAGAAAGGTGATTGTCTACCCAGTCATCAAAATCTTCTCCTACAAAGATTGAACTTTTTCGAGTTGTAAGTAAAACCTTCGTTTTTGCACCTTCCGAAAAAAGTTGAGCAATTGTATCTAACATTGTTTGTGCATCTTTGTTTTGGCTGTTGTCTTTTAAGTTTAAGTAGCTTTTAGACAACAGTTCATCAAAACCGTCAATTATTAAAAAGATACGACCTTCGCCAATTTCGTAGGTAACAAGTTCCGATGAAAGTGATGGGAATTTTTGGTCAATTTCATACAAAAGGACATAACGAAATATACTAGCTTTCCGATTCTTAGATAGCTCTGCCATTAACGGAATTTTAGAAGGGAATTTTTCAACAAGAAATTTAATTACTTCAAAAGAAGTGCAAGTTTTACCGTAGCCTGCAGATGCCTCAAGTATGATAAGTTGCTGCTCTTCAGTATCAAAAATAGATCGTATGCGCTGAATAACATCTTGGTTTTGCATCAGTCCGTTTTCAATAAAATCACCAGCCACATATTCATATTTACTTCCAAGAAGTTTATCTTGTTGCTGTTTACAAAAGTTATTATATTCCCGTAATAGCCTATTGTTGGAGATTTTCGTATTAAAGAAGCCGCTAAAAAGCGCATCATGAACTGCTGCGACATCTTTGAAAGAACGTACTCTAACCGAATAACCCATTTCTTCATATTCGGTTTTGTCAACTTTTTCCGGTTTCATATCCTCTTTAAGAAGGACAATTTCTGCGTTTTGAAAATATCCTTTCTGGCTAAAAAATACGAGATATTGATCAGAACTGTGCCCTTGTTCGAATCCATACCGAGTATACAGTTCAATTAGATTCTCACTTGAAAGCATAAAATCACCCTTTTCATCTAAAATTAAAAGAATTATGTATAGAAAATGCCATAGATTATTAAATTGATTATACCATGGATTGGTAGTTCCTGCAACGAGCCAATCGTATTCACTGATTTAAATTTTTGCAGGTTCCACATGCCATAGATCAAAACCCTATGGCGTTTTTTTATTCCCAAAGCCGCCCCGAAAGGAGTCAAAAGTCCCATCTTTTTTCTTCCGGCTCTGAATCTGTCTCCGGGCACTATCTCGTATCGCATGAATTATCTTGCACACGCCGGCTTTGTGCGTATGAGTAAGGAAGGAAACAAAATCAATTACTCTCTTGACCAAGCACGGATAGAGCAGCTTTTGCAGGATCTCCAGCTGCAGCTATTGGAAAAACATTGAAACGTGAGGAACAGCCATTCTTCCTGGGATTGCTTTTCAGCCTAGCAGAAGCTCATGTCAAACCCTGAAACTGTGGCATTTTTGGCGGTGCTTGCGCAGAAAATGGTATAAAGAAAGCACGGAGGTGGCAATACAAACTTGCATCTCCGTGCTATTTTACATAGATGCACAACACGCATGACGCTTGCATTAGAAAATCGGGGTGATCCGGTAAACCGTGCGATTAGAAAAAAACCGGTTTTGATTAGAAGAAATCGCCCTTTCTTCTAATCGCAATTAGTTAGAAAGAAAGCGGCCAGGAAGACATCTGACTTTCTGACCGCTTTGGCACCCCCTGGGGGAATCGAACCCTCATCTAGCCTTTAGGAGAGGCTTATTCTATCCATTAAACTAAGGGGGCAAATGACATTGTTTTGTTTTTATTCCGGTAAATTTCGAACTTTTTTGTGTGTTTCTCGTTTTATGGAATCGGAGGATAAGGCGCTGATTCGCTGTGCAGCGACTTTCCAAAATGTTGCGTTTGATACGCCGACACTCGTTGTCCCTAATGCACTTTTGGGGCAGTAGGCGTTTGGTGAACCGAAAACTTAGGAGTTCAAAAAATCTCGTTTTTAACCGTGTACCTGTGTGTCCTGTAATGTCCAAAAAGCCTTGGAATATCAAGGATTTTCGATGATTTGAGTTCCTTTGAAAATCTGCGTGTTTCCCTCAATATCCTGCTAATTTTCGTGCCGTATTGCAAAAGTATTAGCAGAATAATTTGGGGATGGAAAAGCGTTCAACTGAAAATGTGAACCGTGTGTCCTCTTGTGTCCTACCGTAAAACGACCGCCTGCGTAAAAGCAAGCGGTCGTTTTGCTTCCCTACATAGCCGTCTGCTTCGCTGCAGGCGGCTAAATTTATGCAAAGGAGGAAACCCATATGGCGAATTGCAAAGTGATTGCGGTAACGAACCAAAAGGGCGGCGTGGGCAAAACCACGACCACCGCCAACCTCGGCATCGGGCTTGCCCAGCAGAACAAGCGGATACTGCTCATTGACGCAGACGCACAAGGCTCTTTGACCCTCTCCCTCGGCTACCCGAAGCCGGATGAGCTGCCCGTTACGCTGGCGGACATCATGCAGAATGTGATCGACGATACCCCTATCCCGGACAGCTGCGGTATTCTGCATCACGGTGAGGGCGTTGACCTGCTCCCGGCGAACATTGAACTGTCCGGCATGGAGATCCGACTGATCAACGCCATGAGCCGGGAAAGCGTGCTGCGGACATATATCAATACGGTCAAATCCCATTACGACTATATCCTCATTGACTGTATGCCGTCGCTCGGTATGATGCCGATCAACTCACTGGCCGCAGCGGACAGCGTGATCATCCCGTCCCAGCCGTCGTATCTCTCGGCGAAGGGACTTGACCTGCTGATGCAGTCTATCGCAAAGGTCAAGCGGCAGATCAACCCGAAGCTGAAAATCGGCGGCATTCTGTTCACGATGGTGGACAGCCGCACTAACGAGGCCAAGGAGATCATCGCATCTCTGCGTGCCCACTACGGCGAAAAGATCCGGGTGTTCGGTACGGAAATCCCCTTTTCCGTCCGAGCCGCAGAAACCAGCGGCCGGGGCAAGAGCATCTTTTCCCACGACAAGAACGGCAAGGTCGCCGCCGCATACCGATCGCTGACGAAGGAGGTGTTGGAGCTTGAGCGCAAAACCGAGAGATTTAGGGATGACGCCGCTCGATGACCTGTTCTCCACCGACGAGAGCCGTGCGGAAGCGCAGCTTGAAAAGGTTGTCACGCTGAACCCCGCCGACATCTCCGACTTTCCCAACCACCCGTTCAAGGTCAAGCAGGACGAGGCTATGGCGGAGATGGTAGACAGCGTAAGGCAGTACGGCGTGCTGGTGCCTGCCCTTGTTCGCCCCAAAGCGGACGGCGGCTATGAGATGGTCGCCGGTCATAGGCGAAAGTGTGCGGCAATGCTGGCGGGGATCACCGAGATGCCCTGCATCATCCGCAACCTCACCGATGACGAAGCGACGATCATCATGGTGGACAGCAATTTGCAGCGAGAAACGATCTTGCCGTCCGAAAAGGCATTTGCTTACAAGATGAAGTTGGAGGCCATGAAACGGCAGGGTCAGAGGTCGGATTTAACTTCGACACCACTGGTGTCGAAGTCCCGCAGCAACGAGGAATTGGGTCAGAAGAACGGTGATAGCCGAGAACAAGTCAGACGCTTTATCCGCCTGACTGAGCTGATCCCGCCGGTGCTTGACATGGTGGACAGCGGCAAGATCGCTTTCCGTCCCGCCGTGGAGCTTTCCTACCTCTCCAAAGAACAGCAGCAGAGCCTATATGACACGATGGAGTGCGAGGACTGCACGCCGTCGCTGGCGCAGGCCATCAAAATGAAAGAGTTCAGCCGGGACGGAAAGCTGACGGAGGAAGTCATCCTCTCCATTATGCAGGAGGAAAAGCCGAACCAGCGAGAGCAATTCAAAATGCCGAAAGAGCGTATCAGCAAGTATTTTGCTCCGGGGACGCCCGCGCAGAAAATTGAAGATACCATCATCAAGGCATTGGAATTGTACCGCAGGCGAGAGCGCCAGCGGGATACGGAACGATAGGCACTACCAAGGGGCAGCCATACCCATTTTTTGATGTGTGTACGGCTGTGTCGGCGTGTTCCCCCTCTCCACACCTCACCCCCTCGAAACTACCTGTACTTCCCGAAAAAAGAAATATTACAGCAGCGGCGTATCTCACAGCTTTGCAGTTTTCGGCAGCGATCCGTAAAATGAAAAGGCAAAGGAGGTTTGCGCATATGAAAAACGCAAAGATCATCGTCGTCTTAGCACTGCTGGCACTTTCTCTTTCGGGCTGTGCAAATGCGGATTACTCCGAGGTGTCTGCGCCATCTTCGCAGAAAACGGTCACGGCTGAGCCTGTGCAAAGCACCGTACCGCAGGAGATCACGACGGTTTCTGTTTCGGGAAGTACGGAGATTCCCACAGAGAGTGCGGTAGAACTCGAAACCGTGAAAGAAAAATCGGAGGTTTCAACACCCGCAAAAGAGGAAATGCCGCCGACCGTCAGCAGCCCCACGGAAACTACCCCGCCGAAAGTATCCGAGCCCGAACCATCGACAGAGCCTGCGGAAACACAGCCGCAGGTGTCTGAACAACCTGCCGAAGGAGAGCCCACAGAGCCGGAGTTTGACATTCAGACTTGGATCGACTATGCCAAAGCCTATGCCGACAGCGTGGGTCTGCGACTGGAAAGCTCGGCAGTGGACTGCTGGGATAGCCCTATTTCGGCAGGTGCGCACTGTTCCTATCTGGAACGGGACATTCAAAGCAGACTGAACCGATACGCCCGTGACGAGGATATAACCGATGTGTGGATATGGGCGGAGGCACGCTCCGACGGGAAGTATGACCTGTATATCGGGTATGCCTGAAAACCAAATATTTACCGAGGAACGCACCGAGAAACACGGTGCGTTTTTTCATTTTAAGGAGGTCACTCAATGAAAACGCAGAAATTCAAACGAACGGTGTCGCTGTTTCTTGCAATGCTGATGTGCGTTACCACGCTGTTTAGCATGGGAACGACCGCATTTGCCGCAGAAGAAACCGACGAAGTATATCTTATCTCCTATCCCCGTGACGGGGATGCCAACTACGGCGGCGAATGGGGACACAACAGTCTGAGCTTTATGAACGGCTGGTCTACGGCAACATCCCGTTTCACGACGATCCGTGCAATGGGTTCGTATGAGGGCAATATCTGCTACTGCATCGAACCCGGCGTGCCGCAGCAGACGGGCAACACCTTTACGAAAAAGGGCGAGGATTTCTGGGACGAATACCCGTCATCCTACAACAGCACCATTTCTCCCGATGATATTAAGCTGTTCATCGGCCGTATCTTTCAGTACGGCTATACGGGGACGATCTCGACCTCTTGGCGCTCACAGAATGAGGGCGGCGACAAGCTGGCTCATGCCGTTGCAACCCAGCTTTTGATCTGGGAAACGGTCGTCGGTGAGCGTGATGCCGATTTCAACAAGGTCGGCACAGGCGGCAAAAGCGCCATCGTGGAGCAGATCAGCACGAACCATCCGCTGTATAGTCAGATCATGAGCTATTACAATTCCATTGCGGCAAGCGTTCAGCGCCATTCCAAGGTGCCGAGCTTTCTTGCAAAGTCTGTGGAAAAAGCCCGGAATATCGAGCTTGAATGGAACGGCGAAGCCTACACTGCTACACTGACCGATACCAACGGTGTGCTCTCCGATTATGTGTTCTCTGCAAACGCTTCGGGCATCCGTTTTTCCGTCAGCGGGAATATGCTGACCATCACGGCGGACGATGCGCCGAGCGATACTGTCACCATTACGGCCGAAAAGAAAAATTCGCAGCGGCGCGGTGTCATCACTTGGACAGACGGTGTGTACGGCCCGAACGGAAAGCTGCAAGATACCATCACCTATGCGCAGACGGTGAACGATCCCGTAAAGGGCTATCTGAACATCAAGGTCAGCTACGGCGGCACCAAGATCGTCAAAACCAGCGAGGACGGCAAGGTCGAGGGTATTTCCTTTACGATCACCGGCAATGGCGTGAACAAGACTGTTACAACGGGCACGGGCGGTGTCATTCAGATCGATAACCTTGCCCCCGGCGTTTACACCGTCACCGAGCAGAGCTACGACAAATACGAGCCGCAGGAAGTGCGCCGTGTCACCGTCGTCAGCGGGCAGGTGGCAACGGTCAATTTCAATAATACCTTGAAGCGCGGCACCCTCATCGTGACCAAGACTTCCGAGGACGGCTTGAACGAGGGCGTGAAATTCCACCTTTACGGCACTTCACTTTCGGGGCTTGCGGTGGACGAATACGCCGTGACCGACAGCGCAGGCAAAGCCATATTTTCCGATGTGCTGATCGGCACGGGCTACACGCTGGAGGAAGTCGATACGGCGATCCGCTATGTCATCCCCGAAAAGCAGACGGCGGCGGTGGAATGGAACACCGTCACGAACAAGAGCTTTACGAACATTCTGAAAAAGTGGAATGTCACCGTCACCAAGAGCGATGCCGAAGCGGGTCTGCCGCAGGGCGACGCCACCCTTGCCGGTGCCGTCTACGGCATCTATAAGGGTGACCAGCTTGTGGACACCTACACCACGGATGCCAACGGACAGTTCACCACGAAATACTATGTCTGCGGCGACGACTGGACCATCCGTGAGATCACGCCCTCCGAGGGCTATCTGTTGGACAGCACCGTTTATCCCATCGGCGCAGAGGCGAAGAACTACACCGTGGAATACAACACCACGGCAAATGATGTGACCGAGCAGGTCATCAAGGGCAAAATCGCCATCATCAAGCACGCCGACGACGGCGACACTCAGCTTGAAACGCCGGAGGCCGGAGCGGAGTTTGCGGTTTTCCTGAAATCCGCAGGCTCTTATGACAGCGCCAAGGCATCCGAGCGTGACTACCTGATCTGCGACGAAAACGGCTATGCGGTCACAAAAGACCTGCCCTACGGCATCTACACGGTGCATCAGGCCAAGGGCTGGGACGGCCGTAAGCTGCTTGCCGATTTTGATGTGTATATCTCCAAGGACGGGCAGACCTATCGCTACCTTGCAAACAACCGCAATTTTGAGAGCTATATCAAGATCGTCAAGGCGGATGCCGAAACGGGCAAGGTCATTCCGCTGGCAGGCGCAGGCTTCCGACTCTACCGTCCGGACGGGTCGCTTATCACGCAGACTTTCACCTATCCCGAAGTCACCACCATCGACACCTTTTATACCAACAGCGACGGCTATCTCATTACGCCTGAAAAGCTGGAATATGGCACGGGCTATTCGCTGGTGGAGGTTTCCGCTCCCTACGGCTACACGCTGAACAGCGAGCCGGTCTATTTCGATGTGACCGCCGACAACGCCACGGAGGAAAACGCCGTTATAGTGGTCGAGGTCATAAAGCCGAACATGGCGCAAAAGGGCGTGATCCGGATCAGCAAGAGCGGCGAGGTATTTTCTTCCGTCACCGAGGCGGACGGCACCTATCAGCCGGTGTTTGCGGTCAAGGGGCTTGAGGGTGCAGTCTATGAGATCACCGCTGCCGAGGACATCATCACGCCGGACGGCACGCTCCGTTATACGGACGGGGAGGTCGTCGATACTGTGACCACCGACGAAACGAGACTTGCCGAAAGCAAGCCCCTGTATCTCGGCAAATACGAGGTCAGGGAGATCACCGCACCTACCGGCTATGTGCGGAACACCGAAGTCCACACGGCAGAGCTTGTCTATGCCGGGCAGGAGGTCGAGATCACCGAAACCGCCGCCGACTTCTGCAACGAGCGGCAGAAAGCCGCCGTTTCTCTGGATAAAGTCTTGGAGCAGGATGAGCGTTTCGGCATCGGCACGAGCGGTGAGCTTTCCGCCGTGACCTTTGGGCTGTTTGCCACCGAGAAATTGGTCGCCGCTGACGGCAGCATCATTCCCACCGACGGCCTGCTGGAGATCGTGTCGGTAGATGAAAACGGTCATGCCGTCTGCAAGACCGACCTGCCGTTTGGCAGCTACTATCTCAAAGAGCTTTTCACAGACGGACACTATATCCTCTCCGACGAAAAATGCCCCATCGCATTTGAATATGCCGGGCAGGATACGGCGCTGGTGGAAATCAAGGCAAACGGCGGCGCACCCATCGAAAACAAGCTGCTCTACGGAGAGATCCGCGGGCTGAAAAAGGACGAGGATGGCAGCGGTCTTGCCGGTGCGCTGATCAGGCTGTTCCGTGCGGACTGCACCGAGTTTACGGCCGAAAACGCCATCCTGACTGCCACCTCTGCCGAGGACGGCAGTTTTTCTTTTGCCCGTGTGCCTTATGGCAACTGGATCGTGCGGGAGATCGAAGCCCCGACCGGCTTTGTGCTGTCGGAGAAAACCTACCCCGTAACCGTCGATGCGGACGGTGCGGTGATTGAGGTGGAGATCGAAAACACCCGCATCCGTGGCACGGTGCAGCTCACCAAGCTTGACCGGGACTATCCCGACAACAAGCTGACGGGTGCGGAGTTTACCGTTTACCGTGACAGCAACGGCAACAAGGAACTGGATGCGGACGATGAACTGGTCGGCACGCTGACTGAATCCGGCATCGGCGTTTATGAACTGTCCGACTTGCTCTACGGCTGCTATTTTGTCAAGGAAACGAAAGCACCGGATGGCTTCTATCTGGATGAAAACGCCTATTATTTCGAAATCACCGAGGACGGAAAGACCGTGACCGTAGAGAATGAAGCCGGAAAGGGCTTTGTCAATGCGCCGCAGGTCGGCTCTTTGAAAATCATCAAGACTTCTTCAGACGGCAAGGTCGAGGGATTCTCGTTCCATGTCACCGGTCCGAACAGCTATGTCGGCGTATTCACCACCGACAAAAACGGCGAGATCGTCATTGAAAACCTCCGCATCGGGGAGTATGTGGTGTCCGAGGTGTCGGACGGCGCATCTTCCGCCTATGTGCTGCCCGCCGACAAGACGGCATCCGTGTTTGAAGGTGCGGTGACGAAGGTGGAAATGCACAATGAGCTTCGTGACACGCCGAAAACCGGCGACGACAGCAACCCCGCCCTGTGGCTTGCCCTGCTCGGCGTTTCCGCGGCGGGCGCTGCTGTGTTGGGCGTAGTCGGATTCAGAAAACGCAGAAAGGAGGGCGCAGAGTAATGGAGTTGAAAACCATTCTGGCAATCGGGCTGGTCGTATTCATCGTCGGCGCTTTGATCTTCCTGAAGATCAGAGCCAAGAAAAAGTAAGCCTTGGGGCAGCGAAAACCGCTGCCCCTTTTACATATCCCCAAAAACAAAAAGGAGGCAATAATTATGGTTCATTTCTTTGATTCGGACATAGCGAAAAAATACGGAGTCAATGCGGCGGTGCTGGCCTGCTTCCTTTGGGATTGTATTGAGCAGAAAAGCACTGAGTCGCCGCAGCTCCACGAGGGCAAGGTCTGGGTGCGCTGTTCAGTGCAGATGATGACCGGCTTCTTTCCGTTCCTGTCCTACAATGAGATCCGCTATGCCCTAAAACGGCTGGTCAAGGGGCGGGTGCTCACCAAGGGACGGTTCAACGAGAGCCGCTTTGACCGCACGAACTGGTACGCCTTTACCGAGTTCGGACAATTTCTGATGACGGAAAGCGAGGGACGGACGCAATGAAGGACGGCAGACACATCATTTGGAGCAACGACATTGACTACGACGACTGGCGGGAGGACTTGGAGGAGCAGTACCCCGACCTCACCGAAGCCGAGCGCATGGAGCTAATGTACGAGCTGAACAGCGACTATCTGGACGACGAGCGCTCCAATCTGGACATTCAGCTCTCCCGTCCCATTCTCGTTGTCGGTGATCTGGGGCTTTGGAACGGCCGTCGCATGGGGTATAAGGAGATTCCGAGCGGCAATATCCGGGACTGCCTTTACAGCGAACGGGACATAGATTACAGCACTTGGTATGTGGATAAAAACGGTGACTTCCGCTGTGACGCCATCCATCACGACGGCACAAATCATTACCTCTACCGCGCCTACAAGGACGGCGTGAGCGACACGCAGATCGAGAACCTGAAAGAAAAACTCTACCCGGGGCATTGCCACCCGTGCGGACATTACAAGAGTGACCCGCAGGCTGGGCGACGAGATCGCCCATGTTTACGGCTTTCCCATCCCCCGCAGGCAGGCACCGGTGCAGGAGCGATAACGGAGGCAGCTATGATGAATGTACCAGATACAAGGGACTGCGCCTTTGAAGCCTTTATTACCAACCTCGGCAAATACAACGAGGGCTTTTTGGTGGGCGAATGGGTGAAGTTCCCCGTGACAAATGAAGAAATGCAGGCGGTTTTCCGGCGCATCGGCATCGGGCGGCGCTATGAGGAATGGTTCATCACCGACTATGACTGCCCGGATGCGTCCATCGGCAAGGTGCTCGGAGAATACGAAAGCCTGAGTGAGCTGAACTACCTCGCCGGGCAGATCATGGAGCTGCGGGAGAGCGACGAGTTCTGGCAGGCAGTCTTGGACTTGGGCGAGAACACCGGCAGCGTGCGGGAGCTGATCAACCTGACCGAAAATATGGACTGCTTTGATTACCTGCCCGGCGTGTGCAGCGACTATGACCTCGGCTATTATTGGATCGAAGAAAGCGGCTGCTACGACACAAGCAACCTTGGCGCACTGGCAAACTATATTGACTATGAGGGCTTCGGACGGGATATTCGGTATGAAGAAGGCGGCGTATTCGGGGATAACGGCTATGTGCGGTCAAACGGCGGCCGCTTTGCGGACATCTACGACGGCGGCATCGAGAACATCCCCGAAGAATATCGGATCAGTTCGCCCGCCGTCCCCGTCCGCTCCGCAGCCCCACGGCAGACGGAACAGCCCGAACGATAAAATTTGCACCTTTGATATTGCCTTGCAGTTTGGGTATAGTATAATAAAAACGATAAGGAAGTGAGCACCGTGAGCGACAACTATTTTGACCTGCCATCCCGCATCGAGGACGCCTTTGCGGAGATCGACAGCGATATTGTGATGGATCTGCTGAATACCGACGAGGACTACGCCGGGCTTTCCGACCGTATGGACAAGCTGAAAACGCAGTACCCCGTCATTGAAAAAGTGAACGATGGCAGCGGCGAGATCCGCATGACCGCCGAGGAGCATCGGGCGTATGTGGACTATCTGAACCTTGCCCGCCAAATGGAGGACATGGAGCGGCAGCACATTTACTTCCGCGGACATACCGATGCCGTGGCCTACCTCAAAAAAATCAAAGCGATCTGACGCAGACGGCACGGAACCCCCGTGCCGTTTTCTCATATTACTGCCTATTCAGGCGCTCTATCTGCATATATTTCAAAAAAGTATATGCAGATAATTCGGATAGCGGCTTGTTTTTCTGCACATAATATGCTATAATTATGTGCAGAAAGGCTGGTGCTGTATGAGAAAATTCGATTGCTCCTTTTTGAATAACGGTTTGCTGCCTGCAAACCTTGTGAATCTCACTTCCAATATTGCGGCGCTCAAAACCATGGCAGGCGTGCGCAAGGACGAATACACGCAGATTTTTACGGAGCTGGAAGCCGTTGCAAAGGTGCAGTCCATTAAAAGCTCCAACGCCATCGAGGGTATTGTGACCAGCGATGAGCGTATTGCCGCCATTGTCAATCAGAACAGCGCCCCGCTGAACCACAACGAGGCGGAGATCGCCGGATACCGTGATGCGTTGAATGAGATCCACTTGGGCTATGAGCATATTGACTTCCGGCAGAGCGATATTCTGCGGCTGCACGAAATGATGATGAGCTTTGCGGGCTATGAGTACGGCGGGCAGTACAAGACGGACGACAATGTGATTCTGGAAATCGACGCTGATGGAAACCGCCGTGTCCGTTTCCGTCCAACACCTGCAAGCGAAACGCCGAAAGCAATGGAGCAGTTGGAGCTTGCCTATCTGGATGCCCGAAGCGATGCGAATATCAACCAGCTTCTTTTGATCCCCTGTGTCATTCTGGACTTCCTCTGCATCCACCCGTTCCGGGATGGCAACGGCAGAATGTCCCGCCTGCTCTCGCTTCTGTTGTTATACAAAAACGGCTTTGACGCAGGAAAATATGTGTCCTTTGAGGAGCAGATCAACAACTACAAGGCATATTATTACGAGGCCCTGCGGCAGTCCTCGGTCGGGTGGGAAACGAACGAAAACTCCTATTTCCCATTTATCGAGAATTTCCTCTCCACCCTCTATATGTGCTATAAGGAACTGGACAAGCGGTTTGCGGTGGTACACGGCAAGAAGATCACGAAGAAAGCCCGTGTGGAGGCAACCGTCCTAAACAGCCTGACACCGCTCTCCAAAGCAGAGATCTGCAAAATTCTCCCTGATGTCAGCCCCACAACCGTCGAGGCCGTCCTCGGCGCAATGGTCAAGACCGGCTCCATAAAGCGGATCGGTGCAGGACGGACGACGAGATATATCAAATGTTGAGGTGAATCAAATGGAATGGGTACAAGTTGTTATTGGTATTCTTGAAATCGTTGCAATTATTATCCTTGGATTGTTTCTAAAAAATTATTTCCCCTCTTACATGGATGAAAAGGGAAAGAACCTTGCGACAAAAGAAGATATAGCAGAGATTACGAGAAAAACCGAAGTTGTCCAACAAGAGTTCCGAGAAAACTTTGAACGATTTTCTTCTGACATCCGGTTTAAGTACGACTTTTATTATAGACAGTACACGGAATTATATTGTAAATTATATGCGATTGTTATTCAGTCAGAGTATGTGCGGCGATTTATGAAACTTCAAACTGGCAAGGAAACTTCGTTCGATGAAGCACCGTTCTTAGAGATTTCACCAACACGCAGAATAACTAATACATTGAAATTCGAAAATGGGGCAGCATCTAAGGTGTCCACAGAAACAGAAGAAATTATTACCCCGATTTCACAGTTCAACAAAAAACAGCTTTGCGATTATATTATTGAAAATGGCGCTTATTCTTCACAGAAACTCTTGAAAATTGCCATGTCATATCGTTTTGCATATAATTACTATTCAGGCAATCCCGAAACAAAGAACAGCGAGTGCCAAAAAATAGCGGATGATGAAGAGTTTAGACTTATACGAGAGATGATCTGCTGCATCGTTTCAGAATATAATTACTATCGTAAAGCATTAAATATGAACTACGACGAGAACGAATTAAACACAGGCATCCCACAATTATAAAAAGTATGAGTAACTGCATAGCCGAGAGGTTTTCATTTTGAAAGCCCCTCGGCTATTTTTATGTCAGAACGGAGGTGAAACATATGCCATATATCCCGCCGGAGGTGGTGGCGCGGGCGCGCGAGGTGGACTTGCTGACCTATCTGCGGACTTATGAACCGCAGGAGCTGGTGCATTTCGGGGGCAGCACCTACTGCACCCGTGAGCACGACAGTCTGAAAATCTCCAACGGCAAATGGTGCTGGTTTTCCCGTGGAATCGGCGGCTATTCTGCGCTGGACTATCTCATCAAGGTCAAAGAGATGCCATTTACGCAGGCGGTCGAAACCATCATGGGGAATCTGTCAGCGGCACCGCCCGCCTTTGCCCCGGCTCCGAAAGTGCCGAAAGAAAAGGTACTTCTTTTGCCGCAGGTCAACTGCAGCGCCACCCATGCCGTTGAATACCTGCACCGCAGAGGGATCGATTATGAGCTGATCGACTTCTGCATCCAGACTGGCCGCCTTTACGAGAGCTATCCCTATCACAATGTAGTGTTTGTCGGCATGGACGCAGACGGAAAGCCCCGCTATGCTAATCAGCGAGGGATCGGCTCGGACTTCATCGGGGATGCCAACGGCAGCGACAAGCACTATTCCTTTGGAATCCCTGCGGCGACCGCAAGCGATATGCTCCACCTGTTTGAGTCGGCGGTGGATCTGCTGTCCTACGGGACGCTGCAAAAGCTGGACGGCAAGGACTGGCGCGGCGAAAATCTGCTCTCCCTCGCCGGGGTCTACAAGCCAAGGGCGAAAATCGAGGAAAGCAGTCTGCCCGCTGCGCTGGTGCGGTATCTTGCCGAGCATCCACATATCCGCCGTGTGGTGCTGCGGCTCGACAACGACGCCACGGGACGGATCGCCGCCGAAACCATCAAGACCCTGCTGCCGAGAAAGTATGCGGTCACGGTGGACATTCAGCCGCCACCGCAGGGCAAGGACTACAACGACTGCCTATGTATGCGGCTGGGATTGCCCATCACTAAGCGCAGAGAAAGGAGCAAAGAACGGTGAGCGACTATATGAGTCCGGGACGGCGCATCCGGCACTATCGTATGCAGAGAGGTATGACGCAAAAAACGCTGGGCATCGCCGCAGGCTTTTCGCCCGAAACCGCCGACATCCGCATTGCTCAGTATGAATCCGGCGCAAGGATGCCGAAACACGATTTGCTCTGTACGCTGGCGGAGGCGTTGGGTGTTTCGCCCTCGGCGCTGGACATTCCCCGTATCAAGAGCCGTGAGGTGCTGAACCAACTGCTGCTTGCGCTGGAGGAAGAATATGCTCTGAAGGTCACGATTACGGAAAACAACGGAAGGAGCAAAACCGATGAAAACCTATATGGTTACGATCACCGAAACAATGCAAAAGACGGTCGAGGTTGAAGCCAACTCCCGTGAGGAAGCTGAGAGAATGGTTGAGCAAAGGTGGAACGACAGCGAATATGCTCCCGGTCATCTTGTTAGGGTGGATTTTTCTGCAAGAGCCACTGAGCGCAGCCGTGACCATGAACGATGAAAGGAGTTTTCTATTATGAGTGAAGAAAAGAAAATCAAAGTAGTTCTGCTGGAGCCGGGCAAGCTCGCCCGCACAGCCGAGATTGATGCGTCACTTGCCGGGATGCAGAAAGTGGTGGGCGGTCTGATCGAGCCGTTTTATCCCTTTGAGGAACAGGTCTGCATTGTCTGCAATGAGGAAAGCAAGATCAACGGAATGCGCCCGAACCGCAGCGTGAAGAATGACGACGGCGTGATGGTGGATTTCATCTTCGGCCCCGCTTTCATCTGCGACTGCCGGGGTGAAAATCTGGACAGTCTTTCCGATGAGCAGATCGACCGCTACGGCAAGATGTTCCGCTATCCCGAACACCTTGCGAGGGTAAACGACACACTGCTCGGCATCCCGTACCGCCCGCAACCGGAACGGGAGCGGTGATGTTATTTCGGTCGGTGGCAAAATGTTCGGCCTATGGGACGAACGCTATGCACTGTACCAGCAAGCATCGCCGTTGTGATACCACAACGGCACTTGTCAGGGGTAGCCCCTGAAACCCTTTCGTCCCCATCTGACTGGCGGACGATATTTTTATACCCGAAAGGAGGTCACAGCCGGTGAACGAACCCATGACCTTTTTGGACTTTTTCAGCGGTGTCGGCGGTTTCCGCAAGGGCTTTGAGCTTTGCGGCATGATCTGCAAAGGTCACTGCGAGATCGACAAATTCGCAGACCGCAGCTACCGCGCGATCCACGATGTAAAGGAGGATGAATGGTATGGCGAGGACATCACCAAAACCGAGTCCGCCGATCTGCCGAGGGTCAACCTCTGGGCAGGCGGATTCCCGTGTCAGGACATTTCTGTATCTGGCCGGCAGCGAGGGCTTGCAGGCAAGCGAAGCTCTCTCTTTTTTGAAATCGTTAGACTCCTCAAAGGCACGCCTGCCGAGGATCGACCCGAATGGCTTGTCCTTGAAAATGTTAAAAATTTGCTCTCCGTTAATCGAGGATGGGACTTTGCGACCGTTCTCCATTCGTTGGCCGAAATCGGCTATCATATCGAATACGGACTGCTTAATTCACGCTTCCACGGCGTTCCGCAAAACCGGGAACGCATCTACCTTGTCGCTTATCGACATTTTAGAGCCGAGGGTGGACGAAAAATATTTCCTGTCACCGCAGGCGACGGCAAGGCTCTTATACAACTGATCGGCGGCACGCAGGGTAAGCGGGTCTATGATCCTGCGGGCGTGAGCTGTACGCTGATGAGCGAGGGCGGCGGCTTTGCCGGACGCACGGGGATGTACTTCATCGACCTGTGCAAAGGCGAACCGAGGCTGACCGAGCACGCCCGCTGCATCATAGCAAGGTATGACAGCGGCATTACCAATCACAGCGGCGACAAAAGCGGCGTTCTCTGCATGAGCGGCGAGTGCCCGGACCGCACCGAAGAAACGGCACTCATTCAGCTAAAGCGTGGCGATCCGAAAATTTTGGAGCAGGATCACACCAAATGCCTGATCGCAGGCTATGACAAGATCGGGGTCAGCAACCGGGGCGAAAGCTCCGGCATTTTTTATGGCTGCCGTGCCGTCCTCACCCCTGACCGGGAAAACAAGCGGCAAAACGGACGGCGCTTCAAGGCGTGCGGCGAACCGGCTTTCTGCCTGAATACGCAGGACAAGCACGGCGTTTATCTCTGCGCCTGCGATTCCTGCGAGTTTGCTCTGCCCGTCAAGCGAGCAAAAGAGGCAAATCAGAGCAAACCTGAAAACGGCTCCGCACTTCCGCTCGGCTGCGGGCGCATCCGCAAGCTGACGCCCCGTGAGTGCTGGCGGCTGCAAGGATTTTCGGACGATATGTTTGACCGGGCCGCCGCCGTCAATTCCGATGCCCAGCTTTACAAGCAGGCTGGCAACGGCGTGACGATCCCCGTCGTGTATGCGGTCGGCAAGCGGATCGCCGAAATACAAAACGAATTAGATAAGGAGAGCCTATGAGAAAACGCAATGTTCACATTCAATTCTGGCTGGATAAAAAGGAAGCTGAGGCGTTTCAGAAGAAGGTCAAGAAAAGCGGACTTTCCCGTGAAGCGTATCTCCGGCACTTGGTAAACGGCCTTGAACCGCAGGACGCACCGCCGCCCGACTATTACGCCATGATGCGGGAACTGCATGGGATCGGCAACAACCTCAATCAGATCGCCGCAAAAGCCCATACCCTGAACGCACTGGATGTGCAGCGGTACGACGAGAACTGCCGCAAGCTGGACGAGGCCATCAAGACGATCACCGCAGCGGTCATTCTGCCCCGTCCGATGAAGTGACGCTTATGGCGACGACATCAATTTGGCGGGTAAAAGGCTGGCTCGGCAAGGTGGTGATCTATGCGGAAAATCCCGAAAAGACGGCAAATCCCAAATTCTACGCCGACCGGGAACTGAACGAGCAGGACGGGCAGCAGCTTTCCGATGTGATCCGCTATGCCATAAATTCGGAGAAAACGCAGGAAATGGGCAGCGAGGACGGCGCACCGCTCCACCGCTTTGTGTCGGGCATCAACTGCTCTCCCGCCACCGCCCGTGACGAGATGCTGGCGGTGAAGAAACGGTTCGGCAAGGAGGACGGCACGGTGGCCTATCACGGTTATCAGTCCTTTGCTCCCGGCGAGGCCACGCCAGAACTGGCGCATGAGATCGGCGTAAAGCTGGCGACCCGGTTATGGGGCGACCGCTATCAGGTGATCGTCGCCACCCACCTTGACAAAGAAAATCATCTGCACAATCACTTTGTCGTCAACACCGTATCCTTTGCGGACGGCATCAAATACCACCGCACCCGAAAGGACTACCACGAGATGCAGACGGTTTCCGATGAGCTTTGCCGGGAATACGGACTGTCGGTGATCGAGCAACCGCAGCAAGGCCGGGGCAAGCAATACGGCGAATGGCGTGCCGAGCAGGAACAGCGTCCCACTTGGCGTGGGCTGATCCGTGCAGACATTGACGAGGCGATACGGCAAGCCATGACCGAGCGGCAGTTTTTTGACGCTTTGCGGAAAAAGGGCTATGCGGTGAAGGTCGGCAAAGATATTTCGGTCAGGCCGCCGGGCAAGGAGCGGTTTGTGCGCCTGATGCGTAATTTCGGTGAGGACTACTCACTGGACAGCATCCGCAGACGCATTTTATCCCAGAGCCGCCCCGAACGGAAAAAGCCCGAACAAAAGCCGGAGATCCTGCGGGTCAGACTGATCGGCAATCTGAAAGCCGCCCGAAAACTGACCGGCTTTCGGGCGCTGTATGTTCACTACTGCTATCTGCTGGGCATCTTCCCGAAGAACCGCCCGCAGCAAAGCAGAAAACGGCTGCACTTTCTCTTGCGGGAGGATCTGTTGAAGCTGGACGCCATCACCGCCGAAACAAGGCTGCTTATAGGACATCGGATCGATACCGCCGAGCAGCTTTTTTGCTACCGGGATAAGGTAAGCGAAAAAATCACCGCTCTGACCGAGAAGCGCAAACAGCTTTATAAAGCACAGCGGACGGCAGCGGTGAAGTCTGACCCTGAAAAGACGGCGGAGGTCAAAGCGCAGATCACCGCACTTTCCAAAGAACTTGCCGCACTGCGGAAGGAGGTGGTTCTATGTAACAGCATTGCTGAGCGTTCCGGCGTAATCCAAGAGAAAATCAAAGCCGTCCGTGAGGACGAGCAACCCGAAAGAAAGGAGAAAACCGACCATGTACAATTCCGGTGACGCAGCGGAGCAAGTCGTGCGGATCAGCTTGGAGGGTACGGAAGTTGCCCTGAAGCTGACCGGCTCGGCGGCAAAGAATATCGCCGCCATGCTCTACGCTGTCTGGAAAAACCGAGATAAGAACAAGGCCAAAGGCCACCAGCGGCTCTCCGCCATGCTCAAAAGCGGCAAGGAGCTGAAAGTGTTCACCGTCAGTGAGGAGCATTTGAAGCAGTTTGCAGCCGAGGCCAAGCGGTACGGCGTTGTCTACTGCGCTCTGCGTGGCAAAGAGCGCTCCGCTGACGGTATGGTAGACATTATGGTGCGAGCCGAGGATGCGTCCAAGATCAACCGCATCGTAGAGCGCTTCAAGCTGGCGACGGTCGATGCCGTTTCCATCAAGCGGGACATCGAGCAGTCCAAGGCGGACAAAGCCGCTCCGTCTGTGCCTGAACAGGAGAAGCCCGACAAGGCGGCGGACGACCGCCTGCTGGATGACTTACTGAGCGCACCCGTTCAAAAGGAGGAACACGCATCCCCAAACCCTGCGGCGGCAAAGACGGAGAAATCCCGTCCGTCCGCGCCTACCTCCGAGAAGCAAAGCAGAACCGCCGAGGGTACTGCTAAATCTCCTGAAGAACGTCCCTCTGTCCGTGAGGAGCTGCGGGAAATTCGGGAGAACAGGCAGAAAGAGGCGGCAGAGCCGGGTATTTCCGAACCCACCCCGGCAAAAGAGCCGAAAAAGCAGCCGACTACCGCTCACAAGCAGCCCTCCCGAAAGAAACCAAAGAAAGCAAAGGAGCGATAAGCTATGAGCAATTTTGACGATATTTTTGAATCTGCCCCGCAGACCGACGAATTTGACAAGGAAGCGTGGGCGGCAAAGAAAAAGGCTGAGCGTGACGAGGTTTACGCTCTGGCTGATGCCACCGCCGAGGCGGTCTGCGCTGACGGCGGCAAATTCCGTGATTATCTGGATGTGCAGGCGGCTTTCCGCAACTACTCTGCCACCAACGCCCTGCTGATCCTTGCCACCAAGCCGGATGCACGCAGACTGGGCGACAAAGATTTCTGGCGGGATCAGGGCGTGTATATCAAGCGGCAGGAGTTCGGACGCCCCATCAAGATCGTCGAGTCCAACGGCGAATACACCCGTGACGACGGCAGCATCGGCGTGTCCTACAACATCAAGCGAGTCTATGACATTTCGCAGACCACCGCCCGAATGAGAGCGCCGCAGGCGGCTTCCCATGATGCACGGGCACTGCTGAACGCCCTGATCTACAAGCGCCCTGCGCCGGTGCAGTCTGTGGACGAGCTGCCGAACGGCATGGATGCCGTCTATGACCGTGAGCAAAACGCCGTTTTTGTACGCCGCGGGCTTTCGGCAAACGACCTTTTCTGCGGCCTGTCCAAAGCGCTGGCGCAGGCGGAGCTTGCCCGAACCGGCGAGGAATACACCGAAGAAAATGCCGGTTTCAAGGCGCATTGCGTTTCCTATATTCTCGGCAAGGAGTTCGGTGTGGAGGTGAGCGGCTATGCCTTTGAAGCGCCCGCCGATTTTCTGCGCACCGATGACCCGCAGACGATCCGTGCCGAGCTGACCGACATTCGGGACACCGCCTATGACATTTCCGCAAGGATGATGCGGTCGCTGGAACAGAGCAAAGCACCCCGTCAGAGTGAACAGGAGCGATGACCATGGGAAAACAGGAAAAGCGGGTATTGACCCTTGACCGTTACAAACACGGTGTTGTGGTCAATGCCCTCAATGAAATGCGGAACGATCTGCTGGAGGAAGAACGCCCCACCGACATTGTTGACGAGGTTCTTTTGAAGGTGATCGATGCCCCCGCAAAGAAGGTAAGGTGCCGAAGCGATGAAGAAAGAGAATAACCCTCTTATCCTCTGCCTGTTCGGTATTTTCCCCGTGGTGTGGCTGGGGCTGCTGATCGCTCCCGCCGCCCACGGCGGTCTGCCGGAGATCGTCGCCCGGTTTCCCGCGGTGATGAACGACCTGTTTCATATCGAGCTTTGCGGGGACAGCCTGAAAACTGTTCTCGTTCTGCTCTGTGCTTACGGGCTTGCGGTGGGTGTCATTCTATCGTCCCGCCGCAATTACCGCCGTGGCGAGGAACACGGTTCGGCCAAGTGGGGCTCGGCCCGAACCGTCAACCGAAAATACCGGGCAGCCGAGCCGGAGGCCAACAAGATCTTCACGCAGAATGTCCGTATGGGACTGGACGGGCGAAAGCACCGCCGCAACCTCAATACGGTCGTTGTCGGCGGCAGCGGCGCAGGCAAAACGAGATTTTACGCCAAACCGAATCTGTGTCAGGCCAACACGAGCTTTACCGTTCTCGACCCGAAAGGCGAGCTGCTGCGCAGTACGGGGCATCTGCTGCGGCAAAAGGGTTATGAGGTTCGTGTGCTGGATCTTCTGAATATGGAGAAAAGCCACTGCTACAACCCGTTTGTCTACCTGCGGGACGACAACGATGTGCAGCGGCTTGTGACCAATCTGTTCAAAAGCACCACGCCGAAAGGCAGCCAGTCCAACGATCCCTTTTGGGATACGGCTGCATCTATGCTTCTGCTGGCGCTCATTTTCTATCTGAAATACGAAGCGCCGCCCGACGAGCAGAACTTTCCGATGGTCATGAAGATGCTGCGTGCGGCGGATGTGCGGGAGGACTGCGACGAATACACTTCGCCGCTGGACGAGTTGTTTGAACGGCTGGAAATGCGGGAGCCTGACCATATCGCCGTGAAATATTACAAAGACTATCACTCCGGCAGCGCCAAAACGCTGAAATCCATTCAGATCACGCTGGCGGCAAGGTTAGAGAAATTCAATTTGTCCTCGCTGGCGGCGCTGACCGCTACGGATGAGCTGGATCTGCCCTCCCTCGGAGAAAAGAAAGTAGCGCTCTTTGCCCTGATCCCCGACAATGACACCAGCTTTAACTTTTTGGTCAGCATCCTGTACACCCAGCTTTTTCAGCAGCTATTCTATCTGGCCGACCACAAATACGGCGGCAGTCTGCCTATCACCGTTCACTTCTTGATGGACGAGTTCAGTAATGTCAGCTTGCCGGAGGACTTCTCCAAGATCCTTGCAGTCATGCGTTCCCGCAATGTGTTCGTGTCGATCATTCTGCAAAATGTAGCGGCACTCAAAGCCCTGTTTGAAAAGGAGTGGGAGTCGATACTCGGCAACTGCGACGAGTTTCTTTATCTCGGCGGCAATGAAACTTCGACTCACAAGCTGATCTCGGAATCCTATCTCGGCAAATCCACCATCGACACCAACACCTACGGCAAATCATCCGGGCGCAACGGAAATTACAGCACGAACTATCAGATCAGCGGCAGAGAGCTTCTGACGCCGGACGAGGTGCGTATGCTGGACAACCGTTACGCTCTTTTGTTTATCCGTGGCGAGCGCCCGGTGATGGACGAGAAATACGACATTCTGAAACACCCGAACATTGCGCTGACCGAGGACGGCGGCGCAGCGCCCTATGAACACGGCGGGATGGAAAATGCCGTTGCGACGCTCTCGTTTGCAGGCGCTGCCGCCGAAACGCTGTCCGAACCACATGAACCCATACCCGAATATGAGCTTCTTTCCGAGGAGGATATAGAGGCTCTTTTTTAATTCAATTCTCAAGGAGGATAAACCCATGAAGAACACCAAAAAGACCGCAAACAAGCTGTCTGTGCCCGGCAAGGTCAAAAAGGGCTTCCGTTTCTACTGCGCCGCCGTGCTGTCGGTCACCCTTGTGCTCGGCTGCTCCGTGACGGCCTTTGCCGCCAATGACCCGATCGCCGTTGTGAACAACCTGAGCGATTTCATTTTCGGACTGATCCGTGCGGTCGGCCTGATCCTGCTCGGCTGGGGCATCGTGCAGGTGGGGCTTTCGTTCCAGTCCCACGATCCCAGCCAGCGAAGCAACGGCTTTCTCACCCTTGCGGGCGGCATCGTCATCACCTTTGCCAAAGAGATCCTCAACCTGATCACGGGCTGAAAGGAGGCAGCAGATGGAAAAGTGTGAGTGCTATATCCACTCTTTGAAACAGGGAGAAACCCATGTGCTCGGTGAGGCGACGATCCTCAAACGCATCGGGGACAACGACTACCTTGCCGAATACAACGGCGTGAAGTGCCACGCCATATTCAATCCCTTTGCCGGGCGCTACTTTGTAGACGATGTGTACGGCGTGATCCGCAGTTCGCCCGACCGGGACAGCAGATAAAATGATACGGCACACGGGGCAGGTCACTTCGGCCTGCCCCCATTTGCCGGAAAGGAGGAAGCTGTGAAGAAATACAGCATTATTTACGCCGACCCGCCTTGGCGGTATAAAGTCTACTCCCAAAAGGGACTTGGACGCTCTGCCGAATCCCACTACCCGACAATGGCGCTGGAAGATATACGGGCGCTGCCGGTCGGCACACTTGCCGCAGATGACTGCGTATTGTTTCTATGGACAACGATCCCGCTGCTGCATGATTGCTTTTCGGTCATGCGTGCATGGGGCTTTTCGTATAAGACGGTGGCTTTCGTGTGGATCAAGCAGAACCGCAAGTCCGACAGTCTGTTTTGGGGTATGGGACACTGGACGAGAGCCAATGCGGAGTTCTGTATGCTTGCCACCAAAGGCCACCCGAAACGCCGCTCGGCCGGTGTGCATCAAGTCATCCTCTCCCACATTGAGGAACACAGCAAAAAGCCGGAAGAAGCAAGGCGGCGCATTGTTGAGCTGATGGGCGATCTGCCCCGCATTGAGCTGTTCGCCCGTCAGAAAGCGGACGGCTGGGATGTTTGGGGCAACGAGGTCGCCTGCGATATTGCACTGACGGGAGGTGAGCCGAATGTCGGATAACTGGATCGTCCAGAATCTCGAAAGCGCCTTGGAAACATGGAACGAAAAGCTGGCGGAGATCTGGCAGCTCATTACGCAGTCGCCGGAGCAGTTCAAGGGCGGCACGATCTGGAATGTGATCGTCGGCATCCACGGTGCGGTGCAGGCCATCGGTCTTGCGCTGCTCGTTTTGTTCTTTGTTGTGGGCGTGATGAAAACCTGCGGCTCCTTTGCGGAACTGAAGCGGCCGGAGCACGCCTTCAAAGTGTTCATCCGCTTCGCCCTTGCCAAAGCCGCCGTCACATACGGCTTGGAACTGATGATCGCCCTGTTCAACATCGTGCAGGGGCTGATCTCCACCATCATGAACGCCGCAGACTTTGGAGCGGCGCAGGAAACCGTGCTGCCTGCCGAGATCGTGACCGCCGTGGAGGACTGCGGCTTTTTTGAAAGCATCCCGTTGTGGGCAGTAACCTTGATCGGCGGGCTGTTCATTACGGTTTTGTCGTTCATCATGATCATGACCGTGTACGGCAGATTTTTCAAACTTTATCTCTACACGGCCATTGCACCGGTCCCGCTCTCGGCCTTTGCGGGCGAGCCGTCGCAGAACATCGGCAAGAGCTTCATCAAGAGTTATGCCGCCGTTTGTTTAGAGGGTGCGATCATCGTTCTGGCCTGCATCATCTTCTCTCTGTTTGCATCCAGTCCGCCCGTCGTCGATCCCGACGCTGCGGCGGTAACGCAGGTGTGGTCGTATGTGGGCGAGTTAGTTTTCAATATGCTGGTGCTCGTCGGCGCTGTCAAAATGGCCGACCGTGTTGTGCGTGAAATGATGGGACTGTAAAGGAGGACGAGATTTGGAAGTGAAAATCAATCGGGAGATCCGCAACTATACGGAATCCATGTTTTTCGGACTGTCCATGCGGCAGTTCGTTTTTTCTGTCTTGGCGATCCTTGTCGCCGTGGGACTGTACTTTCTGCTGAAGCCCCACTTCGGGACGGAAACCGTCAGTTGGATGTGTATTCTCGGCGCCGCACCCTTTGCGGCGCTGGGCTTTATCACTTACCACGGTATGACCGCTGAACAATTCCTCTGGGCGTGGCTGCGCTCGGAGCTGTTAGAGCCGAAAGAGCTTCGCTTTGAGGCATCGAACCTCTACTATGAAGCACTCAAAGACAAATTGGAGGAAGGAAAATCATGATCAAAACGCTGAAAAACCTGCTGAAACAGGACAAGGAGCGGTACACCGTACCCCGCAAGGTGCAGGATGTGATCCCCGTCCGCCGCATCTGGAAGGACGGTATTTTTCAGGTGGGCGGCCGCTTTTCCAAGACCTATCAGTTCACCGACATCAACTACCTTGTGGCAAGCCGTGAGGACAAGGAGCAGATGTTCCTTGCCTATTCGGAGCTGCTGAACAGTCTGGATTCCGGAGCGACGACGAAAATCACCATCAACAACCGCAGGCTGAACCGGGCGAATTTCGAGCAGTCGATCTTGATGCCCATGCGGGGCGACGCCTGCGATGTGTACCGCCGGGAATACAATCAAATGCTGCTGGACAAGGCCACCGGCGCCAACGGCATCATTCAGGAGAAATATATCACGGTGTCGGTCTGCAAAAAGGACATCGAAGAAGCCCGCACCTACTTTGCCCGGATCGGCGCTGACCTGATCGCCCATTTCGCCGCCCTCGGCTCCAAGTGTACCGAGCTGGACGCCGCCGAAAAGCTGCGGGTGCTCCATGATTTCTACCGTCAGGGCGAAGAAGCGGCGTTTCACTTTGACCCGCAGGATATGATGCGCAAGGGGCACAACTTTAAGGACTATATCTGCCCCGACTCGATGGAGAAAAGCAGCGACTGCCTGAAGCTGGGCGAAAAATACTGCAGGGTCTTGTTTTTGAAGGACTACGCTTCGTATATCAAAGACAGCATGGTCACGGAGCTGACCGATTTCAACCGAAATATGATGCTGTCGATCGATGTTGTGCCGATCCCCACCGACGAGGCCGTGCGGGAGGTGGAAAATCGTCTGCTCGGTATCGAAACCAATATCACCAACTGGCAGCGCAGGCAGAACGCCAACAACAATTTCTCCGCTGTCGTGCCCTATGATATGGAGCTCCAGCGCAAGGAAAGCAAGGAGTTTCTGGACGACCTGACCACGAGAGATCAGCGGATGATGCTTGCCGTTATTACGATGGTCATTACCGCCGACGACAAAAAGCAGCTCGACAGCGATACCGAAACGGTGCTTGCCGTGGCACGAAAGCATATGTGCCAGCTTGCCGTTCTGAAATTCCAGCAGTTCGACGGGCTGAACACCGTTCTTCCCATCGGCGCACGGAGGATCAATGCGTTCCGTACCCTCACCACTGAGAGCCTTGCGGTGTTTATGCCCTTTAAGGTGCAGGAGGTACAGGACAAGGGCGGCATTTATTTCGGAGAGAACGCCATCTCCCACAACCTCATCATGTGCAACAAAGCAAATCTTCTGAACCAGTCGGCGTTTCTGCTGGGCGTGCCCGGTTCGGGCAAATCGTTCAGCGCCAAGGAGCTGATCGCTTTTCTCATTCTCAATACCGCCGATGATGTGTTGATCTGCGATCCGGAAAACGAATTTGGTGCGCTGGCGGCGGCTTTGGGCAAGGAAACGGCGACCGTCATTCATATGGCGGCTGGCGGCAAAGACCGTTTGAACGCCATGTATATGGTGGACGGCTACGGCGAGAACAACCCCATCGTGGAGAAATCGCAGTTCATCATGTCCCTTGTGGAGCAGATCGATAAGGCCGGTGTCGGCCCGCAGCAAAAATCCATCATCGACCGCTGCACGGCGCTGGTGTATCAGGACGCCGAGCGGACGGGTAAGCCCGCTACGCTCTGCGACCTGCGAAACAAGCTGTTGGAACAGCCCGAAGAAAAGGCAAAAGAAATCGCCTTGTCGCTGGAGCTGTTCACCACCGGCTCACTGGATATTTTCGGCCACGAAAGCACCGTCGATCTCGACAAGCGCATCGTCGTATTCGATATTCACGGCCTTGGCGAGCAGTTGAAGCCGACGGGACTGCTGGTGATCACCGACACCATCCTCAACCGTGTCACTCTCAACTGGAAGAAGGGCAAGCGCACCCACATCTTCATCGACGAATTTCATGTCGTTTTTGAAAATGAGCAGAGCGGCATTTTCTTCAATTCCGCATGGCGGCAGTTCCGTAAGCGCAACGGCTATCCCACCGCCATCACGCAGAATGTGGAATACCTGCTGGATTCCGTGCAGGCAAGCACGATGCTCTCCAACTCCGAGTTTGTGGTCATGCTCAATCAGGCGTTTTCCGACCGCGCCAAGCTCTCAAAACTCCTGAACATCTCTGACGAACAGATGAGCTATGTCACCAACGCCGATGCGGGCTGCGGGCTGATCAAGTACGGCTCGGCGCTGGTGCCGTTTATCAACCGTTTCCCCAAAGATACCGAGCTTTACCGCTTGATGACGACGCGCCCCGGCGAGGGTGTGTTCGGCAGCGGAAACGCATCTTAAAGGAGGCCATATATGAAAAGCAAATATCTGATGATCGGGGCGGCCGTATGTGCCGCCCTTTTCCTTTTCTCCGGCATCATGCTCTGTCGGCAGTATGCAGACGAAAAACAGAGCACCGAAGCCTTTGAACAGGTCGCCGCACTGGTGGAAACCGAATCGGCACCCGCCGATACACCGCAGGAAACCGAGCCGCTGTCGGAACTGGCGGCATTTGAAAAGTACCGGGCGGTGCAGGAGCAGAACAGCGACTTTGTGGGCTGGCTCTCCATTCCCGGCACGAACATCGACTATCCCGTGATGCAGACCGTGAACGAGCCGAATTTCTATCTGAAACGGGGCTTTGACAAGCAGTACAGCGATTACGGCGTGCCCTATGTGCAGGAAAACTGCGATCTTGCGCTGTCCGACAACTGCGTGATCTACGGCCACCACATGAACAACGGAACGATGTTTGCCGATCTCTGCAAATATGAAAGTGAGGACTTTTATCAGGAGCACAAGACCATTCGCTTCGATACGCTGTCCGGCTTTGGTGAATATGAGATCGTGGCGGTGTTCAAGACCGTTGCCTATTCCGAGCAGGGCTTCAAGTATTACCACTTCACCCGTGCGGAGTCGGCGGAGGACTTTGACGCCTATATCACTCAATGCAAGGCGCTTTCTCTTTACGACACCGGCGTTACGGCAGAATACGACGACAAGCTGATCACGCTCTCCACCTGCGAATACAGCCGCAAAAACGGGCGCATGGTCGTTGTCGCCAAGCGGATCGCCGCACCCTCTGCGGAGGTAGGCAGCGATGAAGCCTGAAAAATATGTGGTGTCGCTTTCGGGCGGCAAAGATTCTACGGCGATGCTCCTGCGCCTACTGGAAGAAAAACGGCCTGTTGATCTGATCCTCTTTTGCGATACGGGGTTAGAATTTCCGCAGATGTACGAGCATCTTGCCCATTTGGAGGCGTATATCGGCAGACCCATTATCCGGCTGAAAGCGGAGCACGATTTTGAATACTACTTTCTGCACTACACGCCGAAACGGAAAAATCCCGCCTTGGAGCAGTACAGCGGCATGAGCTGGGCAGGCCCACGCAACCGCTGGTGTACGGGCATCCTCAAAACCCGTGTGGTGGATGCCTACCTGAAAGAGCTGCGGAAAGATTACACGGTTATTGAATATGTCGGTATTGCAGCCGACGAGCCGAAGCGGATCAAGGACAAAACCTATCCTCTCGCAGAATGGGGTATGACCGAAAAGGACTGTCTGGCCTACTGCTATGAACAGGGCTTTGATTGGGGCGGTCTGTATGAGATCTTTCACCGGGTTTCCTGCTGGTGCTGCCCTCTGCAAAGTCTGGACGAGCTGCGAAAGCTGCACCGGTATTTCCCAGACCTCTGGCGGCAGCTCGAAACTTGGGACGATGCCACTTGGCGCACCTTTATTAAGGGGTATTCCGCCCGTGATCTTGCTGCCCGTTTCGACTTTGAAGAACAGTGGCAAAAAGCCGGTGGAAATATCCGCAGCCGTGCGTTTTATGCGGCGATGCGGGAAGAGATCCAGCGGCGCAGAACGGAGGTGAAACCATGCCCGACATCAAGACGAGAGATGTGGTCAAGGGAACGGTAAAGGTGATCGACAAATCGGCGGTAGCTGCCGAGCGGATGAAGGATGCCTATGTCCGCACCAAGGACAAGGCGGAGCACGGTGTTTTTGCGGCGGAATCCTCTCCCGAAGAATATGCCGCCGACCGCACTTTGACCGGGACGGAAACGGCGGCGCACGAAGCCGCCCACGGGCTGGATAAGGCCGGCCGCAAGGGCGTAAAAACCACCAAGGAGAATATCTCCAAGGCAAAGGACTATTTTCAGCGGAGAAAGGCAGACCTGCCGAAAAAGCAGACGAAGGACGCCATGCGGCGAGTGCGCCGCTCTGCCGATACTACGCAAAAGGCGATCAAGACGGTAGACCGCAGCGGCAAAACCATCAAGCAGACGGCAAAATCCACGGGCAAGGCGGCGGTCAAGACCACGCAGAAAAGCATCAAAACCGCCGAGCAGACCTCCCGGACGGCCATAAAAACGACGCAGGCTGCGGCAAAGACGGCGCAGAAAACCGCGCAGGCCACGGCAAAAGCCGCTAAAACTGCGGCGCAGACTGCCCGTGCAGCGGCAAAGGCAACTGCGGCAGGCATCAAGGCGGCGGTCAAGGCTACTGCTGCCGCTGTCAAAGCCATCGTTGCCGGAACAAAGGCACTGATCGCCGCCATCGCTGCGGGCGGCTGGATCGCCGTTGTCGTGATTATCGTTATCTGTCTGATCGGACTGATCGTTGGCTCTTGCTTCGGCATCTTTTTCTCCGGTGAGGACAGCGGCACGGGACAGACTATGCGGCAGGCCGTGCAGGAGATCAACGCTGATTATCAATCGCAGATCGACACCACAAGGGCAACCATCATCTACGATGAGCTGGAAATGTCCGGCTCCCGTGCCGTCTGGCCGGAGGTGCTGGCGGTGTATGCCGTGAAAACCACCACTGACCCCGATGATCCGCAGGAGGTCGCCACGGTGGACAATGCCAAGAAAGCCATCCTCAAAGATATTTTTTGGCGGATGAACGAGCTATCTTCCCGCACCGAGAGCAAAACCGAGGAAGTCATCACCGAAACCGACGACGGCCACGGGAACATCGTGGAAACCACCACAACGGTCACGCGCACCTACCTTTATATTACGGTCAGTCACAAGACAGCCGAGGAAATGGCAGACCATTTCAACTTTACCGCCGATCAGCGGAAGCAGCTTTCCGAACTGCTTGCCGAGGAAAACCGCAGTATGTGGTCTGCTGTCCTCTATGGCATCTACTCCGGGGACGACGCCATCGTTACGGTAGCACTGTCGCAGGTTGGCAATGTGGGCGGTCAGCCCTATTGGTCGTGGTACGGCTTTGACTCCCGTGTGGAATGGTGTGCCTGCTTTGTGTCGTGGTGTGCCAATGAGTGTGGCTATATCGACAGCGGCGTTATTCCGAAGTTCGCAGGCTGCGTCAACGGTGTCCAGTGGTTCAAAGACCGTGGGCAATGGCAGGACGGCAGCTTTAAACCGTCCGCTGGTCAGATCATTTTCTTCGATTGGGACAATAAAGGCAGTTCCGGCCCGCAGGATGGTCAGTCCGATCATCTCGGCATCGTGGAGAAATGCGAAAACGGTATTGTCTACACCATCGAGGGCAATTCCGGCAATAGCTGCCGACAAAACCAATATCCCGTGGGGCATTATGAGATCCTTGGGTATGGAATACCAGCCTTTTAATTAGGCCTATAAAAAGGAGCAAATGGCATATTTGATCTATACCACTTGCTCTTTTTACATATGATGATTCAAACAACAGATGTATTCAGCTACGATTTTTCCGCTCTTCTTGCATGGGGAATTGAATGATATGATAAAATTTCTTACTTTCGGGATCAAAACGCATCGTTGCAACGCCGTGATATCGGGCTACTATACGCCCAATGCTCTTCAGACCAACACCATGAATTCCGGGATTGCGCTTTTTCGTTCGAAACAAGCCCTCATGATCCGGCACCGGCGGTGTATCGCAAGAATTGACAACTGAAACGATCACAACCTGTTGATCCTCATTTTTCTTTACGGATAGCTCTATCGTCCGTTCTGTAGAGGAGCTCGCCGCCTCGAACGCATTCGTCAGCAGGTTACCGTAAAAGGTCGTAATACTTGGGGCATCCATAAACGAAAGACAATTATCCCGGATATCACATTGAAGGGTTATTTTTGGGCTTTTACATTTATCCCGAAATTGCTGCAGCATGAAATTAAGTATGGGGTCAGAACATAATTTTACCTGCTGATCAGGCAGTACATCATCCACAAGTTTTGTAATATACTCGGATATCCCCGGAGCGTTGAAGTCGTTTGCCAAGCCGTGAATAGTATTTAGATGTCTTTTGATATCGTGTATGAGAATGCGTTGGTTTTCGGACTGCTTTTGCAGATCCTGATAATATGCAGCATCTGCTTCTTCTTTTTGAATACTCAAATTCATAGCCAGTTGTTCGGCGTGCATTCGCTGCAAATGGTTGTATATGACCATAAAAATCAGATTGACGATCAACAATGTCAATACAATGATTATCATGAGAAGTTCTACCGGCTTCGTCATCTCCGTGCGTATCCCGATATATACCACTACTGCCGAGACGATGACAGAAAAGATCGGTAATATGCAAAGCAATCCCATAAACGCAGGTTCTTCCTGAGCCTGTCTGTTCGGAGCCCAAAGCTTTGCAGCAATGACCGTTATCGAAAAATAAAGCATTTTGCTAATCACAGCCATGACGATCATGATGGCTAAACTATCTGCATAGGCACCAAAACGGAAACCAAACAAGCTGATGATCCATGCTGCGATAATTTCTGTAATAGCCATGATCGAGGTCAGAAAAGCAGAATGCAATATGGCAGATCTTAGCTTGCATTCGTAATTCATCCATAGCAGCAGTAAATTAGAAAGGAAAAATGCTGCGCCATTCAAAACGACGCTGTTAAACCATGTAATGCCAAATAAAAGAAGATAGGCAACCGTAAATGTAATGCCGATTTTAAGGCCAGATGATTTTCTACAAAACAGAGCGTCAAAATACAGCCACGCAATGGTTGCTTCTGCAATATATAACACACCATAGCAAATATATTCAGCCATCATTTCACGCTTTCCATATACCACAAATAGGTGTCCTTGAATGCAGTATACCTTCTCCTTGTTAAGTAAGCGGTCATCTCCCTGCCCCGATATTTCAGCAGGATCGTATCTTTGTGAATAGAATTGACAAAGTGCAGATTGACGATATAGCTCCGGTGCGTCATATAAAAGCATGGCAAGGTCAGAGTTTGCCGCCAATACTCCATATTCTGTGTACTTTGCAGAACTCCATCTATCGTATGAACTAAAACTTTTCTCTGTGTCGCTTCAACGCAAATGATCTCTTCCGCACGACGAACAAATACTCCTTCATTCGTTACAATGGGGAACTCGCGGCTTTCCATATTGTACTGGTAAACTGCATCTTTCAGATTGCGAAACAACCGATTTTTATCGATTGGTTTTGACAAATACCGAAACACCTGAAATCTCATGGCTTCGTCCAAATAATCCGGATAAGAGGTCACGATGAATATCTTTATATTTGGATTCAATTCTTTCAGCTTTGCACCAACATGGATCCCGCTAACGCCGGGCATTTCAACATCTAAAAATGCGATATCCGCACGAGCTTTAGCATTTAACAGAGCATCTCCGCTGGAATAGCAGGCAAATTCCGGTATCATTCCGCCCAGTTGCTCAAAATACTCCGATACATATAAATGCAGTTGCTCAAGAATAATCGAATCGTCATCGCAAAAAATCACACGCATAATAGTACCCTTGCACTTTATATAAGTAAAATCATTATAGCATATTTTGTGTTTTTTGCAAGCACCACCCCCGAATGTGCCATAGGAAGCATGACCAAAACCGCATCAAAACTGTCGTTTCGTGCGTGACCGATTGAATCGTCATACACTCAAGAGTAAAATGTATGAAACGGACGATTACACGATATGTGCCGAACGACTATATCCCAAGGAGGCAAAACGAATTATGAATATTTTCCTCAAGCAGGCAACAAGAAGGCCGCTCTTTACCACATTGCTGGTATTACTGCTCAGTTTCTCTGTTCTGCTATCCTGCATCGGTTATTCCGCGTGGGAAAGCGCCAAAACACAGAAAAGTGAGATTTCAAATGGTTACACAACGATTGCAATCCCGATAGAGCCTGATCTAAGCAACCTGTCACCAGAGGAGATCGCCACCGCATTGCAGAATCGTGTATTTGCAGACAACGCAGCGCAGGAGGCTCCCCAAATCACCATGGTTGACCGTCGCTGCCTGCTTTCTGCTCATATAGCGGGCAGTAGATCCCTCTCTTCCAGCAGCATCGACCCATCTGAATATAATACTGCATTTGATGGAGAATGTTATTCTCTTGCTGTATTTGCACTGCGCTGCAGCGGCATCCGGGAGCAGCCAACGGAAGGTATGTTTCTGTATGATGCAACATTCAGCGTTGAGGAAATCGTCTGCTTGTCAGACGCATATAATACGTTCCCCAGACCTGATTCGGTACATATCTACAGCGATGTACGCGAATCGAATGGAGCAGCACCGTTTGAAAAAGGTAAAACCTATCTTGTGTTCGGCCAATACCAAGATCATCGTGTCGTTCGGTCCGCCGATGGGCATGATCAGGTAAAAAATGAGAATCGCTACATTGTTCCGTTCCCTGAGATCAACAGCAATTTCTATGGTGAGCCCAGCAGTCTTGAACTTGGTAGTTATAATGGGCTGGACTACCATTTCCCTGCGGCAGGACAACTTCCTTGGGTCTGTGAATATACAGGGTCGGTGACAGATTATCTAAACAGCGATGCAGCTTCGACTTGGCGGGAAGATATTGTACCGCTTTGTCAGCTTAACTATGAGTCTGCGGCCGTGATACTGACCGATCGAGCAGAGAGTATGTATTCTTTTAATACCGGTGATGAGGCTTTGTTATCCGGGCGCTTTTTTACAGGCGAAGAGTACACAAACGGTGATGATGTGTGTGTCATCAGTGCAGCCTATGCTGAACAAAACGGCCTCCGGCTGGGAGATATGATTCAGCTTGACTACTATGATTCTGGATTTGGGGAATACAACAACGGTGCGACGGCGAATTCTATGCTTGCGGCGGAAGATCCGGGCCCTTATCGTCAACGATACTATATGTCTCTCGATGATGCGATCGGTGTATGCAAAAATTATACCGTTATTGGCATTTATACTGGCGCTCGATTCGCATTTGGCGCATATCAGCTTAATGCGGACACGATTTTGGTTCCCAAAGCATCTGTTCCTAATGCGCAGAATTATGAAACACGGGCAAATTCCTTACTGAACACTTTTGTCCTGAAAAATGGCTCTGCAAAAGAATTTGAAAAGTACATGGAGCAGCAGAACCTCGCTGGACAATTTCTCTATTTCGATCAGGACTTTTCTTCTATGCAGGAATCACTGGATGCACTTGAAACCAATGCCATGCGCCTGATGATGGTCGGCATCGGAGTATTCCTGCTTACTTCCGTACTGTTTTTGTTTCTGAATTTCCGCAGAATGAACTTGACGATCCGTGGTGTTCGCCTCTTGGGCAGGTCATCCAAGGCAGTATTCCGGGAAATCATCATGGCACTTATTCCTTTGGAAACCCTTGCAGTCTTGTTTGGCACATGTGCTGCAATTGCGCTATTTGATGTTGTTACACGGAATCTGCTTTCGAGCGCTCTTACGCTCCGACCGGAGGCAATGGCGGTTTCTGCTGTTACTGCATTTGTATTTCTCATGGTTTCTACTATGATCAGCACGGCGATCTTTGCGAACCGCAAGCTGATGAAAGCAAAATAAGGCTTGCCTTGAAAGGAGCATAATTGTCTATGTCTCAAAAAAACGGTCACGCTCTTGAAAGTGTAACACTGACTGCCATGCTCCGCCGATGGACATCAAGTCTGCTCCTTATTGCAGTTACTGCCGCAAGTGCTCTTTCTGCAATGATCTTGCAGAATTTAACTATCCGTCAGGAGAACGCTTTAAGCAGCACAATTGAGAACACCACGATTTCCTGCACCGTAACAAATGCAAAAGGCACTGATTCCGGCAACCTACAGATGCTTTCCGCTTTTGTAGAGATGTTGGAGGGGAAACGACGGTTGCGGGAATGCTATTTGGATGATTATGTAAAAAACGTGCGGGCAAAAGCGAAAATGTCATTGGAGAAACCAGAAGGTGCAACACTCAGCAGGATTCTCTCGATCGATTCCGATCCCGCTCTTTCTCAAGCAGAAGGGGTCTATGTCCAATTTTTTGAAGACTGGGAGGAAGGAGTTCTGCGCGGGCAAGAACAAGTATGCCTGATTTCATCTGACATGGTCACCGATGGCGAATACATTACCGTTGCCGCCGATATGGGCGAATCTGCACGATTGCGAATCATAGGGACTGTTGCAAACGGCCCGAGCAATGAAATATATTGTCCCTATTTCATGTCATGGAGTGAAAGCGTTTCCGTTGCTTTTCTGACGGACAGCTGTTCTTTCGATATCCGAAACAATCAAAAGCTGGAAGAAAGCAAATCGTATATTTACGAGTGGTTTGTTCGCCCGGATCTCAGCAATCAAATGGATGGTCTTACTTTTGGTGTTTTAATCCACGATGAGACCTATCAGAAAAATATAGAGGAGATTCAGGCGAACCTTTCCATGCTGCATCTGTTGCTGCCGGTTTTGATCATTGTATGCGGCGGCATCGGCTTTTTCGCAAGTTTTCTGGCAACTCGCGGCAGGACAAAAGAGTTTGCTGTCATGCGCTGCCTCGGCATGAAACAATGTAAAATTTTTGGATTGGTCATGGGAGAACTTTCTATTCTCGCTTTTACAGGTGCATTCTTCGGCATAGCTGGTGGCATTCTTCTGGAAGGCGAAATACAGACAAGTGCATTGCTTCATGCTGCGCTGATGACAGGTATATTTTTACTCGGTTCCGCGGCTGCTGCACTTCGGATCACAAGCATAAATGTTATGAATCTCATGAAGGTGGAGGATTGAATATGAATACCCTGATTTCCAAACAAGTTACATACGAATATAGAAATGCAGTCCAGACAGTCAGGGCTGTGAATGGTGTCAGCTGTGCTTTTCAACAGGGACAAGTTTATGCCATTGTGGGATCTTCCGGCAGCGGGAAAACTACATTTCTATCGTTGCTTGCAGGGCTGGATGTGCCGACCTCCGGCACGATCGAGTTAGACGGAGAATCCACGGCGAAAATGAACCGTGATTCTTACCGACTGAACCATGTGTCCGTGATCTACCAGAATTTCAACTTGTTTCAACACCTGACCGTGTTGGAGAATGCGGCCTATCCCCTGTATGTCCGCAAAATGCCGAAGAAAAAAGCGGACGAGCTGGCAGCAGAAAAACTCCTGCAAGTTGGATTGAAGGAGGATCAGTTCAAGCGGTTTCCCAATATGCTCTCCGGAGGGGAGCAGCAGCGAGTGGCTATCGCCCGCGCGCTAACCTCAGGCAGTGAGCTTATTCTGGCAGACGAACCTACCGGCAATTTGGACAGTGAAAACAGCCGAAACATTGTTGGTATTCTGCAAGGGCTGGCCCATGAGGAAAATCGCTGTGTTATCATCGTCACCCACGATCCCGCCGTAGCAGAGGTAGCCGATGTGGTACTAAAGATGAAGGACGGTAAGTTGATTCACTGATTCGCTGCATCACCTATTTGCACAAGTAAAATGACTGGCAGTGCCATATACCAAAAGATTTGCTTGCAGATTAGAGCCCATTTTGGTGACTTGATGTTTTATACCTTCAATGATATGGCTGCGGAAATCCATAAAATGATTGTCACCTTGCGGTGTATATCAAAAACATGATGCCGATTTGAAAGATGCTTTCGCTGTTGTGGCCGGACAATGAGGATTATCCTGAAAGCATGGCAAAAACATCAGGTGCTTGATCCATCGCTTGCATCAATTATTCAACTTGATTTCTGCTCATCCCTTGATGCTGGACGGCTATGTCATTACAATAATGAATTAAACGCACTTGCATTGCGGCTTCTGCTGCTTTGCAGGTGCGTTTTGCTATATCTACGCTTCTTGAGTGACAGCGTAGGCTGCCGCAGCCCTCCGTCCCGATTTGAATTTCCAAAATTCAAATCGAAACGGAGGAAAATATCATGGATGGACACCATCCGAAACGAAGAAAGGACAAATATAATCCCTATACCATCTGCACGACCGAGGACGGCCGCCACTGGCTGACCTTTTCAGACGGGCAAGGCAATCGACATCATTTTGAGATCAGTGCTGCCGTATTTACACTGTTCGATTCCTTTGAGTTGGACGATCTCTCCTATCTGAACGAGGTGGATCGCCACTATGAGCAGTCAGAGCTCACGGAGGCATCGTTGTATGACCGAGCCGTGCATCGCCCGGCGACGGTCGAAGAAAGCGCTTTGCAAAGCATGGAATATGCGCAGTTACATAGGGCGATCTCTGAACTGCCCGAAATACAAAAGCGGAGGTTGATCCTCTACTATTTTCAAGGCTTGACCTATGAGCAGATTGCAGAAATGGAGGGATGCACCAAACGGGCAGTGAAATTCAGTGTAGACATCGCCGTGGAAAAGCTCAAAAAGTTTTTCAAAAATTTTTGAGTTAAGACTACACAAATAGCCTTTAAGTGAGGAAACAGGTGGAGAGGTACGAAAACTCTCTGCCTGTTTTCCTTTTCGGCAAACGGGTGTGATCCTTGACAACCGAATACCCATTCATCAAGCACATTCCTATTGCCATTGCGAAAGCATGAGCCACATTAGCGGCTGCGCCACGATCCGTATTGCGGGGAGCGATACACAGTCGGCTATCACGGGCGGGTGGCTCCCGCCCCGGCGACGACCGGCAATAGGGCTAACGATACTCCCGTCCAGCCACAGTCCGAGCGTGATAAGCGGCATTTCGACCGTGAAGCCGTCGCAGGCAATGGGGGCGGTTGCGAGAGAACCTCGTGAGGGTGAAATTCCCGTGGAGCCGACAGCCACCGGCCGCTTGATGACTTCCCAATAGAAAATCGGGGTGTCGAGGACAAATAGATTTTCTTCAAAATACCACGGACAAGCGACGGGACGGGTCAGACGAAACGGAGAATGTTTTCTCTCTCACCGACCTCAATCCTGTTCTGCCGCTTGACCTCTACATAGGCGGAAACGCTTAAATACACAAAGGAGGTCATCACAGAATGAACCACACATATTTGCGCGGCGATATGTATTACGCCGATCTGGGCCGGGGCATCGGCTCTGAGCAGGAGGGCTACCGTCCCGTCGTGATCATTCAGAACAATGTCGGGAACAAACACAGCCCCACGGTCATTATCGCTTCCATTACGAGCAAAACCGGCGTGAAAGCCAAACTTCCCACCCACTACTACATCGATGCCGAGGATGGCTTGGAACTGCCCTCTATCGTCCTGCTGGAACAACTGCGCACCGTCGATAAGCGTCGCTTGGGCAACTTCATTGGGCATCTGTCCGAAAAGCACATTTGCGGCATCAATCATGCGCTGGCGGTCAGCATCGGTCTGATCGAAAGCGTCCCGAAAAAACTGATCCTCTGCCTTTGCAGCACCTGCGCCGATAATTTCTACGGCACGGGTGCTTATTATTTGCGCAGGATCGACCCGCACCAAACGGCAAAAGACACCTGCACCTACTGCAACAGCAGAAAAGGGCTGGATTATGAGATTGTCCGCAAATAGCAGATGTTTTATCGTGAAAAACTGAATTTGCACAAGTGACGCTCTGCCTTTCGGGTGATATAATCTTCTTGTCTTACAGGACAAGCAGGTACAATCAAGTCGCTTGTGAGAAAGGAGTTATTTGGTTGGAACAGATTGTACCGAAACACTCTGTCGGAAAGCGGACATACTCTGTCGATGAGATACGCTCCATACTGAATATCGGGCGTAGAAAAGCATATGAACTGTGCAATTCGGGAGAGTTCAAAATCGTCCGTATCGGCAGAACCATAAGAATTTCAAAACTCTCTTTCGATGAGTGGCTTGACAATATCACTGATAACGGAGGTATTTGATATGGCTTCAATCGTAAAGAGAGGTAAAACATATTCTGTCGTTTATTATGAGGGCGAGGGTTCAAATCGTCATCAGGTATGGGAATCGGGGCTGAGCTATTCGGCAGCCAAATCCCGCAAAGCAACGATTGAATATGAGAAAGAACAGAACACCCATGTGGATCACAATGATATTACCGTAAGCGAGTTCTTGTATGAGTTCATCGAAAAATACGGTGAGAAAAAGTGGGTGGCATCAACCTATGACGGAAATGTCGGCTTGCTCGAAAATTATGTCCATCCCTATTGGGGCGACAAAAAACTTCGCAGCATCCGCACCAAGACCGTCGATGACTTTTATCATTTCCTGCTGAACGAAGCAGAGCCGGCAACCAATATGGGCAAACCAAAGCGGGAGCATATCAGCCCCTCAACCATTCATGACATCCACAAGGTTCTGCGATGTGCTTTCAATCAGGCGAAAAAATGGGAGTACATTGCAAAAAATCCGTTTTTGGATGCGACACTGCCGGAGCACAAGGAAGCTAAACGGGATGCATTGACTCCCGAACAACTGCAAAGAGTATTGGACTTTACCGACCGCACCGACATCTACGACTTATATGTGATGCACTGTGCGATACAACTGGCGTTTGCTTGTTGTATGCGCGGCGGCGAGGTCGGTGGAACGCAGTGGGAGCGCTTTAGCCGGAGTGATCAGGTGCTATACATCGACCGTGTGATTGACCGTGTTGATAAGAAACTGATTGAAAAGCTGCCCAAAATGGACATCCTTTTCCGCTTTCCAAATCTCTATCCGGGCACACGGACGGTGATTGTCTTAAAGCAGCCGAAAACGGAAGGCAGTATTCGTACCGTCTACATTCCTGAAACCGTTGCAAAGAAGCTCGAAAAGCTCAGAGAGATGCAAATGAAGCTGAAACTGGAGCTTGGCGACGACGGTTATATGGATTATGGCCTGATTATCTGCCAAGCCAACGGCCGCCCGATTATGACGGAGCATCTGAACAAACGGTTCAAAGAAGTCCTTATTGGTCTGAACGACCCGACGATCAATGTCGATAATGTCGTGTTTCACAGCTTACGGCATACGAGTACGGGCGTAAAGCTTCGGCTCTCCAAGGGTGATCTGAAAGCGGTACAGGGTGATGGCGGATGGAACTCTCCCGATATGGTGACCAAGCGCTATGCGCACATTCTTGATGAGGATCGCCGTCGCCTTGCTGATGAGATGGAGCAATCCTTTTACAAAGGCAAGGCAGAAGAAGCACCCGTTGCTGCCGCACCCGCGCTCGATGCAGAAGCTCTTGCGAGCCTGCTTGCCAGCAATCCCGAACTACTCAAAAAGGCTTTGGAGTCTGTCCAGCTTGCTAATAACACCTGATTTTATTAGCAGAGAGCAAATTAGCAAAACGCACCGTATTAGCAAACGGCCTGAAAACCGAATGAAAATGCCGTCGATAATGCGGTGCGTATTAGCAAAATACCAGCCGTAAAAATACGGAAAATGTGATTGGTCTTGAACACGAAATACAAAGTCTGCGATTAGCAATTAGCAAGTAGCCAAACACGGCGAAAAATAAGGAAAGCCGAAAACCCTTGAAAACAAAGGCTTTCGGCGTTGTTTGTGGCGCGCCAGAAGGAACTCGAATCCCCGACCTTCCGCTTAGGAGGCGGACGCTCTATCCAACTGAGCTACTGGCGCATATTTAATTTTAAGGGCGACCGCCCCTCTGGCGGGGAACGCTCTTGGTTCTCTTAGGAGGCGTGTGCTCTATCCAGCTGAGCTACTGGGACATGTGTATTTACCGAATCATCTTAGCGGTTTTTTGAAAAAATGTCAAGAGGCAGCGCCAAAAGTCGCGCGATTTTTCCCTTCCGGACGCATACAATGGGAGGCCTGAGCGTCAAAAGGCAGAAGGGAGGGAGGACCATGCCGTGGTGGGAGCAGGTAGGCGGAGATGTGGACGATCTTATCTTCGCGGACGAGGAATATGAGATCAGCGCGCGCTGAACGGGCAGAAAATTTCCCTTTACAGGAGGGCTTCTTTCGGCTATACTATATATGATATTCCGAAACTGGAGAATACTGTCATGATCGAATTTGAAGAATATAAGAGCAAACTGAACGACCTGAAGCCGAAGCTCGAGGAGCTGCGCGCCGCCTTTGTGCCGCAGAGCCTGCTCGATGAGCTGGAGCGCCTGCACGCCATGGCGGAGGCCCCCGGCTTCTGGGACGACCCCGCGCGCTCGCAGAAGGCCGTCATGCGCACGAAGACGCTCGAGCGCAAGCGCGACAAGTTCCAGGCCATGTGCAGCGAATGGGACGACCTGATGACCATCTGCGAAATGGCGCTGGAGGAAAACGACGACTCCATGCTCGAGGAGCTGACGGCGGGCTATGCCAAGCTCGAGGCCGACATGGAGGAGGCCCGTCTGGAGACCCTGCTGACGGGCGAATATGACGCGAACAACGCGCTGCTGTCCTTCCACGCGGGCGCGGGCGGCACGGAGGCGCAGGACTGGTGCGCCATGCTCTACCGCATGTATACCCGCTGGGCCGAGGCACACGGCTTTACCTATAAAATTCTCGACTATCTCGACGGCGACGAAGCCGGCCTGAAGTCGGCGGACATCATGATCGAGGGCGACAACGCCTACGGCTTCCTGAAGGGCGAGGCCGGCGTGCACCGCCTCGTGCGCGTCTCGCCGTTCGACGCGGCGGGCCGCCGCCACACGTCGTTCTCCGCCGTGGAGGTCATCCCGGAGATCCCGGACGACGTCGAGGTCGAAATTCGCCCCGAGGACATCGAAATGCAGGTCTACCGCTCGTCCGGCGCAGGCGGCCAGCACATCAACAAGACGTCGTCCGCCGTCCGACTCATCCATAAGCCGACCGGCATCGTCGTCTCCTGCCAGACGCAGCGCGACCAGTTCCAGAACAAGGAAACGTGTATGCGCATGCTGCGCTCGAAGCTCATCGAGATCAAGGAGCGCGAGCACCTCGAGAAAATTTCCGACATCAAGGGCGTGCAGCAGAAGATCGAGTGGGGCAGCCAGATCCGCTCCTACGTCTTCATGCCCTACACCCTCGTGAAGGACACCCGCACGGGCTTTGAGAGCACGAACGTCAACGCCGTGATGGACGGCGACCTCGACGGCTTCATCAACGCCTACCTCACCTGCGCCGCAACGGGAACGTGGGCCACGAAATAACAAAAAAAGTGCTTGATAATTCCGGCACATTATGATATTATTGTAGGCACTGTATGTATATTCGCCCTTTGGGCTGATTCCGGCAGGCCGCTGCCGTAACCGCGGCCGTTTTTGGAGGTTTTTTACTATGGATACCCTGAAGCTGATTCTCCTGATCTTCCAGATGATCTCCTGCGTTGTACTGACGGTCGTGATCATTCTCCAGAATGGCGCAGAGGATGGCCTCGGCGCGATCGCCGGCGGTTCCGACACCTATCTTGGCAAGGGCAAGGCCGGCACGCTGGACGCGAAGCTCTCCCGCCTGACGAAGTGGGTCGCCGCTGTATTCGTCCTGCTGACGCTGTTCGTCGCTCTGCTCGGCTCTCTGTAAGATAAGACAGCTAATCCCCCTGCGTGCGCAGGGGGATTTTTTGTATTTTGGGGCAGACCATTGTAGGGGCGAGGCATGCCTCGCCCGTCCGCGGAGCGGCAATCGGACGGCCGAATCGATGCGCCGCACCGCTCCCCGCGCCATGCCCCTTGATGTGTCATTATGAGGCCCCAACGGGGCCGTGGCGCCCTGAGCGCGCAGCGCGAGGAAGTGCCCTTGGGGTGCAATCTCGCAGTACCCGGTCAGATAACAGGAAAGCCTCGGCGAATTCGCAGACTGTTGCGTGAGATTGCCACGTCGCTTCGCTCCTCGCAATGACACGTCAGGGTGGTGCGGCGGTGCACCAGCGTCCTTACGCGGTTGAATAGCCCCGTACAGGGCGCTCGCTGAGCGCCGCTACAGACGCAATCGGTTGGTACGTTTTTATCGGAAGCTGGTACGGACTGCAAGTGCCTTCCCGAGATTGCCACGGGCGCAAAGCGCCCTCGCAATGACAAATCGGGGGCCATCACCGTTTTAGCGATAGCCCGTGCGAATCGTTCGTGCAGCGCCGGGCCCGGCTGTCCGCTCCCCTACAACGCATGACTGGCAGCTTTGTGAAATTCTCCGCTTTCCATTTTCAATTTTCCACTTACTCTTCCCTTGCCCAATCGAGGCTCCTGCCGACGGCCTTTGCCCAGCCGCGGCGATTTTTTTCGCGCTGCTCGGCCGTCATATGCGGCAGGAAGCTGACATCGCACCGCCACTGGCGGCGCAGCTCGTCCGGATCGTGCCAGATGCCGACGGCGAGCCCGGCCAGATACGCCGCGCCGAGGGCCGTTGTCTCGCGGATGACGGGGCGGCGCACCGGCGTGGCCAGCATGTCCGCCTGGAACTGCATGAGGAAGGCGTCGCGGCTCGCACCGCCGTCGACGCGCAGCTCGCGCAGCGGCACGCCGGTGTCCTTCTCCATGGCGGCGACGAGGTCCATGCTCTGGTAGGCGATGGATTCCTGCGCGGCGCGGATGATGTGCTCGCGCTTCGTGCCGCGCGTGATGCCGACGATGGCCCCGCGGGCGTACATATCCCAATACGGCGCGCCGAGGCCCGTGAAGGCCGGGACAAAATACACGCCGCCGGTGGAGTCGACCTTCTGCGCATAATACTCCGCGTCGCTTGCTTCGCTGAGGAAGCGCATCTCGTCGCGCAGCCACTGGATAACGGCCCCGCCGACAAAGACGCTGCCCTCGAGGGCATAGGTCACATGGCCGCCGAGCCCGGCCGCGATGGTCGTGACAAGGCCGTGGCGGCTGACGCAGGGCGTCTCGCCCGTGTTCATGAGCAGGAAGCAGCCCGTGCCGTAGGTATTCTTGGCCTCGCCGGGGGCGAAGCAGCACTGGCCGAACAGCGCGGCCTGCTGGTCGCCCGCCGCGCCCGCGATGGGAATTTCCACGCCCTGGATGTTGCAGGTGCCGAAGTCGCCGCTGCTCGGGCGGACGTCCGGCAGCATGCAGCGCGGGATGCGCAGGACCTGCAGGAGCGTCTCGTCCCAGTCGAGGCGGCGGATGTCAAAGAGCATGGTGCGTGATGCGTTCGTCACGTCCGTTGCGTGAACGCGGCCGCGCGTCAGCTTCCAGACGAGCCAAGAATCCACCGTGCCGAACAGCAGTTCACCGCGCTCGGCGCGCTCCTGCGCACCGGGCACATGGTCGAGGATCCACCGAATTTTTGTAGCCGAGAAATAGGCGTCCGGCACAAGGCCCGTGACGGCCCGAATGTGCTCCGTCAGCCCGTCGGCGCGCAGCCGGTCGCACAGGGCGGCCGTGCGGCGGCACTGCCAGACGATGGCGGGGTAAATGGGGCGGCCCGTGGCCTTTTCCCAGACGATGGTCGTCTCGCGCTGGTTCGTGATGCCGATGGCGGCGATCTCCGCGGGGTCGATGCCGCCGCGCGTGATAGCCTCCATCATGACGCCGTACTGGCTGGAGTATAATTCGAGCGGATCGTGCTCCACCCAGCCCGCCTGCGGGTAGAGCTGGGGGAATTCCTTCTGCGCGGAGGCGACGATCTGCTGGGAGCGGTCAAAGACGATGGCGCGGCTGCTCGTCGTGCCCTGATCGAGGGCGACAAGGTATTTTTTCATGGTTCCTCCTCAGTAAGGCAGCGTGCTGCCGCCGATGAATTCGCGCAGGAGGGAATCCCGCGGCACGAGATCCGCTGGGACGTCCGGCAGCTCCCGCATGACCTCGAGCACGTCGGACAGCTCCGGCAGGGCAAGGCGCTCCAGTTCGTCCCGCAGCAGCGGGCGGTAGACGCCGAGCTCGGCGGAATAGAACGAGTCGATGCTGCCGTGGGCGCGCGGCTTGAAGGGCATGATATAGCGCTGCTCGCCGCGGTCGACGCGCTCGCGCATGGCGATGGTCTCGGACAGGGCGCGGCCACGGCCCGTGCCGTCGCGCAGCATACGGCGGACGAGACGGATCTTCGACGGATGGAGCGGATGGCCGCTGCGCGGGGTGATGCGTGTGCGGACGCTGACATAGATGCGCGTCGTGCGGCCGTCATAGCCCGTGACCTCCGGGTTCAGGGCGTGGATGCCCTCCAGAATGACCAGCTCGCCGGGCCGCCTGCGCAGCGTGCGGCCATCGAAGACACGGACGCTGTTTTTGAAGTCATAGTGCGGCAGCTCCACCTCCTCGCCCGCCAGCAGCTTGCCGAGCTGCTCCTGGAAAAACGGCACGTCGACGCGCGACGGGCGCTCGAGGTCCAGCTCGTTGCGGCTGAAAAGCTCCAGCTCCCGCTCCGTGAGCGGGCAGAAATAGTCGTCCATGGAGAGCGTGTGCGTCTCCATGCCGCGGCGGTCCAGCTCCCGCTCGATGAGCAGGGCGGTCGTCGTCTTGCCGGAGCCGGACGGCCCCGCCAGCAGCACGGCCGGGCGCTCCTGCGCATGGGCGGCGATGAGATCGGCTGCGCGGATGATCTGCTGTTCATAAAGTCTGCGGTCATGCTCCAGCACCGCGGCGGGGTCCTGCGCAAGCAGGGCGCTGAGCTGATCGGTCGTCATAGGGCGTTCCTCCTCTGGGTCCCGGAAAAGCCGGGACGTGTTTCCTTCCAGTATAGCACAACGCGCGGGAAAATGTTGACGGATTTCTAAATTTTGTGCAAATTGCCGGTTCTTTCGACAGGCGGGCAAGCACTGCGGCAGGGCCTTGCACAGCTTGTCAAAAAAGTCCCTCCGAAGCTTTCGGCTGGGCAGATTTTTTGACAGTCTGCTTGCATTCCATAACCATCTCCTCTATAATATAGATTGTATGACTATGGTTAGGAGAAAAGAAAGCAATGAGTAGTTTGAAGGAAAACAAGATGGGCACGATGCCCATCGGGCGGCTGCTGCTGACCATGGCGCTGCCGATGGCCCTGTCCATGCTGGTGCAGGCGCTTTACAACGTGGTCGACAGCGCCTTTGTCGCGAAAATTTCGGACGTTAATCAGGACGCACTCAACGCCGTTTCGCTGGCCTTCCCGGTGCAGAACATCATGATCGGCATTGCAACGGGCACGGCCGTCGGCGTCAATGCCCTGCTGTCGCGCGCGCTCGGCGAACGCGATGCGGACATGGTGAACCGCTCCGCCCTGAACGGCGTCTTTCTTGCCGGGCTGGGCATGCTGCTCAGCGCCCTGTTCGGCATTTTCTGCGCAGAGCTCTTCATGCGCTCCCAGACGTCGAACGAAGCCGTCATCGCCTACGGCACGGCCTATATCCGCATCATCACCATCGCCTCGTTCGGCATTTTCGGCGAGATCATCTTTGAGCGCCTGCTGCAGTCCACGGGCCGCACGATCTATACCCTCGTCACGCAGGGTACCGGCGCGGTCCTGAACATCATTTTTGACCCCATTCTCATCTTCGGCCTGTTCGGCCTGCCGCGCATGGAGGTCGCAGGCGCGGCCGTGGCCACGGTGCTCGGCCAGATCGTGGCGTTTATTCTGGCCATGATCCTCAACCACCGCAAAAATCCGGACGTCCGCCTGAATCTGCGCGGCTTCCGCCCGGACTGGAAGCTCATCGGCCGCATTCTGGCCATCGGCGTGCCGTCCATGATCATGGTCGCCATCGGCTCGGTGATGTACTACGGCATGAATCTCGTGCTCATGCGCTTTGAGCACGTCCGCGTGGGCCTCGGTGAGGTCGGCACGGCCGTCTTCGGCGCATACTACAAGCTGCAGAGCTTCATCTTCATGCCGGTGTTCGGCATCAACAACGCCGCGCTGGCTATTGCGGCCTATAACTACGGCGCGCGGAAGCCGAAGCGCATCCTCGGCGTGCTGAAGTGCGGTATCCTCAGCGCAACGGCGCTGATGGTGATCGGCGTGGCGGCCTTCCAGCTCATCCCGCAGGTCCTGCTCGGCCTGTTCAACGCCAATGCGGACATGCTGGCCGTCGGCGACCCGGCGCTGCGCACCATGAGCCTCGCCTTCGTGTTCGCAGGCGCGTGCATCATCGTCGGCGGCGTGTTCCAGGCTCTCGGCAACAGCGTCTACAGCATGATCGTCTCCATCGCGCGCCAGCTGGTCGTGCTGCTTCCGGTGGCCTACCTGCTGTCGCTTTCCGGGAACATCGACGCCGTCTGGTTCGCCTTCCCGATCGCGGAGGTCGCCTCGCTGACGATGACGGTCATCCTGTTCCTCCGCCTGTATCGGAAGAAGATCCGCCCGCTCAGCCGGATGCCGGCGGCAGAATAAGCGAGAAGGAGGAACGGCCCGATGGTCATTCTGCTGAAACAGCATGCCCCGCAGGCGGAGCAGGAGCGCCTGCTTGCCTGGCTGCGGGAGCTTGGCGCGGAGGTCCGCGTCACCGGCACGCCGGAGCGGCCGTTTTTCTGCCTGACGGGCGACATTTCCCGCATCGACCCGAGCCTTGCGGCGCGCTTCCCGGCCGTGGAGGACGTCCTCCGGCTGACGGAGCCCTATCCCCTGTGCAGCCGCCGCCTGCACCCAGAGCCGACGGTCGTCTCCGTGGGCGGCGCGCGCTTCGGCGGCGGGCACTTCGGCCTGATCGCGGGGCCGTGCGCCGTGGAATCGGAGGAGCAGATCTTTACGGCAGCCCGGCAGGCCAAGGCCGCGGGCGTCTGCCTGCTGCGCGGCGGGGCGTTCAAGCCGCGCACCTCTCCCTATGATTTTTCCGGACTGGGCGCAGAGGGGCTGCGCCTGCTCATCGCCGCCGGGCACGAGACGGGGCTTCCCGTCGTGTCCGAGCTGATGAGCACCGCCCAGCTCGACGCATTCGCCGATGTGGACGTCATCCAGATCGGCGCGCGCAATATGCAGAATTTTGACCTGCTGCGGGCGCTCGGCCGCAGCGAAAAGCCGGTGCTGCTCAAGCGCGGCGTCGGCGCAACGCTGCAGGAGCTTCTGCTGAGCGCGGAGTATCTTCTGGCGGCAGGCAACCCGCGCGTGATGCTCTGCGAGCGCGGCATCCGCACGTTCGACACGTTTACGCGCGGCACGCTCGACCTTGCGGCCGTGCCCGCCCTGCATGAAATGACCCATCTCCCCGTCCTCGTCGACCCGAGCCATGCGGCCGGTCGCGCGGCCCTTGTGACGCCGCTGGCGCTGGCTGCCGCGGCCTGCGGAGCCGACGGCGTGATGGTGGAGATGCACCCTGACCCGCTGCACGCCCGGTGCGACGGGGCGCAGGCTCTGCTGCCGGAGGAGCTGGCAGCGCTGTCACAGCGGCTGCACGCCGTGCGGGAGGCCTGCAGATGAAGATCGACATTCCCGTTTCGCAGCCCTACCGCGTGGACATCGCGCCGGGGCTGCTGGACGACCTCGGCCGCTATGTTTCCTCGGGAACGGCGGCCCTTGTCGTAACCGAGGAGCATGTGGCTCCGCTCCTGCTGGAGCGCGCCTGCCGTGCACTGCGTGCTGCCGGCGTGCGCGCCGTTCCGGCCATCCTTCCCGCCGGGGAGGAGACAAAGTCGCTGGCGCAGTATGCCGCCCTGCTCCGTAAGCTGGCCGAGGCGGGCCTGACCCGCGCCGACACGGTCGTTGCGCTCGGCGGCGGCGTCATCGGCGATCTGGCGGGCTTTGCGGCCGCGACATGGCTGCGCGGCATCCGTCTGGTGCAGGTGCCGACGACGCTGCTTGCCATGGTGGATTCGTCCGTCGGCGGCAAGACGGCCATCGACCTGCCGGAGGGCAAAAACCTCGTCGGCGCGTTCCATCAGCCCGCCGCCGTCGTGTGCGACCCGCAGCTGCTGGACACGCTGCCGTCCGCCATCCTGCGCGACGGCTGCGCCGAGGCGCTGAAGACGGCCCTGCTGTTCGACCCGGACCTGTTTTCCCATCTGGCCGCGCGCGGCACGGACTTCGACCGCATGATGGTCCTGCCCCGCTGCATCGCCTGCAAGCGGGACGCCGTGTGCGCCGACGAATTCGACCGCGGTGCGCGGCAGCTGCTGAACCTCGGCCACACGGCCGGGCACGCCATCGAGACACTCAGCGGCTACCGCATTGCGCACGGCCATGCCGTGGCCATCGGCCTTGCCATAATGGCACGGGCCTTCTGCCGCGATGCCGCAGAGATCGAGGCTGCGCTCATAAAGCTCGGCCTGCCCACCCGAACGGAATTTTCGCCGGAGCAGCTGGCACAGGCCGCACTGGCGGATAAAAAGCGCGCGGGAGAGCGCATTACGCTCGTCATTCCCCGCGCCATCGGCGACTGCGTGCTCTGGGAGGTCCCGGTGGACACGCTGCCGGATATTTTTGAAAGAGGAATGTGACATGGAGCTGTTCCTGCCGCACGGCCCGCTCGGCGGGCGAGTTGCCTCCATTGCGTCAAAATCGCAGCTGCAGCGGCTGCTGCTGTGCGCCGCGCTGGCCGACCGCGAGACGGTCGTGCACGGTGCTTCGGACGCCGCGGACGTGCAGGCGATGTGCCGCTGCCTGCGGGCGCTCGGCGCGCGCGTGACGGCGGACGGAAAGACACTGCGGGTGCAGCCGGTCACGGAGCAGGCGCGCGGCGCAGCGGATTGCGGCGAAAGCGGCGCGACGCTGCGCTTTTTGCTGCCCGTGGCGGCGGCGCTCGGGAGAGAAACGACGTTCCGTCTGCACGGCCGCCTGCCGCAACGGCCGCTCGGCCCGCTGTGGGAGGCGCTGGAGGCACACGGGGTCCGGCTGAGCCGCCCCGCGCCGGACGAGCTTCTCTGCGCGGGCAGACTGGAAAACGGCCGCTTTCTGCTGCCGGGGGATGTTTCGTCCCAGTTTTTCTCCGGCCTGCTGTTCGCCCTGCCGCTGCTTTCCGGCCCCTCAGAGCTGCGCGCGGCCACACCGCCGGAATCGGCGGGCTATATCGCCATGACGCTTGCGGCACTCCGGCGCTTCGGCATCGCCGCGGAGCCGCTCCCGGACGGCTGGGCCGTCCCCGGCGGGCAGCGTTACCGCTCCCCCGGCGCGGTCCGGGCGGAGGGCGACTGGTCGAACGCGGCCTTCTGGCTTGCAGCGGGCGCGCTCTCGCGGCCGGTGACTGTCACGGGCCTGCAGGCGGAGTCCGGGCAGGGCGACCGTGCCATTTTAGAGGACCTACAGCGCTTCGGCGCAGAAGTTGAGCAGAACGCAGACGCCGTGACGGTCCGTCCCGCGCCGCTGCACGGCTGCAGCCTCGACGTGCGCGGCACGCCCGATCTGGCCCCGCCGCTGGCCCTGCTGGCGGCCTGCGCCGCCGGGACGACGCGGATCACGGGCGCGGCAAGACTGCGCTATAAGGAAAGCGACCGGCTCGCGAGCATCGCCGCCGCACTGCGCGCTCTCGGTGCAGACGTGCGGGATCTGCCGGACGGGCTGGAGATCGCAGGCGGCAGGCTGACAGGCGGCACGGTGGACGCCTGCGGCGACCATCGCATCGCCATGCTGGCCGCGATCGCCTCGGCACGCTGCGATGTGCGGCTGCGCGGGGCGGAATGTGTGGAAAAATCGGACCCGCATTTCTGGCAGACGCTTGCCGGACTGCGGAGCGGAACGGAGGAGAGCAGATGAGCAGCAGCTTCGGAACGGTGCTGAAATTACAGCTTTTTGGTGAATCGCACGGCCCGGCCGTGGGCATGTGCCTCGACGGCTTCCCGGCGGGCTTCCGGCCCGATCTTACGGCCCTGCAGACCTTTCTGGACCGGCGCGCGCCGGGGCGCAGCGCCCTGACGAGCGCCCGCCGCGAGGCGGACCGCCCGGAATTCCTGAGCGGCCTTGCAGACGGCCGGACCTGCGGCGCGCCGCTGACGGCCGTGCTGCCCAACGGCGACGCCCACCCGGCGGACTATGCCGGGCTGGAGGATACGCCCCGTCCGTCGCACGCGGACTACCCCGCCGCCGTAAAATATCACGGCGCACAGGCCGCCTCGGGCGGCGGGCATTTCTCCGGGCGGCTGACCGCGCCCCTGTGCGTGGCGGGCGGCCTGTGCCTGCAGCTGCTGGCAGCACAGGGCGTGGAGATTTTCGCCCATATCGCGCAGATCGGGAGCATCCCGGACCGCGCGTTCGATCCCCTTGCGCCGGAGCGGCCGGGCAGCGGCTTTCCGGTGCTGGACGCCGCGGCAGGCGAGGCCATGCGCGCGGAGATCGCGGCAGCGGCAGCGGCGGGGGACTCCGTCGGCGGCGTGGTGGAATGCGCGGTGACGGGCCTGCCCGCCGGAGTCGGCGCGCCGATGTTCGGCGGGCTGGAAAACCGGCTGGCGCAGGCGCTGTTTGCCATCCCCGCCGTGAAGGGCGTGGAGTTCGGCAGCGGCTTTGCGGGCGCAGCCCTGCGCGGCAGTGAAAACAACGACCCATATTGCATGAAAAACGGCGCGGTATGCACACGCACGAACCACGCGGGCGGCATCCTCGGCGGGCTTTCCACCGGCATGCCCATTGTATTCCGCGCGGCCTTCAAGCCCACGCCGTCCATCGCCCTGCCGCAGCAGACGGTGCGTCTGTCGGACGGCGCGCCCGTTACGCTGGAGCTGCGCGGGCGGCACGACCCCTGCATCGTCCAGAGGGCTGTGCCCTGCGTAGAGGCTGCAGCTGCGCTTGCGGTGCTGGACGCCGCACTGGAGGCACGGATATGGAAGCTTTGAACAACCTGCGGCAGGATATCGACGCGCTGGATGCGCAGCTCGCGGCCCTGTACCGCCGCCGGATGGACGTGGCCGCGCGCATTGCGGCCGTAAAACAGGAGCAGGGCCTGCCGGTCCTGCAGCCCGAGCGGGAGCAGGAAATCCGTGCCCGGCTTGCGGAGCTGGCCGCCCCGGCTCTGCAGCCCGGTATGCAGGCCTGGTTCGGAGCCCTGCGCGCCGCGAGCCGCGACTGGCAGGAAAGCAGCCCCGCCCCCGGCGCGAGCCTGCGCTGCGGCCTGCTGGGCGAACACCTGAGCCACAGCTATTCCCCGGAAATTCACGCCATGCTCGGCGCGTATTCCTATGACCTGTTCGAGGCCCCGCCGGAGGGGCTGGCGGACTTCCTGCACGGCGCGGCGTGGGACGGGCTGAACGTGACCATCCCCTATAAACGCGCCGTCGTGCCGTTCTGCGCGGCGCTCTCGCCCATGGCAAAGCAGACCGGCAGCGTGAACACGCTCGTCCGCCGGGCGGACGGCACGCTGTACGGCGCGAACACGGACGCCGACGGCTTCCGCCTGCTTCTGAAGCGGGGCGGCGGCATCGCGCCCGGCGAAAAGGCCCTTGTGCTCGGCTCCGGCGGAGCCTCGCAGACGGTGCAGGCCGTGCTGCGGGCGCAGGGCGCCGAGGTCGTCGTGATCTCCCGGCGCGGGCCGGTGACCTACGACATGATCGAGCAGCATGCGGACGCGCAGCTCGTCGTCAACGCGACGCCCGTCGGCATGTATCCCGGAAACGGCGTCTCGCCGCTCGACCTGCGGCGGGTGCCGCAGTGCCGGTGCGTGCTGGACCTTGTGTATAACCCCGCCCGCACGGCCCTGCTGCAGCAGGCGGAGCAGCTCGGCCTGCGGGCCGAAAACGGCCTTTCCATGCTGGCGGAGCAGGCCCGCTGCGCGGCGGAGCTGTTTTTGCAGCGGCCCATCGACCCGGCGCGCACGGCGGCCGTCACGGATACGCTGCAGAAGCGCATGCGCAGTCTCATCCTCATCGGCATGCCCGGCGCGGGCAAGACGACCGTCGGCCGCCTACTGGCGCAGCGGCTGGGCCGCGACTTTTTCGACGCGGACGAGGAGCTGGAGCGGCGCTTCGGCTGCGATATCCCGACATTTTTCGCGCGCGAGGGCGAGGCTGCCTTCCGCGCAGAGGAGACGGCCCTGCTGGCAGAGCTGGGCAAGCGCTCCGGCTGCGTTATCGCCACGGGCGGCGGCTGCGTCACCCGGCCGGAGAACGAGCCGCTGCTGCGGCAGAACGCCGCCGTCATCTGGCTGCAGCGCGCGCTCGACCGGCTGCCCGTCGCCGGGCGGCCCGTGAGCCGGTGCACGACGCCGGAGGCGCTTTACGCGCAGCGCGCCGCGGCCTATGCCCGCTTTTCCGACGGCACGGCCGACAACAACGGCACGCCGGACGAGACCGTCCGGCAAATTCTGGAGGCATGGACATGAACATTCTGGTGCTGAACGGCCCGAACCTCAACCTGCTGGGCCTGCGCGAGCCGGAGCTTTACGGCTGCGAGGACTATGCCGCCCTCGAGCGCTTCATCCGCGCGGCGGCACAGGAGGCCGGGGCAGCGGTCACGATCCGGCAGAGCAATTACGAGGGCGAGCTTGTGACGTGGGTGCAGCAGGCCCACGGCGTGTTTGACGGCCTCGTCATCAATGCCGCCGCCTATACGCACACGTCCGTCGCCCTGCTCGATGCGCTCAAGGCCGTCCGCCTGCCTGCGGCCGAGGTCCATCTGACGGACATCGACGCGCGGGAGCCGTTCCGCCGCATTTCCTACGTCGGCATGGCCTGCGGCGCGCACTTCAAGGGCCTCGGCTTCGAGGGCTACCGCCGCGCCATCCGCTGGCTCTGCGGTCTATAAAAAGCGCGCCGTCAGCGCAGCGACCAGAAACCCCGTCAGGTCGGCGATGAGCGCCGCGGGCACGGCATAGCGCGTGCGGCGGATCCCGGCCGCGCCGAAATAGACGGAAATGGTATAAAACGTCGTCTCCGTGCTGCCGAGCACAACGGCGGCCGTCCGGCCGATGAGCGAATCCGCGCCATACTGCGCCATGAGGTCCGCGCCGACGGCCAGCGCCGCGCTGCCGGAGACCGGCCGCAGCAGCAGGAGCGGCAGGACCTGCGGCGGCAGTCCGAGCACGCGCGCCGCGGGTGTGAGCCGGCTGGTGAGCAGGTCTACGGCCCCGGAGGCGCGCAGCAGATGCACGGCCGTCAGCAGCATAACAAGGGCCGGAACGATGGAAACGAGCAGGCGCAGACCGTCCAGCCCGCCCTCGAGCAGGGCGGCATAGAGGTCCTGCCGCCGTGTGAGCGCCGCAACGGCCACGGCGGCCAGCAGCATCGGAATGAGCAGGTCAAGCACGGCTCGCCCTCCCAAAAAGCAGCGCCGCAAGCAGCCCGGCCGTCACGGAGCACACGGACGTGAGCCAGACGGCGGGCAGGATGTCGAACGGCGCGGCGGCCCCGTTTGCCGCCCGCACGGCCGCAACGGTCGTGGGCAGCAGCTGGATGGACGCCGTGTTCAGCACGATGAGGCGGCACATCTCGTCCGTGGCGCGGGCGCTGCCGGAGCGCTGCTGCATCCGGCGCACGGCAGCGATGCCCATGGGCGTGGCCGCATTGCCAAGCCCCAGCAGGTTGGCTGCGACATTGGCCGTCAGGTAGCCCATGGCCGTCTCGTCCTGCGCCGTCTGCGGGAACAGGCGGCGGAAGACCGGCCGGGCAAGCCGGGCCAGCGCCCGCATGCCCCCCGCGCGCTCAAGCGCCTTTGCCGCCCCGCTCCACAGGCACAGCGCCCCGGCAAGGCCGAGCGCCAGCCGGATCGCGGAGGCCGCTCCCTCCAGTGCGGCGGCCGTCAGCGCGCCGGTCTGCCCCGTGAGCACCGCCGCGCCGAGCGCAAGCAGCACCATTCCCGTCCAGATCCATCCCATGACCATCGTGTACACCTCCCGGACATCTTCTGTAGCACTATATGGAAAGCTTTTCCGAATTTTGCATAAAGAGCTTGACAGAGTTAGACAAAATGCTATAATGAAGATGTAATCTGACCGGATTCTGCTCAAAAACAGAAATGGGGGGGACTGCGCAATGAGAGCAATGGGTATCATCCGAAGACTGGACGAACTGGGCCGCGTTGTGATCCCGGTGGAAATGCGGCGCATGCTGGACCTGGCGGACCGCGACACGGTGGAGATCGCCGTGGACGGCGACCGGATCGTGCTGCAGAAGCACACGCCCCGCTGCGTGTTCTGCAGCCGCAGTGAAGCGCTGGTCGAATATCACAACCGGCGCGTATGTGCGTCGTGCATGCGCGAGCTGAGCGCCATGGGCGGCGGAACAAAGGTCGCGCGGCGGCGCACGGAGGACTGAACCGCTCCGTCTCCCCTCTCGCCGCGCCGAAACGGAGAAAAAGCAATGAAGGATATCCCGGTCTTTTCCTGCCCGGACGGCATCGCCACGCTGATCCTGCGTGAGGTCCCGTTCCGCGGCGAGGGCTATATACTGGTACGCGGCGTGTTCGGCACCCTGGAGGGTCTGCTTGCCGAATGCACGGGTTTTTGCCGCGCCGCAGGTGCGGAGCGGCTGTTCGCCGCAGGCGAAGCGGATTTTTCCGGCTATCCGGCCGCCATCCGCATTCTCGGGCGCAGCGCGCCGCGGGAGTCGCTGCTGCCCGCGCCGGAGGCGGTGCGCCTTGTGCCCGTCACGGAGGAAACGGCAGCGGACTGGGCGCGGGAATACAATGCGCGCTTCCGGGCCGTGCCTGCAGCGGAGAGCTGCAGCCCGGCGGAGGAGCGTGCGCTGGCCGCGGGCGGCGAGGCCCTGTGGATCTGGGACGGTGCGGAGCGCATCGGCCTTGGACGTGTGCGCGGCAGTGAGCTGCTGGCAGTGGCAGCTCTGCAGCCGGGCGCGGGCGAACGCTGCGTGCGGGCGCTGGCGGCCCGGTGTGCAGGGCCGGAAGTGCGCCTGACGTGCGCAGAGGAGAATACGCGCGCCATGCGGCTGTATGACCGGCTCGGCTTTTCCCGCGGCGTGGAGGAGCGCGTGTGGTTTTCCATTTGAGGCTTGCAGCCGGGCGCTGCAGCGGGTATAATAAACGGCGGCAGGAAAACGGCGGCAGGAAGCGCTTCCTGCCGCCGTCTAATTTTGAATCAGAAAAGAGTATGACAATGAGCTTTACCGGATTTTATCCCGAGACGATCGATTTTCTGTGGGGAATTCGCCTGAACAACAACCGCGAATGGTTCGAGGCGCACAAGGCCGACTATCAGCGCTTCCTCTGGGAGCCGATGAAGGCGCTGGCGGCGGACGTCGAGGCCGCATTCACGGGCATCGAGGGCCTGCGGATGCGCGTTTCACGCATTTACCGCGATATGCGCATGCACCCGCCCGTGCCGTATAAGGAAACGTCGTGGATGTGCCTGCGCCACGACGGCGCAAGCTGGCTGGAGCACCCATGCCTGTTTTTCGAGCTGACGAGCGAGGGCTACAGCTACGGCCTGCTGCTGTGGAACCCGCGCACGGCCGCCATGGAGCGCTGGCGCACCCAGCTCGGCGACCGGACGGAAGAATTTCTGCAGATGACCGCCCGCGCAGAGCGGGAAACGGGCCTGCAGCTCGGCGGCCGGGCCTATGTCCGCCCGAAGCAGGCGCCGGACGCGCGCCTTGCGCCATATTACAGCCTGCGCAATGTATCAATGATGCGCGAGTGCCCACTGGGGGATGAGCTGTATACGCCCCGGCTGGCAGAGACCGTCCGCGATACGCTGCGCGCCCTCCTGCCGCTGTATGAGTTCTGCCTGTCCGCCGTGGGATGACCGGCAGAGACTGCCCCCCTACATCGCACGGCCGAAGGCCTGCGTATTATTCATTATTCATTCTTCAGTATTCATTTTCCACATGCCCCTGCTTTTTCCCTGCAGATTTACGGATTCACGACATTCTGCGGCTTGCCTGCCAGGAAGGCGCGCAGGTTTTCCGCGCTGATGGCCTGCAGGCGGCGGCGCGTTTCAAGCGGAGCCCACGCGATATGCGGCGTGAGGAAGCAGTTCGGCGCGGTCAGCAGGGGGTTGTCCGCACGGATCGGCTCCGCAGAGACGACGTCCATACCGGCGGCCAGCAGCTTGCCGCTGCGCAGCGCGTCGGCCACGGCCTGCTCGTCCAGCAGCCCGCCGCGGGCAGTATTGAGCAGGATCGCCCCATCCTTCATCTGCGCCAGTGCGCCCGCATCGATCATGCGGGCGTTTTCTGCCGTCTGCGGGCAGTGGAGCGACACGACGTCGGACTGTGCCAGCAGCTCCGGCAGGGAGACGAAGCGCGCGCCCTCCGGCACGGGCCTTTCATGCCGCGCCGTGACGAGCAACTTCATGCCGAGGGCCTGCGCGACCGTACCGACGGCCGAGCCGATGGCGCCGTAGCCGACGATGCCCATGGTCTTGCCGTCCAGCTCGATGAGCGGCCGGTCCCAGAAGCAGAAATCCGGGCAGGTCTGCCACCGGCCCGTGTGCACGGCCCCGGAGTGCAGGCCGACCTGCTGGCAGATCTCCAGCAGCAGGGCAAACGTCATCTGCACAACGGCGCGCGTGGAATAGCCCGGCACGTTGCACACCGTGATGCCGCGGCGCTTTGCGGCGGCGAGGTCGACGATGTTGTAGCCCGTTGCGAGGATACTCACGAGCTTCAGGTTCGGGCAGGCGGCAAAAATTTCGTCCGTCAGGCGGACCTTGTTGATGAAAACGATCTCCGCATCGCCAATGCGGGCGGCAGCGTCCTCCTGCGCGGTACGGTCATAGACCGTCAGCTCACCGAGGGCGGCAAATTCATCCCAGCTCAGGTCGCCGGGATTGGCGGCATAGGCATCGAGAATGACAATTTTCATGACTCACGCCCCCCAATATTCGCGCGCGGCATGACGGCTGACAAACGAATACCATGCAATGGCCGCGATCGGGAAAACGATCTCCAGAATGTTGCACACCAGCGTATCCATCGCCGGGATGAATACGACGAGCGCCGTGAACGCGCCGCACAGCAGGAACGCGGCGCCGATGATGATCAGGCGCGGCAGGATGTAGTCGATGAAGCCGTCCGGGTCGAGGCAGTCGTCCTTCGTGCAGCCGCCGGGATAGAGCAGCTTGTTATCAAACAGGACGCGGTCCCGTCTGAGGCGGAAGACGGTGTAGAACAGGTAGAGCGCCACGGCGGGCAGCAGCACGATCATGAACCAGTCGAGGATGTTGGTCAGCTGGGTCAGGTCGGTGCCGTTCGAGCCGCTCTGCGCAGCATCCGCAGCATTGGCGGCGGTTTCAAGCAGGCGTGTGAGCATATGGGGTCTCCTCCTATATTTCGATATCATGATTATAGCAAGTCCGGCCGCGCAATGCAACTGCGATTCTCCGACCCGGCCCGAATGGATATTGGGGTTGCATATTCGTCTCCCGCGTGATATGATGAGAAAAGCCCCAAAAAAACAAACGGAGGTACATCATGAAAAGAAGGATCCTTGCCGTGGTCCTGGCGCTGGCCGTCGTGCTGGCGCTGGCGCTCCCGGCGCTGGCGGCCGTGTCCGCCGACACCGTGCCGTATAACACCGGCACGCGCCACGAGACCTGCACGGCCCTGAGCACGCAGGCGCAGCAGTACTACACCGACGGTGCAGAGACGCTGCTCGGGCTGGCGGGCAGCACCTCGGACAGCTCGCTCGAGAGCATGGACAGCCCCCTTTACCGCGCGCTGCAGTCCCTGATGACGGACACCATGACCGATTCCGTCACCTATAAGTCCCTGCCGACCTACTGGGCGCGCACCGACGCCTCGCAGGGCAAGGACGGCCTGCTCCTGTTCTACAGCGACACGACCGGCGGCAGCATGAGCCGTGAGCACGTCTGGCCGAAGAGCCGCGCGAGCTTCATGCAGCAGAACGGCGGCAGCGACCTGCACCACCTGCGCCCGGAGGATTCCGGCGTGAACTCCACCCGCAGCAACTACACCATGGGCAACGTGCTGGGCGTCTATCCCGACTGCACCACGAAGGCCTTCGACGGCAAGACCGTCCTGTGGTACAGCACGAAGAACGACCGCGTCGAGGTCGCCGACAACGTCAAGGGCGACCTGGCGCGCGTGCTGCTGTATGTCTACTGCCGCTGGGGCCAGCCGAACCTGTTTGAAACGGTCGCCTCCGGCAGCCTGCCCCCCTTTGACAGCGACGACCGTGAGAACACCGGCATGCCCGTTATCGAGAGCCTCGACACCCTGCTCGAATGGATGCAGGAGGACCCCGTGGACACCTGGGAGATGAGCCGCAACGACTGCGTCCAGAAGGTGCAGGGCAACCGCAACGTCTTCATCGACTATCCGGAGTTTGCCTGGCTGCTGTTCGGCCGCGGGCTCCCCGCAGATTATGACACGCCCTCGGGCTATGCCCGCGAGCACGGCAGCGATGCCGGAAACTTCACGCTCACGGCCGCCTCGTCCGACGAGACCCGCGGCACGGTCGCCGTCCGCAGCCACACCGTCACGGCCTTCCCGGCCGAGGGCTACTGCGTGGGCGGCTACACCCTCACCCCGGCGGATGCCGCCGTCGTGAAGCAGAACGGCAACGTCTTCACCGTCAGCCGCATGACGAAGGACTGCACGCTGACCGTGCAGTTTGACCCGCGCACCCCGTCCACCGTGCACTTCTCCGTGCCGGAGGGCGTGACGGCCCCTGCCGATGCGGCGGGCTACACCGGCGACACCTTCACCTTCCCGCAGCCGTCCGGCACGCCGTCTGACACGGCGCACGACTACACGTTCTTCGGCTGGGCCGCCGCCCCGCAGACGGACACGGACAGCCGCCCGGACTTCTCCGCCGCAGGCGCAGAGCAGGTGTTCACGCAGGCGGAGCAGACGTATTACGCGCTCTACTATTATAAAGTCGACAATCCCGACGCCGTCGGCGACGAGTACCGCCGCGTGATGGTCGCTCCGGACGACTGGACGGGCAGCTACTGCATCGTCTCGTCGGACAAGGGCAAGATCATGACGAACACCCCCGGCTCGAAGCCGACGTATCTGGAGGCCGCCGACATCGAGATCGACACCGGCAGCGTCCGCGACCCGAAGTGGGTCTACACGCTCACGGCCGCCGGAGACGGGACGTACTATGTGCGCGACGCGGCGGGCCTCTACCTCAGCTGCACCGGCAAGAAGAACGTCTCTCTGACGGAAACGCCGGATGACACCTGCCGCTGGACGCCGACGCTGAACGGCCTGCAGTCGGACAACGGCATGCTGCAGTACAACGCCAGTGCGCCGCGCTTCACGACCTACACGAGCGGTCAGTCCGCGGCCCATCTCTACGCGCCCGCCGCGGGCTCGAAGGCGTGGTACACGACCCTCGGCGGCTCGGAGCCGACGCCGCACGAGCACACCTGGGGCGCCTGGAAGGTAGTTGAAGCGGCGACCTGCTTTCATGACGGGCTTGAAGCAAGAAGCTGCACGGGCTGTAACGCTGTGGAAAGCCGCGTGATCCCGGCCAATTCCGATAACTGCCCGTCCAAGGCCTTCACCGACCGTCCGGATCAGGGCTGGTACCACGAGAGCGTGGACTACGTCCTCGAGACCGGCCTCATGAACGGCATGGGCAAGGGCAAGTTCGAGCCGGATACCACCCTCAACCGCGCCATGGTCGCCACGGTCCTCTACCGCCTCTCCGGCGACAAGGTCAGCGCGACGAACGCCTTCCCGGACGTCCCGGCGAACGAGTGGTACGGCGAGGCCGTGGCCTGGGCCCAGCAGAAGGGCATCGTCACGGGCTTCGAGGACGGCACGTTCCGCCCGATGGAGGAGATCAGCCGTCAGGACATGGCGCTCATGCTGCAGCGCTATGCGAAGACCGTCAAGGGAACGGACACGACCCCGACGGGCGACCTCAGCCGCTGGCCGGATGCAGGTCTGGTCGGCTCGTGGGCTGTTGACGCGCTGCGCTGGTGCGTCGGCGCGGGCATCATCAACGGCAAGGACGGCGGCCTCCAGCCGACCGGCAACGCCACCCGCGCAGAGTTCGCGACCATCCTCATGCGCTACGCGAAGCTGTAACAGAACAAAGCACAAGGGCAGGCCAAGTCCGCATTCACGTAAGGACGAAAGGTGCTCAAAAGAATACGGCATAGCTTACGATCATGTAGGCTATGCCGTTTCTTTTTGCTCTTGTTGTGAGATATCGACTACGCCGATAAAGTTCCACCAGATGACCAAGGTCTGCTTTTTGGTCCGTCAATCCTTTCGCTTATTATACCACTCAGACATCATATCTATGTTAAGCAAGCGGTTTTTGGGACGATTGGAACACCGAAAGACTGGCTTTTACGACCCGGCTGACAAAATGGATCATTTCCTCTTTGCTGTACTTGTCATAGCCCTCCACAACGACATGCATCAAACCGTTTGACAGATGGGTATACATCATCTCAAGCTCTGTTTCGCTGGCATTGGGCAGTTCTTTCCGCCAGTAAGCAATGCTGTCCTCCTTGGCCAAGGCGATCATCCGCAGCAGGACGGTCGAGCTTGTGTTGCCCAGGATCAGCACCCGGCAGGCCTCCTGATTCTGATCGACCATATCATAGATGGCCTCGATCAGCGCCGTCACATCAAAGGAATTGACATAGCGAAGGGATTTCTCAAATGCATCGATGAGTTCATTCTCAATGCTCTCCATCAGGGCAAAGCAATCGCTGTAATGGGCATAGAAGGTGGCACGGTTAAGCTGCGCCAGCGCGCAGACCTCCTTCACCGTAATCCTACTGACTGGCTTTTCCTTCAGCAGCTCCAAAAAGGACTGCTTGAGCACCATTTGCGTATAGCGTTTCCTTGCATCCAGCTTCTCCATTTTGCGCTCCTCACAAAAAGTTTACAAAATTCTGCAACACTCCGGCACGACGTGTTGCTTTTCTTTCAATTGCAGGGCAAATGCCGATTGTTTCTGATCTGCCTCTCCAGTATACTATACTTGTGAAAGATAATCAACACCTGTATGATTATCTTGAGAGGAGGTCTTTTGAATGTATGATAAATATCTTGTTACAGGTGCTACCGGCTTCCTCGGTAGGGCTGTTGCGGAGAGGCTGGTGCGCCGCAGAGCGCAAGTGTACGCGCTTGTGCTGCAGAATGACCCCTATATCAATTTGCTCCCCAAAGAAGTCCATACTGTCATCGGTGATGTGTGCGCCAAAAACTCGCTGGCAGACTTCTTTGCGGATGCCGACAGTCATACCTGTGTGATTCACTGCGCCGGTATCGTCTCCGTCGCGTCCAGACCCGGTCCGAGGCTCTATCAGGTCAATGTAGGTGGGACAGGGCAGCTCCTGCAGCAATGCATGGCGCATAAAGTGGGCAAGCTGGTCTATGTCAGCTCCGTTCATGCCATCCCGGAGCAGCCAAAGGGCTGCCCCATTACAGAAAACTGTGAATTCTCGCCGGGGCTTGTGGACGGTGATTACGCCAAGAGCAAGGCCGCTGCCACCGAGCTGGTCTACGACGCGGCGGCGTGCGGGTTGAACGCCAGCATTGTATTCCCCTCCGGCATCATCGGGCCGGACGATTTACAGGGAGGGAGCTTCACCTCAATGGCAAGATCCTTTCTTGCCGGGAAGCTGCCTTTCGCCGTTCGCGGCGGATATGACTTTGTGGATGTGCGGGATGTGGCAAATGGCATTCTCGCCTGTTCCGAAAGCGGAGAGCCCGGTAAAGGCTACATTTTGTCCGGCCACTATGTCACGATTCGCAGGATGCTGCAGATCATCGGGGCGGCGGCGAAACGGCGGTATCGGCCCATCTGCTTGCCTCTGGGTCTTGCAAGGCTGGCAGCTCCGTACTACGAGCGCCGGAGCTTAAAGGATCGAAAGCCATTGTTTTTCACCCCATATTCCATTTCCGTTCTTGCCTCAAACGGCTGCTTCAGCCATGCGGCTGCATCGGAATGCTTTGCATATCAGCCGCGCCCGCTGGAGCAGACCCTGCGGGATATGGCCGCATGGCTCATTGCACAGAAGGAAGCGGGCAAGGCACTGCCTCATCTCATCCGGCGCCCCACGATCAGCGGCGCCCGCTGCTGAGCTGCTCTGTGTTTCGGCCTTCTGCAGCACATCCGGGTTATTTCTCCGGGTGTGCTGCTTTTTATCGCTCCGCTTGCCCTCTTGCTTTTCTTCCGAGATTCGTATATACTGAAATTGTGTTGTATTTTTTTATCGGTATGGAGGGGACGGCGCGGCACGGCTGTGCAAGCGTCTGACAGGCTGCCCTGCATCCTGAACGGCTGCAAAGGAAAGGGAACGTTATGACCTGTGACGAGGTTTTTTACCGCCAATATCTAGGCGGCGACGACGCGGGGCTGGAGGCCCTGATAAAAAAATACGGCGACCCCCTGACCCTGTATATTGACGGCTATCTGCACGACGTTCACGAGGCGGAGGAGCTGATGCTCGATGTTTTCGCCTATCTGTTCACCAAAAAGCCGAAGATACGGGACGGCGGCTTCAAGGCGTATCTCTATAAGGCCGCGCGCCACACGGCGCTGCGCCGCAAGAGCAGGCGAAAGCCCTTGTTCAGCCTCGACGCGCTGACCAACGAGCCGGACGGGCGGCTGCTGGCGGAGGAGGTTATCCGGACGGAGGAGCGAAACCGCGTCCTGCATTTCTGCATGGGTGAAATGAATCCGGACTACCGGGAGGTTTTATATCTCACCTATTTTGAAGATATGAGCTACGCGCAGGCGGCGGAGGTCACGGGGAAAACGGTAAAGCAGATCACCAACATGGTGTATCGCGGAAAAGAGAGCCTGCGAAGGCTGCTGGAACGGGAGGGAATCACAAATGCGGAGTCATGAGGAGCGCGTCGCGGAGACAAAGCGGCGCATCGCCAAAATTGAGCGGGAGAAACGGCTGCGGCGCAATAAGATTACCATGGCTTCCGCTGTGGCGGCGTGCCTTGTGCTGCTCATTGGCGCGTCCCTCGCCATGCCCGGCATTGCCGCAAGCATCCGGACCGGCGACTACTCCGGCTTTGAAACGGCGGCCAGCATGTATGGCGGCGGCGCTCTCGGATATATCGTCATCGGGCTTTTGGCGTTTCTTCTCGGTGTGTGCGTGACCGTTCTGTGCTTCCGGCTGCGTCAGATGAAGCGGGAGGACGATCAGAACAACGAAAGCGAGGGAATTCATGGAGCTGATTGAGAACCTGCTGCAGCTGCTGGTCACGTTCGCCGGCGCACTGCTTTCGGGTCTATCCTACCGCAGAAGCCGCAGGCAGGCGTATTTTCTGCTGCTTTGCTTCTACGGCTGCTTTGCCCTCGGCGCGCTCTACTGGACGCTGTATCTGCTGCTGTTCGACACCACACCCCGGGTCTTTTATGTGTCGGAGTTCGGCTGGGTGGCAAGCCTTATCTTCCTGCGGATCTTGCAGGCCACGCTGGCAGGAACAGAGGGACGCTGCTTCCGCTGCCGCAGAGCATGGCTTGCGCCTGCGTTCGGCGTGCCGCTGCTGGCGTTCTACTGCACCTTCGGGGACATTCTCTCCAACCTGCTCTGGTGCGGCATGATGATATGGCTCTCCTTCTGCTCCATTCGCGGACTGGTCCGCGCCAACGGGCAGACGGGCGCGGCGTGGAAGATACGGTACTTCCACATCGGCGTGTTGTGCTTTGCCGGTTCGGAATATCTGCTCTGGACGGTGGGCTGCTTCTGGCCGGATACCTCTCCTGCAAGCCCAACCTTCTGGTGTGATATGCTGCTGACGCTTGCCATTTTCGGGCTGCTGCCCGCCACGAGAAAGGCGGTGGAAGCATGACCTATATTGAAAATATCTTCCTCTGCATGGTATCCCCGCTGCTGGTAGCTGCTTTGTGCATGGGAAGGCGGCAGCTCCGCTTCTTCCTGTTCTGCATTGCCGGGATGGGGGTGTGCCTGCTTTCGGCCTATATCAACACCTTCCTCGCGGCGGTATGTCAGGCGGACGCCCTTGCCGCCACGGCGGAGATCGCGCCGGTGGTGGAGGAAATCATGAAGCTGCTGCCGCTGGTATTCTATCTTCTGGTATTCGAGCCGGAGGGGGATAAAATCAAGGCTGCCGCCATCACGATTGCCCTTTCCTTCGCCACCTTTGAAAATGTCTGCTATCTGATCCAGAACGGAGCGGACCGCTTCTCCTTCATCTTCTTCCGCGGTTTCGGAACAGGAGCCATGCATGTGCTGTGCGGCGGCATCGTCGGCGAAGGGCTGGCGTATGCCTGGCAGCGGACGTGGCTGAAGATCGCTGGCACCTGCGGCCTGCTGGGCGCGGCCATCACCTTTCACGCCACCTACAACCTGCTGATCGTCTACGGCGGCGCGGCGCCGTACGTCGCTTACGTCCTGCCGGTGCTGCTGATGGCGGCGGGAAAGCTGTCTGCCCTCCGCCTTACGCGGAGAGAATAACCAAAGCCTTCCACTTGAGAGCTGCTTTTGAGCGGCTCTCAATTTTTTTGAAAATCTTTATATTTGGGGTGAGAGTTTTTCCGTTTTTCTGTACCTATATCAGTGAAGGGACTTTTACGTCACCACGTTCGAGCCATGAAGAGAGGAGTGGGCCAGAGACATGTATGATACCGCAAGGCGGGTCGCGCTCGTCAAAAAGCGGAAGCACGAGTACGCCCGCCGGAAACAGCAGCGCGAGATCTGCGGGCTGTCCGCCGCGTGTATGCTGCTGTTCGCGGCGCTGATGCAGACGGCGAGCACAGTCGTCGGGCCGGGGCAGAGCGCCGCACGAGGTGTGTTCGGTGCGATGCTGCTTAGGGAGGACGCGGGCGGCTATGTGCTGGTGGCCGTCGTCTCCTTTGCCGCAGCGGCGGCGATCACCGCGCTGTGCTTCCGGCTCAGAAGCAGGGAAAACCAGAAAAAAGACGGGACAGGTAAGCCAGACCCGCAGAAACAGGAGGGAAAAACGACATGAAAAAACGAATACTTAGCATCCTGCTGCTGTGCTGCATGGTGCTGACCATGCTGCCGACAGCGGCGTTTGCAGCGGTGAGCGATTCGCTGGGCAACACACCCAAGGAAAATCAGGCGATTTTGGAGCAGCTCTCCGCCTTGACCGGCGGCAGCAGCGATCAGGTGCTTTCCATGCTGGACGCCTTGGGGCTGCTGGATGAAGATGGCAATTTCAAGGTGGATCAAACCATCACGCTGGACGGCCAGGTGTTGACACTGGCGGCTGTCATGGAGCTGCTGGAAAATCCCGCCACGGATCTCACCCGTATCGCCGACGTGGATGGGACCCCGGTGGCGCTGGGCGATTTGAAAACCATGATCCAAATCGAACAGGAGCTGCAGCGGATCAAGGACACCTATTTCTCCGGCAGGGAGTTTACCGGGGAAGCACTGGAGAATCTCAATAGCCTGATGGAGCAGCTGGAGCTGCAGGGCATCAGTTTGCAGTATTCCGCCTTTGCCACAAAGCCTGAGGGCGTTGAGACGGTGGATATGAGCGGCATGATGAGCCAAACGCTGGAGGTTCTCGCAAACAACAGCTGGAGCTCCGGGACTTTTACTATATACCGCGGAAAACCGGTCGGCTTTTCCTACCGCATTCAAAAAGGCCAGCTCAGCAAGTATATCACCAATGTGGAGGTCTCGATAGACGGGGTGAGTGGGGTCGAGCAAAGCGACGGGTCCTACAAGCTGACCTATGACGCAGGCTCAACTTACAATTTAGGTGGTCGTAAAATCACTGTCAATGTTCAAACCAGAGGAGGGAACTCAGACTGGCTCGCGAATTCTTATTCCTATGGCGACCTGCTGGGGATGATCGAATTTTACGATGCGGAAAATCTGGTGTTCTATGACGGCGCCGGTTATGCCGACCACTGTCAGCTCAAGCTAATCAAGACGGTTGGCGTCCCCGCAATACAAACAGTAATGACCGCGCCGAACTATGAGGAAAGATACGAAAGTACAGCCACAATACAGGGGGATATGTATATTCCTTTGCTGGCAAATGAATACACTACAGCCCTTGGTGCCAACAATCCGGACTTCGTTGCGCTAAGCGATACCATCAGAATTCTGGAGGGCGCCCGCAACTCGGTGCTTCCCGCCGGCTCCGACCCATTTTATCAGCCATACCAAATCGACGCAAGCATCGAGTTTAACTGGAGTACCGAAAAAGCTGCCTATGCTGGCGATGCGCCGTATGGCTGGTATAAAAACCAGCCCTATGCCCCGTTCTATCTGACGGAGTACAAGTTCAATGGAAAATCTCTGGAGCTCAGCAACAACAGAACAAAAGCGCTGAACTGTACGATCAACAAGGGCAGTACGGTCAGCATCTCCCTGCAGTCTACCACGCAAAACAGAGGGGATCAGCGGTACTATCTGCCCTTCCGACTGTATATGAAAAGTGTACAGGGCGAAATCCAAAATTCCTGGGCCACCACCAAGAACAGCAACGTCACCGCCAGGCTGGTGGACACGGACGCCCCCACCATTCAAAGCGTCACGGCCCCGGAGGGAACCTATGCCAGCGGACAGCACGTCCCCATCACAGTTACCTTTGACGAGTTCGTGGATCTTAGAAGCGCCAGCGTGACCATCAATGGCAAAGAGTATACCGCCGCTGAGCTTTCCATGAACAAATACGGTGTCACGGCAATGCTCTGGTATCCAGTGCAGGATACGGATGCCACCACGGTCACCGTCAATGGTATGACCGGCGTGAAGGATGTTTTCGGTCATACGCTGGATACCACGCCCTATCAAAGCAACTCGATTGCCGGCGTTGAGCTGAAGAGCGTCTTGATGCGCAATGCCCCCACCGCACTGACCGCCGACTACGACAACGGCAAGGCATCGTTCACGATGAACGCCAACATGGAGCAGGCCTACAAGACCGTATACAGCAATTATCACACCCCGGCAGGCACAGACCCGAAGCAAGCCCCATTCCGCCTCGAGCTGAGGTACGACTCCGCGGTTGAACCAATCCATCTGCAGGTCTATCTGGACACAGAGAAGGAAGCCTTCACCATTGGCGACTATGCAATCGCACCCGCGGCTTACACCCGCACCTATACGGTGACGCTGCAGGCCAACGAGGGCACGAAAGACGCTCCGAACTGGGTGAATGTTCTTCCCCTGACCCGGCAGTTCACGGTGGCAAAGAAAGTTTCCGCGCACACGGTGACCATCGTCCCGGAAGCGAATGACGCCGACTATACGATTTCCCTCGCCGAAGCCGCCCGCCCCACGCTTCAGGCAGAGGTTTTGGGGGAAAACGGTGAGCAGGCCACCTACACCACCGGCAAATGGAGCAGCAGTGACACGCTCATTGCCACCATCAACGAGGATACCGGCGTTGTTGCCACCACAGGAACCAAGGTGGGAGCCGTCACCTTTACCTTTACGGCGGACAACGGGACTGTGGACACTGCCGATGATGTGACGGGCGAGTCAAAGCCCTATACCGTGACGGCAGGCAATTCCCTGGCACTGGTGATTCCCGGCGGCGCGTCCATCGTGACGCGGGTAAATCAGCCCGCCACCGTGCTGTGGAGCTCCAACGCCGCGCTGATGGCACCGAACAAAGAGTTCCATTACAGGATTGACCTGTATGCGGGCAACTACACGAATGAGGCGGAGCTGAGCGGCATCCAGCCCGTTGCGTCTTATACCGCTGGCAAAGAGGAAAACAGCGTGCGGATCCCGGAGAATGTGCTCTCCAATCTCTCCAGCGGAAATACCCCGGCCTACACGGTGCAGGTCTCCATGCCGCACCCCAACGCCGAGGGTGAGAACGTCCGCCTGTCGGCACTTGCCTGGATCATCGTGCAGGCACCACCTGCCACGGCCAAGCTGACACCGCCCCAGAGCATTTACCACAAGGATACCGACGGCACCGTCAATATCAACTGGTCGGTGGAAAACGCCACTGACGGCGCCTCTCAGCAGCCCACGCTGACCATTACCCGGGTCACAGAGGACAACAACACCCAAGAGGTGGCCCGTGAGCGCCTATCCGGTACCTCCGGAAGTTTCTCCCTGCCATTACAGCGTGTGAAAGCCGGCAATCTAAAGGACACCTATCAGGTGGTTTTGAGCGTGGAGAACCCTGTTGAGGAAGCTCCCAGCACGGACTCCTTCCCCCTGTATGTCTACGATGCCGACGCACTGAAGGTGCAGGACGGCAACGGAGCCACGATTTCTGCGCTGACCATGGACAATACCTCCAAGGTCAGCGGCCCCCTGCCTACCGATACAGCTAAAATTTTGCAGCTGCGCCAGGAGCTGGGGCTGATCGAGTACATCGGCATCAACTATGACGAGTACGGATGGAACTCCTTTAAAGACGGGATCCAGTGGCTCTCCAGCAACAACAATGCCATTTCCGTCAACTACAAGCAGGGCGGACTGTATGAGGACATCAGAAACTTCTCCTTTGATTCCTACCTTCCCGAAACCAAAATGGCGCTGTCCGCCTTGGCTAACGGCAGCGCAACCGTCACGGCTACCCATGCCGCCACGGGTATGCGTGCCGCCGTACAGGTGACAGCGAAAACGCTGCAAAATAAGTTCTATCTCTTCCAGCTGACGCCTGCAGCGGAAACGACACTGCAATACACCGACGGCAAAGGTGTGTCCAAAACGGTCACGACCAACAGGGAAGGCGTGCTGGCGCTTTACGAACCCAACGGAATCGCCAGTGAGGTGTCTCTGCGGTCCGGCTCCGGCGCGGATATTTATCTGGGCACCATCTATAAAGAAAATCTGCGTTCCGGCGAGCGGGATGCCACAAAGCTGCAGCTTTATCCCTTGAATACCTTCAGCCTTCGGCGAGTCGCCCGGGCATCTGTGACGCTCATCACGCCGGGCGGCGATCCGCTGGCGAACAAGACGGTGACCGTTCGCGGCGGTGTTTATAAAAACGGAGGCTACTGCGAGACAGCTCTGCTGGGCTCCAGGGCAGGAGCACTTGTCAGCGGCATCACCGGCGACACCTATACCACGGATGCGGCGGGAAATATAACCGTCTATCTGGATTCCACCCAGTTCTGGTCGGCCGAAAAGGGCGAGAGCAACACCACGGCGCTTTCCGCTCTGGATCAGCTGGAGTACATTCTGGAGATCAGCGAAATTGACAGCAACAATTACTATCCGCTGCTGCTGACCGTCAACGGCAAGCTGGGCGTGGACGATGTAATGCGCACCGCAGAGGGCGTTGTCTCTCTGGAGCGCGTGCCGGCGGGGGAGGAAAACAAACCCTTCATTGTGGCGCAAAGCGTTGATTACGGTCTTGCCAACGGTCAGAAGGTGGATGTCCGCAGCTCGACTGGGAAGATTGGACCTAACAGCAGCTTTAAAACAGCAAGACTGCACACCACCATGTTCCTCTGGGGCGAGAAGATTGCCAACGCGCGGAATTACAGTCTCAAGCTGGCGGACGAATACGGCGTTATTCCTGCCGCCCAGAGCAGCAGTACCAAGCAGTATCCCTTCTCATCCATCCCCGTAGCGGAAAACGATCTGACTCTCACCGAGGCCACCATGACCACCTCTGGATGGATCGCTGACGGCAAGGATGTGGGTATAAAAACGCAGCTGAGCCTGAACGGCAGCCTGCTACAGGAGAAAATAATGCCCTTCCGGGTCGTTGATCTGACCCGAGTGCCCAAGGTGACAGAGGATGACCGCGTCACCGGTATTCTGGCGACGATGGGATCCTCCAGTGGAGTGAATCAAGTCGACTTTGGCGGAGTGGGCGATAGTAACATTCTCAAGGTGCTGACCGGACGGCTGGATGATCTGAGCGGTCCGGTGGACACTTCCGTGTTCAAAATGATTATCACCCCCAGCGAAGATCCCTCCGTGTTCCGTGCCATGATTTGGGCCGGGTACAATACGCTGGAGATGGAGGACATGGACTATTCCGAGGACGGCGTGGCGTTGGGTGCGAATGTGCTGACGCAGGACCTGGAAGTGGGTATGCCCGGGACCGGGGACCTGAGCCAGATGGCCCAGGGCACCTATGATCCCAAGGGGGACTACAAAACCAACTCCATAGCCGACAATGTCACCAGCACGGATCTCAACTTGCAGTTGGAGGGCTTTTACGAAGCGGAAATCCGCTATAACACCGAAAAGAAGGAGTGGGAGGTTTTCACCGTAGGCGGCGGATTTACCACCGGTGTTGGTGTGGGCTTCTCCTTCAGCGTGAACGCCATGGCTGGTCCTGTGCCGTTGACAGCAACCTTTGAGCTGGGTGGTGCCATTCAGCTGGATTTCCGTACCGCAGTGCGCTACGGCCGGCAGGGCGAGGGTACAGAGCTTGCCTGGAGCGATCCCACGGCCACGGCAGTGAATGACTTTTTGACCACGCTGCGTATCAACGCCTATGTCCACGCGTTTGGCGGTATTGGCTTTGACTATTCGGTCGTGGCGCTGAAGATCGGCCTATTCGGCAATTTGGATGTGGACAGTCAGAATAAGTTCCTTTCCCGCACCTATCTTGCCGACGAGACAAAGCGCCAGATCAACGGTCAGGCTCTGGGAATCCAAAGCGAAGTGGGAATCAAATTTGTGGCAACCTTCCTGTTTATCTCCTACGAGGCGGTGATCGCCTCCGGAACCCTTGGAGCCACCAGGACTTTTAATGACTGGAACACAATCGACGACTACTGGAATAGCGCCACCAGTGGGCTGAGCCTTGCCTCGCTGCGGATGGCGGCGGCCCAGAGCGGAATGCAGGTGGCTTCTGGCAGTGCAACGCTCCAAAGCCGGGACTATCTGGAGCAATATGCCCGTACCTGGGGCCAGCCCCAGCAGCGGATGATGCTGTTCTCTCTGAACTCCCCCAGTGGGCTGGAAAACATCCAGACTAATGCCAACCCCACATCCTATCCACAGCTCAGCGATGACGGGAAGGTATTGGTCTACATCAACGACGGCAACAGCAGCAGTATTTACGACAGCCGGGCACATTTCTCCACCCTCAATGGCAGCGTCTATTCTACCTCCAGCAAAATTGACGATCCTACAGGGTTCTCCGGCTACGGCGACACGAGCGTTTCTTTGTCCGGCACTGGCAGCTTCGCGGCGGCGGCTTGGGTTCGCATGGGCACCGACCTGCCGGGTAAAAATGCCGGTGATGCCGTGACATTGGAAGAGCAAAACCTGCTGATGAACAGCACGGAGATCGTAGTGTCCGTCTATAACGGCACAACCTGGACTTCCACCCGCCTAACCAACGACGGCACGCCGGATCTGGCCCCAGCCACGGCAGTGGGCGGCGACGGCAAAGCCATCGTGTTCTGGCGCAACGTCTACACCCCCGATCCCGGTACGCAGGGCAGCAACAACCTGCTGAACTTCACGACCAGAGATTGTATCATGTACAGCTGCTATGACAGCACTAACGGCACCTGGAGCAAGGAAAAAATGCTTTATAACGGTGCTACTGGCAGCGTGAAGGCGTTGCAGGCGGCCATGCTGCCCGACGGAACCGCTATGGCGGTTTACTCGCTGGACCGCAGCGGAACCGGAGATACCTCCGCCTACGAGATCGCCTATTGTACCGTGGCTGCTGATGGAACTCCCGGTACAGCCATGCTGGCGACCTGTGACAGCAATCTTGACGAAAACCCCCAGGTCGTTGCAGCCAACTTCGGCAGCGGGGATGACCGATTTGTCATCGGTTGGCACAGTGTCCGAGACGGCAGCAGCAATATCCAGCTGTTGGCTGTGGACGGCAGCGGCATCATGTCCAACAGTTTTCCCGGCTCTCTGTCTGCCCTGACCAGCAGCGGCAACGCCGTCGTGGGCGGAGACTTCCGCTTCGCTTCCCTCAGCGGGAATCATCGCAGCCGCAATGATCTTACCATCGTCTGGAATGAGACTGTCAATAACGCCAACGGCGCGGTAGATCACGGCATTTTGAAGGCGGCCAAGCTGCGCTATGCCACAAATACCTACACTCTGTCCGCACCATTGGAACTGGCAGAGCTGCCGGATCGCACGCTGGCTGACCACTTTGATGCCTATGTCAGCGGCACCAATCAGGTGCAGGCCGCCATTCAGGCCACCCGGTATGACGATGAAAACCCGCAGGTAATCGGCGGCGTGACCGTTCCGGGTGAGGAAACGATCCTCTATACCGCTACCTCTGATTTTGTCACCGATGCGGTGGCAGTGGAACAGATCGGTGTGGATTATGCAACGCTGGCGTTGAACAGCCTGACACCCATTCACTTTACCATCCGCAACACCGGGCTGAACGATGTGACAAACTTAACGGTCAGCCTTGGCAGCGGGGAAACCGCTACCCTTACGGAAAAACTGCTGCCCAATGAAAGCACCACCCTTACCGTCTGGCACCATGTGAAGGACCGCGTGACCGACCCGGGCTATACCATCACCGCCGCCGGCGGCATCCACGAAAACGGCACAGTGTATCTGGATTATCCCGACATTGGAATCTCACAAATGGAAGTGATTGCGGAGAGCGCCGGCAAGCGCACGGTGCGCATGACCCTCTATAATTCCGCTGCCGCCACGCTGGCCGGCGGAAAGAGCCGCGAGGTGAAGCTTGCGTTCTATGCGGATGATCTGCATACCGAACCTGCAGAGGTAGCATGCACCACAAACGGCGTATCGGTTAGCGGTAATGAAATCACCATTTCCGAAGACAGCGCCCTCGCCCGCATTGATCAGGGAACCTTTACACTGGATCTGACCTATGATCTGGGCGAGTATATGACATTCATTGGCAAAACCGAGATCCCCAATGTGGGTACCTATCTGTACGCCGAGGCGTGGGCGGAAGGCAAGGTCGGTGGAACGGGAAGCAATCAGCGCCTGCCGGAGTATAACGGCAGTGACAGCGAGGCCAGCGTCCATATGACCGGCGCACTGGCTCGCACCGGAGAGCAGCTGACGATGGATGTGACACAGGGGAACGACGGCAACGGTCACAGCACCGCCGCCATTACCCTGCGCAACAACTGCCTGCAGTCTCAGACTGGCGCAGAGCTGGTGGCCACGCTGCTGGATGCTGCCGGGACCGTTCTGGAAACGAAAAAGACCAGTATTGGCGGTGCCATCTCCGGGGAAACCTTCCAGACAGAAACCGTCACCTTCTCCCGGCTTGGCACCCGCGTAGTGGTGCGAGCCGCAGTGCCCGGTAAAGACCTTCTGACCTTTGAAGGTCTGGCAGTGGGGCTCGGCGATTTTACCGCCAACGGAACAAACTATACCTATACGCTGCAAAATGATAGCGGAGCAACATCTACGCTAGTCACAGCGGTGTCTGGAAACGGCGAGCCCGTGAGCATCAACGGACAGGCTCTGTCCACCGGCGGCAGCGCGACCGTTGCCATCCCCAACAGCGGCACAACCGACATTGTCGTGAGAATCGGTGCTAAAACCTACACGCTGACGATTCTGCGCAATAGCGGCACAGGCGGCAATGAAGGCAATAGCGGCACAGGCGGCAATGAAGGCGGTAGCGGCAGTGGCGGCGGAAGCGGCTACAGCTACTACACCATCAAGGCAACTGCCGGGGCTGGCGGCTCCATTTCTCCATCCGGCAATGTCAGCGTCCGTGAGGGCAGAGATCAGACCTTCACCATCACTCCGGATAAGGGCTATGCTGTCGCCAACGTCAAGATTGACGGCAAGAGCATTGGCGCGGCGAAGTCCTACACCTTTGAGAATGTCAGCAGAACCCATACCATCGAGGTCATCTTTATGAAAGCCAACGGCAACCCCCAGACCGGCGTGTTTGTGGATGTAGCCACCGGCAGCTATTATGAGGATGCTGTGGATTGCGCTGTTCTCTTTTCACTACAAGAAACAAATTAATGACATTTTGAGCTGCGCCGCTATCCAAGCGCGGCAAGGAGACAGCATTATGAAAAGAATCACAAGAATCATTCGTCCGATCATCTGCATAGTTGTCCTTCTCGTTGCTATGACCACGGCAGTCAGGGGCTGCTATCAGAGAGAGACAGAGCCTATCGACATTCCCGGCACATCTGCGCCTCAGCCATCAGCGCCTCTCGCGGGCGAAGTTATCCCCTCGGTGGACAGGCAGACAGAGTTGGCGGAAGCCAGAGCGAAGAATCCCGACACCGTGGCGTGGCTGTATATCCCCGGTGCGGAGGTGGACGACCCTGTGATGCAGGCGGAGGACAACGGCTATTACCTAAAGCTGGATGAAAACGGTGAGTACGCCATGTGGGGCTGTTATTATGCCCATTGTGAAAACGAAATCGGCGGCAGGGATAAGCTGGACAAAAACACCACCATTTTCGGTCACTCCGCCAGCAACTGCGACCCGGACGGTGTGCGGTTCACCAAGCTCTACCGTTATATGGACGCAGACTTTGTAAAGGAGCATCCGTATATCTATCTCTCTGTGGATGGTGAGGACATGATCTTTCAGATCACCGCACTGTTCGTCACGGATATTGGTTTTGACTATATTGCGCCTGATCCCACGGGAGATGATCTGACCAGCTTCTTTGAGACGATTGCGCGGAAAAACTGGCTTGACTTTGATGGCGTGACCTTCTCCGAGGAAGATACTGTTCTGACCCTCTCCACCTGCTGCCGGAAGTATGACAAGGCCAACAGCGGTAATCAGCGGCTGGTGGTCATGGCAAAGCTGCTGCCGGAGGGCGCAACCGCACAGGAGTTCAGCGTATCCCTTGTGGATAGTCCTGAAATGCCCTAAAAGAAATCAGAATACGACGATAACAGGACACCCATCCTTGCTGTCCCTACATTTAATAGGTTGCCAAAATAATTTGATCAAAAAACATCGACATCCCTTGCTCTACACGCTATAATATAGATAATCTAATAAGAAAACAGTGTTATCATTACTGCTACAGATGGAATGGTAGCCATATTTATGAAAAAATCATTGGAACGGAATGGCTGAACCCTCAGGGTGACAATGTCAGCGATTTGACAGCGAAAACCATTTTTCTCAGGTGATTTTCCGTTTTCTTATTTTGACAGAGATTTACAAAATAGTCAGGAAAATCAAGGCTTTCCTTGACTCATATTTACTTAAAATAATCGTTGTTCCCAGTGTGGACTCGAGCTCCTAAGCACTAGTTGAGGGTTCGATTCCCCCTGGGAACAGTCAAATTTTGCAACAATGATGACCACAATTCATTGTTGCTTTTTTTTATTTATAGGTGCTTACGAGCACCGAATGCCGCGACAACGAGCGTGTAACGCGAGTGAGTTCAGGGAAAAGGAGAGAATGCCTATGGCAGAAAAAAACAGACGAACGAGTTACGGATGAAAAAGTGGTAGAAATTGAAATGGAAATTTTCTAAATATGTGCCACAAATCTTGAAAAAATCTTGATTTGTGGCATAATAAATATATATTTTGATTTGGAGATGATGTTATGTATATAAAGCGTGAAAGATATCTAAGCAAAATAAGACCATTTTATGATGTGGATTTAATTAAGGTTCTGACAGGTGTTAGAAGATGTGGAAAATCTATATTGTTAGAGCAGATTAAAGAAGAATTTATTGAAAATGGGTTTGATAGAGCGCATATTATTACCATTAATTTTGAAGATTTGCAATTTGAAAAAATAAGAACTGCAGAAAAACTTAATTCCTATGTGAATGAGCAAATCAAGGATCATGACAAATACTTGATTTTTTTAGATGAGATTCAGCATGTCAGGAGCTTTGAAAAGGTTTTAGCTTCCTTTCGGGCAACATTAAATTGCTCAATTTTTATTACTGGAAGTAATTCGAAATTGCTATCCGGCAAGATGGCAACATTGTTGGTTGGAAGATGTGTTGAATTTAGAATAATGCCATTTTCCTTTGCCGAAAGCTACGAATATGCTACAGCTATAGGAAGAAATATATCTCCGGATGAGTTTATGATTGATTATATCAATTGGGGTGGCTTCCCTTTGCGTTTTTCGTTTACAAAAGAAAGTGATATTAAGAGATATTTGGAGCAGACATATGAAGGTATCTTAGATAAGGATATTATTACTGACAGATCAAAGGTTAATAGACAAAACTTTGAAAGAGTAGCAACATATATTATGGCAAATGCAGGAAAGGAATTTTCCAGTAAAAACATAGAGAACTATTTTATACATCAAAATGCAGATACTTTGGATAAAAAGACGATATACAGATATCTTGATAAAATGGAAAAGGCTTGTCTAATTGATCGTGTAAAAAGATTTAATATTGTAGGAAAACAGGCAATGTCGTATATAGAGAAGCAATATGCGGTAGATACTGGTTTTCGCATGATAAATACAAACTTAGTAAATTTTGAGGATACCTTTTTTCTTGAAAATATAATTTATAACGAGCTAAAAGCAAGAGATTATGAAGTCTTTACTGGAAAAACATATAAGGGTGAAATTGATTTTGTTGCAATAAATGGAAGAAAGAAATGTTTTATTCAGGTGGCATATTATTTGGCTGGCAAGGAAACGATTGAAAGAGAGTTTGGTGCTTTTAAGCCAATTAGTGATGCATCACCGAAATATGTGTTTTCATTAGATCGATTTGATTATTCAAGAGATGGAATTGCACATATCAATATTGTTGATTTTCTTTTGGGTAAGAAGGATATTAATTTATCATAACGCCACAAATTAAGAAAAAATTTAAAATTGTGGCTTCTGGAAAAAATCATATAAAAGGGCCAAAGAAACGGACGCCAGAAGATGATGAACATTTCAGCGAGTCATTTGAGAGGATGATACGCATGGCAATTCAGAACAGAGAAGGAGAAAACAATGGCAAAGAATGTCTGAGTACTCTGATTGAGTTTTTGAAAGCGACGTCTTGCACATACTATTAGCAGACAGTATAATAAATACATCGAAGCAGTTTCAAAAAATGAAAAATATTCGACTTTTGAAAGCGGGTGACGATATGAAAACAATTACAAGAGCAAAGTATCTCGACAGAATCATTGAACTGAATGGTACTCCTGACATCAAGATTATCACGGGCATTCGTCGATCCGGTAAGTCCAAGCTGATGCAGGCGTATATTGCGTATCTGAAAAGCCATTTTGAAAATATCAATATTATCTTCATTGACTTCATGGATTTGGCGTATGAAGAAATCAAGGAATACCATGCCTTACACGCTTATGTGGAAGAACATTATCAGGAAAGTAAAACGAACTACCTGTTTGTAGACGAGGTTCAGATGTGTCCCAAGTTTGAGTTGGCAATCAACAGCCTGTACTCTAAGGGAAAATATGACATCTATGTAACCGGCTCCAATGCTTTCCTGTTGAGTGCGGATCTGGCAACTCTGTTTACCGGACGCTATATTGAAATTCATGTGTTTCCTTTCAGCTTCCAGGAATATTGCCAATATTATGATGATGTTAGTGATAAAGATAAGCTCTTTGATGATTACGCTATCAAGGGCGGTTTAGCAGGTTCTTACGCTTACAGAACCGAAAAAGACAGAACAAACTATATCAAAGAGGTCTACGAAACGATTGTTACAAGGGATTTGGTGCAAAAATATGCGCTCCCGGACTCTTTGGTTTTACAACGTCTGAGCGAGTTCCTTATGGATAATATCAGCAACCTGACGTCTCCTAATAGGGTCAGTCAGCTGCTGACAGCAAATGAGACTCCAACCAATCATGTAACCGTCGGCAAGTACATTAAGTATTTGTGCAATGCTTTTGTATTTTATGATATTAAGAGATACGACATCCGAGGCAAGAAATACCTTGAAAGCTCTGAAAAGTTCTATTTGTGTGACAGTGGTATTCGATATGCAATACTGGGAAGCAGAAATATGGATTACGGCAGAGTATATGAAAATATTGTTTGCATTGAATTTCTTCGCCGTGGATACGATGTCTATGTCGGCAAGCTCTATCAAAAGGAGATCGACTTTGTTGCTCAGAGAGGCAGCGAGAAGATTTATATTCAGGTCAGCGACAACATTTCCGGGCAGGAAACATTTGAGAGAGAATGCTCTCCTCTGCTTCAGATCCGAGATGCTTATCCGAAAATGATTATTGCCAGAACCAAACATCCAAAATATAGCTATGAAGGAATCGAAATCCATGATATAGCCGATTGGCTGCTACAAGAATAAACAAGGCGAAATATCTCCGTCATTCTCTTTTGAAATGATGGAGATATTTTTATGTTGATGGAGATTCAGGGCCAGGAAACTGTGTCAGATTGCAAAAATCCTTTCCGAACTTTTTACATAGCAGTCATGCACTTCGGTGTGTGGCTGCTTATTTGCATCTATGCTATCAAAATCAAACAAAAATGATCTGCATAGCAGTTTGCTATGCAGCGTGTCTCATCCTTTGGGATGATTTACATTTCGAAACAGACTCGTATAATATAATTCGAGACAGATTACGAAAGACTTATGGCAATCTCGCTCTGTATCAAAGGGAGGAAAGAAATGACCAAAAATATTATCATAAAGACCTCCGTTCAGAAACGGTTTGACAGCTTCATGGCGCATGGCAGAGTCCTTTTTTTCAGCGCACCCTGCGGCTTTGGAAAGACAGTACTGGCGGACGCACTGCTGCGCGGTCGGAACGTGCTGCGGCAAAGTGCAGCAGACCCAGACTGCGCAATCCCACCGTCAGCGCAGGATTGGGACATTCTGCTGATTGACGATCTTCAGTTCATGCAGGAGGAAGCCGGGCAGCAGGCTCTTTGCGAACTGATTCGCTCAAGTCCGGAGCGCCGTTTTGTGCTGCTCTCGCGCGGTGTGCCGCCCGGCTGCCTGACGGCGTTTCAGTATACGGGGCTGATGACAGTGCTGGAGGCCGACGACCTGCTTTTTGATGAGGGCGATGTGCGGCGGCTGTTTCAGCTTTCGGGAGTAAACGTAACAGATAGCGAGATTGATGGAATTTTGAAAGAATCCGTGGGCTATCCGTTGGGTGTGGCCATCACGGCGCGGTGCATGTCCCCGGACAAGCCGTGGACGCCGGAGCTGGTGGCGCGGGTGTTCTACGAGGTGTTCCTCTACTTTGAGACCGCCATCTACCGGCGCTTTGACCTGCCGGTGCGGCGCTTCTTGTTGGAGCTAGCCCCCTTTGAAAGTTTTGACCTGGAAATGGCGCGGATGGTCAGCGGTGATCCCCGTGCCGGCGAACGGCTGGACTGGATTTTTCGATACACTACTATGCTGCGCTACGACGACTGCCAGCGCTTCCACTTCTGGTCGGGTTTCCGGGCTTTTCTCCTTTGGGAGATGGAACGGGAGTATACCGAGGAAAAGCGCAAAGCGCTCATCGGCCGGGGCGGGCTGTACTATGAGCTGAAGGAAGACTACGCCCACGCCCTAGAATGCTACACCAGCGGCGGTGACCATTCCAAGGTTTCCGAGCTGCTAGTGCGTAATGCAGAACTTCACCCCGGCATGGGGCACTATGCCGAGATGGAAAAATACTACCGCAGCCTGCCGGAGGCGGAAATTCTCGCATCCCCCTCTCTGATGCAGGGCATGAGCATGCTCTGCGCGCTGGTCATGGATTACGAAGGCTCGGAGCGCTGGTATGGCGAACTGCAAAAGTTTGTCGAACACTGCGGCAGGCAGGACGCCGCCGGAAAGCAGGCGCGCGGCCGCCTTGCATGGCTGGACATCTCCCTGCCCCAGCGGGGCGTGAAGGGTCTGACGGAAACCATCCCCGCCGTGTTCCGGCTTCTGACGAACAAAGAGGTGGCGCTGCCGTCCTTCTCCGTCACGAGCGCGCTGCCGAGCATCATGAACGGTGGCAAGGACTTTTCCGAATGGAGCAAAAAGGACGACCTGCTCTACAAAACCCTCCGTCTCCCCGTGGAGGCAGTACTGGGGCGGGACAGTGTGTGTCTTGCCGACTGCGCCATTGCCGAGAGCAAGTTTGAAAAGGGCGAGGACGTCGCCGGCCGGATGCTGTCCCTTCTCCCGCAGATGAACGAGGTCCGCAACCACGGCACGTCGGACATGGAGTTCGCCGTCAGCGGATTGCTGGCCCGCAGCCAGCTGGCAAACGGGCAGCCCACCGACGCGCGGCGCACCATCGAGGTGCTCCATGAATGCTTTGTCGAGCGCGGTTTGACTCGCTTTCTGCCCAATATGGACGCCATGCTCTGCCGTATTGACATGCACACCGGCGACCTTGACGCGGCGGATGCGTGGTATCGGGAAAAAGCCCCGTGCGAACCCACGCACCTGAACGTCATGCGGCGCTACCGGTATCTCACGCAGGCAATGGTGGAAATTATGCAGAACCGTCCGGACGCCGCTTTGCTGACGCTCTCACCCATGGAGCCGTACATTCAAAACTGCGCCCGCATCATCGACGGCATTCACCTGAATGTCCTGACTGCCATCGCCCTGCGCCGCAAGAAGGATGAGCGGTGGCGCGAGCGATTGACGGCGGCACTGGACGCGGCGGCGGAGTACCGCTTCATCCGCACCGTCAGCGTATACGGCACGGCGGTGCTGCCGCTGCTGGAAGCGCTGGACTGGGACGGCGACAAAGCATGGCGCAAGCGGCTGATGGCAGCGGTGCGGACGCAGGCGGCGTTCTACCCGCATTTCCTCGAACCCAGCCTTGCTCCCGGCGAGGAGCTGACGCCCACGGAACTGCAAATTCTCCATCTGCTCTGTGCGGACAAGTCCAACGCCGAGATCGCGCAGATCATGGACGTGAAACTGCCCACAGTGAAGACCCACGTCAGCCACATTCTCGACAAGCTGGACGTGAAGCGCCGGGCGGAAGCCAAGACCGCCGCGAAAAAGCTGCGGCTCATTCCGGATGATCTATAAAAGCTGAGCCTGTGCTTGAACGGGCTGAATATAAACCTTATACATATATCCTAAAGGAGAATCTTATGAAAAAACGAGTATTGAGTATGTTCATGGCGCTGGCGCTGTGTCTGACGCTCCTGCCCGCACCCGTGCGAGCGGCGGAGGATACGCCGGAGAGCGGCGCCATCGTGCAGCAGGAGCGGCAGGAGGAAATTTCGCCCGCCGTATCCGAACAGGCTGGAACGAATGAGGAAGAGAACGGTTCAGAGGGTGACCCGCAAAATACCGGTACCCCTGACGCCGGTGGCGCTGAGGACAGTAAAGCAGATGCGCCGGAGAGCGGCGAGGATGAAAACGCCGGGAACAATGCGGACGCGGCGGTATCCGCTGTGCAGACGATGATCGATGCGCTGCCCATCGTGAGTGAGTTGGACGGCATGACCGCCGACGAGCTGGACGCAGCTTATGACGACATTCAGGCGGCGTATGATGCTTATGAAGCACTGAACGCAGAGCAGCAGGCGCAGATCACCGGCGCAGACTTCGAGGCGCTGCTCGGCTGGTTCAACAGCCAGACCGCGCTGTTGGCGGACGCACAGTCCGGCGAGCATACCCACTGTGTCTGCGGCAAGGACAGCGGTACAACGGTCATACCCATAACAACAGCACAGCATGGACGGCAGCCGATTCCCTGCCTAATTCTGCGGGCAGCTATTATCTGACGCGGTCTGTGTCGGGGAGCTGGGCTGTGCCAGAAGGCGAGGTCAACCTCTGCCTGAACGGGCAGACGATCAACGGCAAAATCACCATCGGCAGCGGCAGGGTTCAAGGCGAAGTGACCGTCAACGGCGGCAAATTTGAACTGTACAGCGGCACGATCACCGGCGGCGTGCAGGTCGGTATAAAGGGCAGCGCCTATCAGACCGGCTCGTCCTTTACCATGTATGGTGGAGAGATTACCGGTAATAAAGCAGGCAGCGGCGGCGGCGGTGTGTTCCTTGTCGGCACGACGAATCAGACCGACCCGCCAAGATTCACCATGCATGGCGGAACCATTTCCGATAACACTGCGGGTGCGTCTGACGGCGGTGGCGGCGGCGTATATGTGGGTGAGAAGTGCAGCTTCACCATGGACGGCGGAGCCATCACCGGCAACAAGGCGACCGCCGGCAACGGCGGCGGGATCTATATCCACTTTAACGCCGGCACAGTTTCGATCTCCAACGCCACGATCACCGGCAACAAGGCGTCCGCCACGGGGAATACAAGTTATGGCCACGGGGGCGGCATTTATTCGGAGAGAGGGGTAACCGTCGAGAATGTGACGATCACCGGAAACAACAGTACCTTTGAGGGCGGCGGCATCTATGGAAAGGGCGCTATTACCCTCACCGATGCTACCGTTACCGACAACTCTCAATATGACGTTTACTACGACGGAAGGGAAAGCAACACTCCTGAGCTCACTATTTCCGGCTCGGTGAAGGCCGGTTATTACGCCAATGAAGCTTGGAAGCTGCCCATTCTTGTATCAGGCGCATTGAGAGAGGATTCGGTCATCCGTGTGGGCGTGCGTGAAGGCATAAATCTTGGGGCCATCGCCGAACCGGCAAGCGGCGTGACGCTCAGCGCCGAGAACTTCAAGGCGGACGCCGCCGACTGCGTGACCAGCCTGGGCGATGACGGCAAGGTCTATCTTGTGCCCTGCACGCACGAGATGGACGATACCGGCTACACCTGCAAGAAGTGCCATACGCAATTCGACGCGCGCGTGGGCGATAGCGCCTATTATCAGACGCTGACGAAGGCGTTTGATGCAGCCAGAGGCAACACCGTGACGCTGCTGCGGGATGTGACACTCGCAGGAAATTGCTCTTCTTCTTACACCTACTCAGCGACGCTGGATCTGAATGGCAAAACTGTCAGCAGCGAGCGTTATTACATTAGCGTCGGAGGTGGGAATAAACCCAGGACTCTGACGGTCAAGGATTCCGGAACAGGCGGCGGAACGCAGGCGCTCGATGTCACGTTTTACGTTTCCTCCAACGGAACGCTTGCAGTCGGCGACTCCTACACCGGCAAGATTTCGCGCGTGGAGCTGCAGGCCGGCGGCGCATTGGAGCGCTTTGGCGGCGAAATCGGCGAGTTGGTATTAAGCAATGCTGCGGCTGGCTCCACAAGTACGGGCTACAATCTGAAGCTGTGGAATGGCAATACAAACGCCTGCACCATCGGCAAGATCACGGACAGCACGAAGAGCAAGAGCCTCACCGTTCAAGACCTGCTGAAAACCAACCATGCAAAGTGCGAGCTGTACGGCGAAAAGGACGGTACATGGAGCATCGTTGATAAGAGCGCTAAAATTGTGGACTTGACCGGCTATACAACGTACAAGGTGCAGTTCCCGGAGTGCGTCCATCAGTGCGCCGATGACAGCAACCCCGTGTGCTCTGTGTGCCACAAGGACCTGTATACGAAAATTACCGCCCAGAGCACCGACGGCACGACCAAGACTGCCTACTTCACGGAAGACAGTGCGCTGGAACACGGCTATGTAGAGGCCATCCAGACCTTGAACGGCTGGAGCAATGAGGGCTGCACCGAGCCGACGCTGACCCTGCTGCGGGATATGTATGCTTTCGGCACCTCCATGCCGCTGACCGGCACGCTGACGCTGAAGGGCGGAACGCACACCGCCAAGAATGTGACGGTCGCTAAAAACGCGGACGTGACCTTTGCCAGCGGCAGCTATAAAGGTGCGACCATCGACGGCACGGCGACGGTGAAGGAGGGCGTCACATTTACCGACGCCTCCGTCGAGGTGAACGGTACGCTGAACGCCAAGGGCGGTACCTTCACTGGTAATGTCAAATTCAACGGCAGCAGCATCGCGAACATCAGCGGCGGCAGCTTTAATAATGAAAAGAAATATGGCGGCGTTACGTTTGACTACAATGTCACGGGGACGATCACCGGCGGCACGTTTACCTTCGCGGATTTTTACACCACCAAAGTCAAGCTCTCCGGCGGCACATTTACGATGATCAAAACCAACGGCGACCGCAAACTCGCCGACCTGCTGGCGGAGGGCGCGGCGTATTACGGAGCAAGTGATAATCAGGCTGTGACCAATGATAGAGTGAATACGCTGGAAAATGTCAAGGTCGTGTCGCATACGCACAACGGCGGCACGGACGGCAAGGGCATTTGCAGTGTCTGTAAGAAGCAGATGGCGGCGTCGCTGACCATCGGCGACAAGACGAGCTGGTACACGGCCTTTGCCACTGCCATTGAGGCGGCGAACGCGGCGGACGGTGCAAAGACCATCACGCTGTATCAGAATGTGGATGACACTGTCAACGGGAAGCGGACCACCTATGAGCTGACCCGCGGGCCGGTGACGCTGGCGACCGGCGGGAAAACGGTCGATGGTGTGGACCTCATCGCCAAGGGCATTTCTCTGACGGTCACGGGCAGCAACGGAGGCTTCTATGTGACGGTGGACGGCAAAGACGCGGAATTGACCGTCAAGGACAAGGATACGAAGCTCGCCATTGTCACGGCGAAGAACGGCGGAAAGCTTTCGCTGAGCAACGGCACCTTCAGCCGTGTGGCTGTAAAGGACGACGGCAGCAGCGCCAGCCTCAGCGGCGGCAGCTACGGCGCGATCACGAGCGATGCCGGCTATGTCAAGCCCTACGCGCTGCTGGCGAAGGGGTACGCTTACAAAAAAACAACGGATAATGAATGGCTCCCCAACGCCAATTCAATCCCGTCAAAAGTCACCGTTGAAAAAGCCCCCTTCGCGGTCGAAAAGATCTATCCGAATAGCGATACGAACTACACCGGAAGCTCGGCGTTTGCGACGGACGGCAATATCACGCTGACTGCGGTAATCGCGTCCGAGCCCGAAACGGAGAACGTCACCTACTACTACTGGTGGGAGCTGTTTAACGAATCAGAAAACGACTGGACCACGAGTTTCAAAAAAGTTAATACTGCAACGCATACCGGCGAGAAGAGCAAGACGCTCACAATCTCCGGGCTGCCCGTAGACAAGAGCTATCAGTACCACATTTACGTCCAGTGCAGCAACGGCTACAATTGCTACAGCGAGCCGTTCACCGTGACCCAGCATCAGCATAGCTGGACGTACACGGCAAGCGGCGCGACCATCACCGCGAAGTGTACGGCAGAGGGCTGCTATCTGACCGACGGAAACGGCGGCAGCGTGACCATTGCGGCCCCCGCCGAGCTGACCTACAGCGGGGAAGGCAAACCCGCCACGGTGACTGCAAGCAGCGATTGGCAGGGTCCGGCGGCGAGTGGGATCACCATCAGCTACATAAAGACGGGCACGTATGGTCAACAGATGTTGGAAAACGGCGCGCTCCCCACCGACGCGGGCGAGTACACCGCCAGCATCACGGTGGGCGAGGGTAACAAGGCTGCCACTGCCAGCGTGGAGTATACCATTCAGAAGGCTAATCCGGTGGTGACCGAATGGCCGACGCTTTCTGCATCGGTTTATGTCAACAGTGAAGCGACCCTCACCGGCGGCAGCGGCGAAGGCACCTTCGCTTTCAAGGCAGGTGCTGCGAAATCTTGGGACAGCGCAGGCAGCAAGACCACCACGATTGTGTTTACTCCCACAGATACCAATAATTACAAGGAGCTGACTCAGGACTATAACGTAACGGTTGTCAAGCGTACGGTAAAGAGCTGCCATACGCTGACTGGCATTACGGACAAGCCCTACGGAACGGCGCTGGAAGAGCTGGGACTACCCGAAACCGTGACGATCACCACGGAGGACGGCAAAACATTTGATAAGATCCCCGTCACATGGAGCGGTTATAATCCGAATACGCTGGAGGAGCAGACGCTCACCGGAACATTAGATCTTACTTCGATTGCTAACGAGGTGGAGCAGCCCGGCATGCCTGTGACGGCGCAGATCAAGGTCAAACTCACGCAGAAGAACTTCAGCGGCATTTCGCCTGAGGCTTATGATGGTGTGTATGACGGTAAGGCGCACGGAATCACCCTCACCGGCGTGCCCAGTGGCGCAACCGTAAAATACGGCGAAAGCGCAGATAGCTGCACACAGGACAGCCTGACCTACACCAACTTCACGAATGGTCCAAAGATCGTATTTTATAAGGTCTCCCAGTTCGGCTATGCGGATGCTTCCGGCTCCGCCTGGGTAAATATTACCAAACGCCCACTCACCGTTTCCAGCATCACGGAAAATAAGACCTATGCGTATGCTTCCGGTTCAGACGGTAAGGCAATCGGTGTGAATATTGCAGGAAAGCTTCCGACGGATAGGGGAACTACAGCATATGCGGTTGCAAAGACAGATACAGAGAAGCTTTTAAGTGAGGTAACAGTCGATACAGCCGGAAATCTGACCTATAAAGTAAATCAGGTAGATGCGTCCAAGGTTGGAAAGACAGCAATTATCACGGTAACAGCTTCGATGGAGAACTATGCGAATGCTGGATACACGCTGACGATTAGTATTACAGATAAGAAGACGGTAGAGATTAAGAGCGGAAACACCGTATCTGTAGATGGAAGCAATGCGCTGACCTATGGGGAAAAGGTTTCAAAGCTGACACTTGGAAATACCGTTTTTGTGGAAGCCGGTACAGATGATGTGATAGAAGGTATTCTTTCATGGAGCAATCCGGACGAGATACCGGCAGCCGGAACCACACAGGCGGGCTGGGTATTCAAGCCGGCAGACAGTACGTATTACGCGGAACTTACCGGAACAGCAGCCATCACAGTAGCCAAGGCAACTCCGATAGTTGTAACAGTACCAACCGTTGCAGAGCGTGGATACAATCCGGATGCTGCGCTTACCGGTTCAGATATAACAGGCGGAAGTGTGACAGGGGCAGATGGCAATTCACTTGCCGGAACATGGAGCTTTACAGGAACGAACATCATTCCGACTGTAAACAACAAAGGCTATCAGGCAGTATTTACACCTGATGACACAAACAACTACAATACAGTAACTAGAACAATAACAGTTACGGTCAATAAGGCAGCGAAAGCTCCAAACATGCCGGAAGCTGCAATGACACCGGCACACAGCACAAAGAAGGTTGGCAATATTACACTTCAGGAAGGATGGAGCTGGCAGGAGGCAGATAAGGACACGGTGCTTGCAGATGGTGTGGCTGTGACGGCGACTGCGGTTTATATAGGAGCTGACAAGGGAAATTATGAGACAGAAAGTGTAAGCATTACGATTACAAGAAGAGAATGTGATCACACGCACACTGAAATACGGAATCAGCGGGAAGCGACCTGCACGCAGACCGGATACGCAGGAGATACCTATTGTACGGACTGCGATAAACTTATGAGTACCGGAAAAGAGCTGGCAGCATTGGGACATGATTATAAAGCAACCGTAACAAAGCAGCCGACGACAACCGAGGAAGGAGTCAGAACCTACACCTGCACCAGATGCAGCAGTAGCTACACAGAGAGCATTGCGAAGCTGCCGGAGGAACAGCACACTCACAACTATACGGGAAGCATTACGAAGGAGGCAACCTGTACAGAGGCAGGGGTAAGGACATACACCTGTTCCTGTGGAGACAGCTACACGGAGAATATTCCGGCAACAGGACACAGCTATGTATCAAAGGTGACGAAGGCTGCAACGACAACAGAGGAAGGCATCATGACCTATACCTGCTCCAAGTGCGGACACAGTTACACACAGCCGATCGCTAAGATCAAGTCCGATGACAGCAGCAAGGATAATGGCAGTCAGAACCGGAAACCGCAGACTGGCACAGACAATGGTAATCAGAATCAGAAGCCACAGCCTGATACGGATAATGGTAAGGACAACGGCACTTCAATTAAGCCATACATCAAGGACGACAGCGGCAAGGAAGGCTGGGATGTTATCAAGCCACAGCTTGAAGAAGCTAAGTCAGGCGATACGGTAACAGTTGCCATGAACGGAACGACTGTAGTACCGAAGGATGTAATTGACAGTATCAAGGGCAAGGATACAACACTTGTTCTGGATATGGGAAATGGTCTTTCCTGGAAGATTTTTGGAAAGGATATTACTGATGCAGCTGGAGATATTGATTTTGATGTGACAGTCGGAGCCGACGCCGGAAAATCCATTCCTGTGGATGTGATCAATAACGTGACCGGGGAACATTCTTCCTTGAATCTGACTCTTGCTTATGACGGAGAGTTTGGATTTACAGCCACACTGACCGTCAACATGGAATCAAAGAATGCAGGACTGTATGCGAACCCAATGTCACTAAGTTAAGCCAAAACACCCCGCTACACTCAAAATTGAGCTGTAACGGGGCGCTTTTTTGTGTTTTTTCAAAAAAACACTTGACAAATATGCAATTTCGTGCGGCCATTTTGCTAAGTACGCTTAGCAAAATGGCCCTTGTAGTTAGAAGTGTCTCTCGACACAAAAACTACAAGGAGGATTACCTATGACCGCCGAATACATCAAGCAATCTTTACTGAATTCCATTCAATTTCTTACCGACTATAAGCGGGATTATTCAAGGCACCCTGAAACAGACTATACCAGAAACCGAAAAATTCCTTTTGACAAAGCCATAGCTGCGGTTCTCTCATTTCGGGGAGGAACATTAACCAACGACCTGCTGGATTTTTTTGGATTAGATAAATCCATACCATCTTCCTCAGCCTTTATTCAGCAACGCGCAAAAATTACTCCGGTTGCTTTCGAAAAACTGTTTGAGCATTTTACGCACAGTGTTTGTAGCGAAAAGCTTTACAAGGGCTATCGGC